>ENA-OWND01000996-OWND01000996.1-metagenome-genome-assembly--contig:-NODE-996-length-18192-cov-69.566687_pt1 | contig 18192 bp, 19 predicted proteins | sample MGYA00245342_ERZ651119 | MGnify/ENA primary metagenome ERZ651119 (study PRJEB26857, sample SAMEA4031756) | metagenome | biome: human; feature: oral; material: saliva | place: Philippines | collected 2014...
AACTTTATTACCTAACGGGTCTACCATATTTACTAGAAACAGATTGAACAGAACCCTTGACTATATATTAACACAAACACTAAACATATGCAAGTATTAATTACAAAAATTTACTAAACTTTATTACCTAACGGGTCTACCATATTTACTAGAAACAGATTGAACAGAACCAACACCACTCTGTGTACGTTTCTTTTCTAAAGCACCTTGTACCACCTTATACATATTTAATAATGTAGCTTGTGTATATGGAATATCAATGAACATATTTTTTACCCACGTTGACATGTAGCACTGAGCAATAATATTAAAATCACTCCCATATGTATCTACCAATCTCTTAATATCTTTATGCCTACACTCAAATCCACAGAAAGAACGTAAACTCTCTGTCATTACAATAGACCAATCAGACTGTAGGTTATCTTTAGGTATGCTTAATAAATCATTGATATTAGACAATACTGCATCTTTATCATTCTTATAGGTAGCAATTAAATAATCACAGAATAGTGTTACAGATGATTTAATACTATCCTTGAAATCCTCTTCACCCAATAGAATATACTTATCTAATAGCATATGTGCATTACGCATATGACCACCAGACCTATCCGCTATCAATAACTTAATCTCTTCTGAAAGATTTAAATTTCTTTCCTCTGATACTTTAGTTAAGTTATCTACTATCGCTTCTACAGGAACATCATTGAAATTAATCTCTAATGCCCTACTGCGTATAGTCGGTAACAACTTTTGAGGGTCAGTAGTCGCTAGAATATAAATTGTTTTACCTTTAGTCTCTTCAAACATTTTAAGCATGGCGGCTTGTGCAGTAGCAGATACAGTATGACAATTATGTAATATAATCCCACCACTTGTTATATAGTTATGATTATCAGCAACCTCAATATCATAAGCACTAACATGAGAATCTTTGTACGGTGCTATAGATTTTATGACACCTTTACCTACAAATTTAAAATCACCTTTATAAACATCCGCTTTTATAGGGTCTATATTTCTAATTCCATTACCACAACTAAAATACTCCCCCAACTTATATTGAAATAAGTCAATAACATAAGGTGAAACTAACTCTAAAAACTTATATCTATCTTCCTTGCAACTTGCACCTATAGAATATCTTCCACACCTCTTATCATAATACAATTTAAATCGTATATCATAAACATCTTTAAAATATTCTATAATAGTCTCATTTTCTTCCTTAGAGTATGCATGTGTGGATAGAGAAATGGACTTCTCTTTACCATAACTATGGTTTAAAGAGCCATCATCCATATACCATGTGGCAATAGATAAAGGTGTTAGTGAGTCTAAATATTCTCTAGTTATTCTCTTCTTACCATCAACAAAAAGACTAGAGAATATGTCTTTAAATGAATCACACACACGAGAAGTTACAGTTAAAATATCTTTACCACCATAACCACTCTTACCTACCCTATCACAACAATATAAGTCAGCTAAAATGCTTTTTACAACATCAAAATACTTGCCATGCTTACTACTCTGTGTAAATCTATACCTCAAAGAACCTGACCTAAGAACATCAATACTACCATCACCCAAAACTGAACCACGTAAAAATGAAATAACATCATCACTTAAATTATATTCAGTATTTAGGTTTTTTATTGCCCTCTTTAAAATTCTATTGTTACCATAGTCTTCATAAGTTGATACAACATCACCAACTTTTAAATCTCTAAGATATACCTCACTAAAATTATCATCAAAAAATCTGTGATTTTCAGTACAAACAACATTCTTAGTATACTTATTTACCCTACTAAGACTACCCATCCTAGAAACTTCTATACCAACCTTATAGAAATCTTTCTTACCATTATTAAAGAAATTAAGTATTGGCTTATAAGAGAAATTACCTCTATCATCTACAGATAATGCTTTCCAACCTTTAGGTTTTTTAGAAACTAACTTACCAATCTTCTCTAAGAATGTATTCCCATTCTCATCCATTACATGAATTCGTGTGTCATAATGAACACATTCGTCCAGAACGACTATTCTCCAATAATCACCAAATGAAACAGTAAAGATATCACGTAGTTTTTTAATCTCTTCAACATTACCCACAACAGTAGAATCAAATTCATAATAGAAAGGTGAATTTAATAAATCATAATTCTCATCTTTAATATTATTTAACTCTCTACCAACAATACGTGAAGCTGTAGTATTATGATTAATCAAACCATTAGCTGTAAATGTAGCTGTACCCTCTACAGTTAAATCATACACATCATATTCGTTATATAATTCTTTCTTAGAAGAAACTCTAACAAACCTATAGTCTTCTAACAACCGATTATATCCCTTAACAACTCTATCTTTGAGAACATCAACACCAATAAGCTTAGCAACACCAACTAACCTATAATAAGAATCTATTGAAATAGACTTAGTTCTCTTATTAGTGATAAATCTAAAGTCACTATCCATAATGTTCATATAATGAGATAGTGGTAACTCCCCTAAATTGTGATTTTCTTTAATAAACTGATACATCTTATCAGCAATATATCTTGTATATTCGTCATTAGGTATTTTCAATTTACTACACTTATAGTCTTTATAACATTCAAGGATTCCACTTACAGCACCCAAATCTGAGAATAAACTCTCAAAAGCTTTATGTCTACTAACAGAATCTGTTATCTTGAAATCATATGCACTACCACTAACAGCATCAACATGTGTAACGATACCAAGTAAATAGAAAAGTTGTTGTAAATCCCTTACAATACTCTCTGTAAAATTACCGAACTTAAAAGCAAAGCCTTTACGATGATACTCACACACAGCAGACAAGAAACCACAAATAAACTCTCTATTTGATGAAAATACAAACTCAGGTACTGTAACAACATCTGTAAATAAATCTTTTATATATCTATTCAAACTAGTTTTAATATCTACACCATTATCGGCTACTCTTACATAACAACCCTCTTTTAAACACCTTACAAGATACTCAACATTAGTTGAACCTAAAAGAAATTCATTAAAAGAATCATCACATGTATATCCACAATATAACATATTTGAAAATACAGAACCTAAGAAATACCCTTTATCTCTCTCTGATATATCTTCTTTCATAAACTCATATGTTTTAGATTTATTATCAAATAACATATCATGCTTTAAAGGTATAGCTACAAAATCATCTGTTGTAATATCTCTAAGCTTTTTCCAATGTAAACCACCATTAGCACCATACACCCTAACCCTATGATTATATGTACCTCTAATCTTAAAACTAGGTGAACTAATCTCTACTACTTTCCTCTTTCCACCATAGTAATAATGTGTAGCTGTGCTACCAACAACTTTAATATTTTGAGGTGATATATCCATGAAACCCTCTTCGTCATATTCAGGATTTTGTACTAACTCATCTATCCTTTTGTACCCATCACTGGTATGAACCCTTGTGTCACCAGTCACACATTTGCCAGTACCAAAGCTACCACAAAATAATAACACTTTAGGTGCATTTTCTGGGTTTTTAATAATTGCCTTTATTAGACGTTTAGCCTCTTCTTGACCAGCCATATCATCTAAGGTCTTAGGACGTAACTCTTGACTTAACATATAATCTCCTAACTATAATTTTCAATATAATTCATGTTTATTTCTTTTACAAGATATGATGTATCAACATTCGATAGTACACTAGACACATCACTACCAACGATATACTTCTTAGATTTTATATTCTGTAAAACAGAAATAGGTATGACTAGATAATCTGATTCCAACTTTTTATTTCTAAATTGAAACCCTTTAAAACATATTACTATCTTATTAGTAATAGTCCACCACTTAGGAACTAAGAACTTTCTATTAATGCCATGTATTAAAATGTTACACATTGTATCTGTTACAGCATCTACACTGTCAATCATACCTACAATAGCTTTATTAACATATCTATCTTTCACACTCAATCACCTCTCACAAGATACCACATTAAACACAGTTAATCTATTATTAATATAACATATATACTATGTATTGTAAAGTTTTGTAATTACAAAATAAAAAAGAGTAGGTATTATCTACCTACTCTTTTAAGACTATGAAATTATTTCAATTCTGTACCATAAGCATCACGATATGTATGTTCACCATATTGAGTGTTTACTTGAACACGTTCAACTTTGTGAATTTCATTATCAGAACCACTTTCACGTACAACCACGAATCGTTGTGCTTTTTCTACGTCTTTCAATTCAGGTTCAAACTCTTTAATAGCTTTAAACATGTTAGCATCCATTACAGCACCACGTTGTAATGCACGATATAAAGCAGTTGCGAACTCATAACGAGTCATAGCTTTATCGCCTTTATAAGTACCATCTGGGTAACCTACTAAGAAACCTTTATCAGACAAATCTTTAACAAAATCATATGCCCAATGTGTTTTAGGTACATCAGGATATTCTACATCAAAATCAGTACCCTCTACAGCATTTAAATGTTTAACAAGATTATCGTATTTTTGAGCCAATTCTTCATATTTTTTAGCTAAGTCTTGAACGTCTTTAGCTACGGCTGTATTAGCATTAGTAACTTGTTTAGAAGATTTACCGATACGGAATGTCGCACCAGCATTAATCATATTATCACCAGTACCAAATGTAGCACCTAAAGATAATAATGTATTTTCGTTAGGATGTGCGAACACACCTACTGCCACAGCATTAGAACCCTTATAGTTACCATAACCTACTGCATATTCAACCTTTTCATTAGCATTGAAAGATAATGGATGCAAGGCACTCAAAGCGGCAGCGTTAGCACCAACCTTAGCTACCTGTTTATCTGTATAGTTATTAGCTTTAACTACTGCACCTTCACCAACAACATTAATCTTATCATCTAAAGATTTAATATCAGAAGTATTTTTATTTACTTTATCACCTAAATCTTTAATATCAGATGCATTTTTAGTGATATTGTTTTTGTTTTCACCAATTTTTTCAGCATTTTTATTGATATTAAATGTGTTGTATGTAATAGCCTTATCTAAAGAACTTGCTTTATCATTCAACTGTTTAACATTAACAGCATCTGTATCTTTAGTACCTTCTTTTACATCATGAATTTGTTGACCACCAGCACTAATATCTGTAGTAGTGAAACGGATAGTAGCATTATCATCAGATACTTGCATACCTTCATTATTGAATGTAGCTTGTGTTAGCGTATCAGTATTTTCAATTTGAATACCTGTAGGTTTAATATTAATATGCTCACTACCATTAAAGAAATAAGCACCATCTTTATTAATACCAGCATGAGTAGTATCTGTATCTTTACCAAACTCAACAGCATCCATATCTTTTAATGTTTTATTAACATTAACCTTATACTCTTTACGTCCAAAGTCATTGTCTTTAGACGTAACAGTTGTATTAACACCATCTACTACAGTGTTATGCTTCTGTGACTCTAGGGCAGTATCATACAACTGAGAACCATTGATAGCATCCGTAGATGTAGCAGAAATTCTGCCTGCGGCAACATTTTGAAGTTGACGAGTATATTCTGTTACCCCACCAGCACCAGCACGACCATGAGTGCCGAAAGATACTACACTATCAGGTGTAGAACCTGCGAATGTAGAATTACTGAAACGGATATCAGTAGCATTGTCTTTTACTGTAGATGTACCAACAGGACTTTCAGTAACAGAATTTGTGCCAATAGCAACACCATTCTGTACATCTGCAATAGTGTTGTTACCTAACGCTAATGCATCAATCTCTGTAGCACTTGCATGAGAACCAACCACAACGGAGCCTTGACCTTTAGTTTGAGAATTTACACCAAAGATTAACTGCTCTTTAGAGTTATCTAGTACCTTGTTGTTATAACCAACAACAACACTTTGGTCAGCACCAACAGTACCATTGTTAGCACCTAATACTGTAGTATCATCACCAGATACCTCTGTATCACGACCAACAACAATAGAAGATACACCTGTAGCTGATACATTTGTGCCAATGTTTACAGTTCTTACACCATCTGCATGGATACCATTACCAATAGCTACTGAAGATTCGCCATTGGATACTACCCCATTACCAATAGCAATAGTGTCTTGAACCTTAGTTTCAACACCATTACCGATACCAATAGTATTAAAGTCAGTAGCAACTCCGTTACCGATACCAATACTATTGCTAAGGTTATTAACAACATTGTTACCAATACCAACACTATTATTAGATTTAGTAGTAACTGCGGTACCAATACCAACACTATCATTACTATCAGTAGTAACGGAAGTACCAATAGCTACATTGTTATCAGAATTAGATTTAACAAATGAGCCAACAGCAATGGAGTCTTTACCACCTGCTGTAGTACCATAACCCATAGCCAATGCGTTATCGTTACTTGCATATGAACCATTACCTACAGCAACAGTGTTAGCACCATTAGTTCGTGCCTGAGAACCAATGGCATAGGTATAATCTGATAATGCTTGTGCAGAAGAACCAATAGCTACACTACCATAGCCTTTGGCTTCGGAATTTTCACCACCAGCAATAGAATTCGAACCAACTGCTTTATTATTATGACCATATGCAATACTATTAGCACCAGATACTTCATTTTGATAACCAACAGAAAATGCTGATGTACCTGTTGCAGTTATAGTATTTGTATAACCATAAGCTTCAGCACCAAAACCACCATTTACAGTGTTATCGACACCAGCTGCCATTGCCGTACTACCAACAAGAGATGCCATAACCAAACCAGTTAGTAAATTTTTTTTCTTTTGTAATTTCATAATAAAACCCCTTCATATTAAATGAAATAAAAATATACATACAAGGAATATTACAAAGATGTGTGCGTATATATCATTATCACTTACCCTACATGACAATGAAGTGTTTACATAAGTTGTAAACTTATGTAATATTCCTTGCAAAATCATAATACCACATCTACATTTTGTTGTAAACCCCTAATATGTAAAATTTTCAACATAAATGTATAAACTAAATAAAAAATAGTGTATGGAGCATATCCATACACTATTAAAACTACAACAACACACTATAAATCATTCTAAATAACGTACTATTCAGTTGATTATATGTTAAATACATTGAACTATCAAAACTCCCACCAGACAAACTATTAACTTTACGCAACAAATATTTTAAATCCCTAACAATAGATGACATATTGCTATACTTAACAACTCTATCATTTTTCTCTATTACATAATCTCTCTTTAGTACATCATAATAGAAGTATATCTTGTCAAACTCATTATACCTAAACACAATTAGGTCTTTCTTTTGTCCACCTAAAGTATAAGGAATATAATCTACAATAAAAGAACCATATACACTATCTTCAAATGTAAAAACATTAAGACCATTCTTACCTACTGTCTTATAATCTTCAAGTTCTTCACACTTAATAAATGTTAGAAAATACTTATGCAATGAAGATATACTATGATAGAACATATCATCAAAATTGATAGCTTCCTCACAATCATATGTGAAAACATAGTTATCATCTCCCTCACCACACATATCACATACACCAACATATGCTTTATAAAGAAGATACATGAAAATAATATAATCAATATCTGAACTATCTCTACACAAGATATTATCGATTGTATCTAAACCATAACATACAGATGCAGTATAAGTATTCCTATCTCTTCTATGTAATGTAACAGAATATCCATTACTGAAATGCATTTCTATACTACCTAAGCCATAGTCATATCGTAAATCTACATTAGAACTTCCACATATAGACACGCTACAACTATAGATGTTATTACTGTCTCTATATCCATAATCATCTGACTCTAGCATATTACACATATCTCTCACATATAAAGCCATAGTCTTACTTCTATCATTTGTATGTGCCATAGTACTTTACTCCTTACTATTATACAATCTTCGTACTTCCTCAATATTACTGTTACTAATGCTATTGAACATCTGATTTACACGCTGTAATGAAATGTAATCAAAGAACCTAAATGTATCGAAATTAAACAAATGCTCATGTCTAGTTAATGATAAATCCCTTTCAATAGAGTATACAGTTTCATTGGTTAAACATATATGCTGTTCATCGACTACCTCATCCACATGAAAATGACCATAGAACCACAATGCTCTACTAGATAACTTTTCTTCAATCCTATCTAATACATCTCTTGTCAAACAACTATCGTTAAAAGGTTTAATCCTCTTCATCTTGTGAAGAGTTATATTACTACATGTATGAGTTAATACAAAATCAACACTATCTATATCACCAAAGGATTTAGACAGTCTTTTAACATCACTAGAGGATGGTTCCTCCTCTAACCAATAACTCTCACCCAACACACGATAATCTCTATCTATTGATTTAGCACCACCAAAACATAAGTATCTATTACCCTCAATCTTATATATGTTTCCCCTCATTAAATGAAAACACCGATTGTTAAGTTTATGTACTTTATTACCCCACTTAGTAACAATAGGTAATGAGTTTAGATAGTCAAAATTTTCATGATTTCCATCTATAAAAGCCACATAGTAATCTAATTTACTAATACAATCTAATGCTAATCTATGTTGCTCTATATCTTTGAACATAACACCAAAATCACCTAAAACGATAACAACATCATTCTTTGAGATTGATATTCCATCTTTAATAAGATTTTCTTTCATTATCTGCGTGATATCACCATGTATATCACCAATTAAATGTACCATATACTAAAATCCACCCCTTTTAGATTCGTAATACTTCTTACAATTATTATAACAATCAAAATTCAAATGAATAGCATACATTAAAAATGATATAAACACAACAACGAAAATAAAATCAAATGACAAAAAGTTACCATTTAAAATGATTTGATGTAAACTCAACATAGACATGTACATAATAAATGCATCTATCAAAAACTCCACCAAGAAAAGTATTCTATACTTAAACATATTACCTCATCTTTTGTAAACCATGAAAAATAATAAAAACCTATTATACACAAGAATTATACTTATATACAAAAAATTGAGGTATTCGCCTGAGCAAAATACCTCAATTTATGCATAATCATACAGATAATTGTCAACCTACCACATAAATTAGGTATTATAACTATCTACTTATTATTAGTTAAATATTCCTTAGCTACAGCCTCTACAACAGATAAGATTTCATATTCAGCATGTGCAACAATGGAATCCTCACCATTAGCACTCTCTTTATTTTCCTGTGATTTATTAAAATCAACCCTAGCTTTTTCTTTCATAGCACTCAACACATTTAAGAACTCAGTCTCACTAATAACATGTTTTTCTAACATAGAATTAACTACATAACTACTAATATACTTAGAATCTAACACTTTAATATCCATATCGCACCCCTACAACCTATCAATCACATCACTAATAGCATATGGTATTGTATCGGCAATACATGCACTATATAACTGTAAAGCTATATAGTCATCAACATACACATCATCACAATACCCTAAATCTTGCGAAATTGCCACCTGTAATGAGTTTTTACCATCTTCATGATACAAAAGACGTACATAACGATAACCTTTGTTATACAACGAAATAAGCAATATTTTAGTAGCACTATCACCTATATGTATATCCTTTATATCACTTTTAAAAGAATTAACCAACCCATACAACATAATATATGCTTCTCTTACAACCTCAACCACTACATACATAATGAATGTACCTAATACAATGAAGCCTATGAATTGACTAATAAATATCAACATATCCATGTAACACTATACCCCTTACATTATACCTGTACAGATTATAATGTTATTTATAACTATTATTTGATATCAAAAATGACTTCACACACAAAACTTTCTACAATAGACACAACAGAACCATAAGAGATACCAACAGTAGCATTAACAATATCTTGAATAAAAGACCATGTATCCTCAATATACAAATTCTCTTTATAATTAGAAGAATCAATGTCACCACGAATGATAGCATACAATACTGAGTGAATCATAGACTTATCATACTTAACAGCAACATCAGAATCACCAAAATCATGTTTAACATTATAACCAAATGAAGTACCACTATCTGTATCTAGTCCAATATCATAAGACAATGTACCAACAGGAGTAACTACAATACTACCACTATCTACTATCTTAGCTGTAATACCATCTTCCTCATCATCCTCAGATTCATCCTCTACAATATCAGATACACCATAAGGTACATCACAAATATAATCCTCATAATCTGTAGGTAATTCTAATGCAACCCAAATCAACTCAGTATTGATAGTATTAATTAATTCGTCTACATCAGTAATTCCATACTTATGTAATTTATAATCCCTATCTAACTCACTAAAATCAGCACCACTCATGATAGATTTAACAAACTCATTACACTTAGACAATAAACCCAAATAGTCAAACATTGTATCTAAGAAATTATAAATCGTTCTATCATTAGAAACACATTTAGCACCATTAACACTTTCATAGTCCTTAATATAAGAAACCAAATCTTCAGTATTATCTTTCCTAGACATAACGAAAGCATTTTTCTTAGCACGTACTAGTACATTAGAATATAAATCAACACAAGCATCAAACTCTACACCCTTAGATTGATATTTATCACTTTGTAACAATCTAATGTTAGTTGTTAAGTAAATCTTAAAACTAAAAGCACAAGACTTTTCAAATGTCTCATCAGAAAATACCTCAGATGTACGTTTAGAGAATGTATACAACAAAGAATATGTAGTATCCATAAAATCATCAAAGTAATCAGTGTTATCCTCATAAGCATCATTACCAAATAAAGATATATAGATACCTACAAATCGCTTCTCATACTCAGAATAACTGATACTAGCACCATCACACAAATAATATAGGTGATTTAGTAGTTGAATATTATGATGACGAATAAACACATTATTAATAAACGAATCCAACTTAATCTTACGACTTCCCTGTGCCAAGACAAACAACAAGTCAAAAACATCCATCTTAGCAATATCACAACCATTTACACAACGAATGTAATTAGTAATGTCTTTAAAGTATCGATAATGTGAAGAAATCTTATCACTACTACCACCATTTAAAAATGTAGATTCAAATAATGCCTGTGAACCACAACTACTAATAGCACTACTATAAGCACCACTCGTACCAACAAGATATAAATAGTCAGAAACTACTTTCTTGTTAAAAACATCAGAATATTGTTTCAATTTAAATTGGTTATGTTCACTCATGATATAATCTCCTTTACTGTAATAACAATGATATGAACTTTTACACACTAATTATAACCAACTTTACAAAATATTACAAGTATAAAATAAAAAGAGAGTGTAGAACTTAATCTACACTCTCTTGCATAATATACTTATTTAGATACCTTATATGTAACTTTAAATTTAAGAATATCTGATTCTTTTGTTTTAACCCTATTAACATCAGGCCCTGTATAATCATTAAGACTATCACCACAGAATTTTTTAGTTACACGTTTAACAACTTTTGTAACATCACTAACACCCTGTGATTCATCGCCAACACCATCATTAGTCAATGCGTAAACAAAGAATGAATACTCTTCAAAGTTATCATTTTCAGTATCAGGTACAAAGAAGTACTTACTACCTACTAACTTCTGATAGTTAGCATTAATAATAAGATTTACAGGGGATACTTTATCTTCACTACCCTCTGTAACTTCCTCATCTTCTTCATCAGAATTATCAGAACCCTCAATAACCTCTTGATTATCTAAATCTTCCTCAAATTCTTCTTTAGCTTCTTTTTCAAACTCAGTCTCTTTAACATCTTCATTGATTAAAGACTTACGTTTCTCTAACAAAGCTTCTGTAATGCTAACACTAGCACTATTTAAAATTCCCATTAAACCACCTATTTATTATTGGTTAACAGACTCTTTCAATACTTTAGATGCTGTGAATTTTGGTGCTTTTTTCTCAGGAATTGTAATTTCCTCACCAGTTTTAGGATTATGACCCTTACGTGCAGAACGTACTACTTGCTCAAAACTACCAAAACCATGAATAGACACTTTTTCACCCTTTTTAACTTCTTCAGTGATTGTGTCAAACAAAGTCTCTACAACCTCTACAGCTACTTTTTTAGTACCTACTAATTCTTTATTAACCAATACTTCTGCTAATTCTACTTTATTCATGCTATGAACCTCTTTCTTATGTGAATTTAAAATATCTAGTGTATGCTCTGAAATATCTTACGTGGACTAACATATCACTATAAATACATTATACATTAATATACTTAAAATTTGCAACTAATTAAAAGAACTTAGTTGCGATATAAATTGTATTACCCTTATTTTGAATTTTAACAAAATCTTTTACATTAGACTTCAAACTACTGATAAACTCTTTAATGATAGAAGAATCACCTACAGTTAACTCAATCATTACTTGATACTGATAAGACCTACCCTTGAAATCAAATGAAACATTAGGCTTTATAGAAATTGAATGCCCTACATCTGCTAACTCATACTTATATTCATCAAGCACATCAACAAAAGAGTCTAAACCACTAATATACTCTGCAACTTGATTAGCAACCTCCTGATTAAATGTATTCATATTAAAGAAAGGCCTACTACTTGACTTAATCTCTTTTAAAATTTCAAAAGACAAAGATGATGCACTACTACTCATGATATCTGAAATAGAGATTGACTCATTGACAACTGACTCTACTACTTTACGTTTCTCAACTGTACTATCCGTAGCAGTAATATTGATTGTTGATTGAATGAATTGCTCACCACCTACACGTACACTACTTGTATTGAACTCACATTCATAATCAAAACTAGCTTTATCTTCTAAATAAGACAACACAGCATCAGATACTTCCTCACCCATCTCTGTATCAGACAATACTTTAACTGTCAAAGCATTATCTACCAATGTTACATCAAGTGCATTGATTGTACCATCAAAGGCATCACGTACTACATTTTCAATCTCTACTGTATCATGAATGTACTCACCTAACTGTACTACTGTACTTTCATTATCTAAAGCTTCTAAAATTTTCTTCATTAATTATACCTCTTTTTAAAAAAAGTAAACACAATATTATATAACAAATAAACCAATAAAAATCTATGATTTTAACAATAAACTAATATCAAGAGAACCACCATTAATATGTGCGAACATATTCATAGGAGTATTTAATGTATCTACTAAATCACGTACCTTACTGTCTTCACCACTATTAATAGAACATACTACATCTATTTGTAAGTCTGATGTATTACCAAAGCACAAATTTTTAAAGATAATGCCTGTAATAGTTACATACTTATATAACTCACTATCAATACAACAATGCTTAACACCTTTAGTTGATTCACTCTTATAGTACCAATACAAGAATGACTCTATAACCTCAGATGCCTCAACACAGAATGTACCATTACCTTTAGTTGTATTATACGTAGTACCAACTATACCATAAGATGTTAAATTAGAAATTACATCCCTTGCCCTATCCACAGGAGAATTAAATGCCATCTCTAACTTATCGCAAGCAACATCAAATGAATCACCATTATTAAAAGTAACAAGTAGACATACAGGCAATTTCATATACTTAAACTCTATTAACAATAAGTCATCAGCAATCCTATACACATTTGACATTATTGTTTTCTTATCAGGCTTACGTTTAGACTTTAAAAATGTCTTATAATTATTATTTACATTAAAATCTATACCAATAACAAATAAAGCAGTACTATCAGGTATATCCCCATTAAGTAAATCTTTAAAAGCTTTAAGAGATGTACCATTAGATTTAAAACTATTAGCAAGCATGCCTTCAGACAAAGATTCAAGTATACTGTTACGTATATTCATATAACCACCAATCAGAAACACTCTAAGACTATAGTGCCACCCATAATCTTAACTCTATTAACCAACTTCTCTACACCAATACCTCTAATCTTCTTATAGAAGTCCTTAGCATCACCATTAGATGCGAACTCTATTTTAAACCTACAACCTAACGTAGGTAATTTTAATTTAGAATATACACTCTCTAGATATACCTCACAATACACATCTGAGATTACACTTATAACATCATCAGTAATCGCACTAAAGAAATCTTCACCTAAACATGTAGCAAGTGTAGAATATTTACCAAACTTAATATCATCCTCACGTGTAGCAGAAACTAACTCATACCCTAATGTAGTTCCTTTATAAGTGAAACCCTCATCTCTTAATGTCTTATCAATAAGATTTACATATGCATCAATCGTATTACACTTTCCATCTACAAAACTAATTAGGTTATTAACAAACTCCTCTGTTGCAGAACCAATACCACCATCATAAACAAGAATGTTATCATCTCGTTCCTGTACCTCTGTATACTCATTAGAGTATGGATTTTCCACAAACACTCGTATCTCAGACTTGTAATCTGTAGTAAAGTAAATATGACAACCTTTACAATAAATAGAAGTAAATAAACTATCATCACATGTTAACTTACTAAATGTAGGCTTAGTGTACTTAGTTATACTAAAAGTGATATCACCAAAGAAATCAAATATATCCTCTAAATACCCATTCCTCATCTTAACTACAGTATCACAAAAAGTTTTCGCTCTACTACTCTTACTAACCTCTTTTGAATTAGTAGTAGTCAACATACCCTCAGATAATGACTCTAATATACTATTACGTTTATTCATACAATTAATACCCACTAGGTAATGTAATGACTACACTATCTTTCTCTACCTTATAATAACCATTTAATCTAGAACCAAATAAATGTATAAATGCATCTACTGTTTGTTTATCTTCCATATAATAGGTCACATATACTTCCAATGCAGGAATTTTATGTTTAGAAATATAATCTACAATACCACTAATATAACAATCATGTAACACAGGTAATGTATCAACAGATTTACCATATTGTGTATTAACCCACTCACCAAACACACTCTGTAAAGCAGATACTACCCTAGCACCAGCACTAGCACTCGCTTTACCACTCTCTGTACCAGTATGACGTTCAACATCTTTACCATTATATGTCATGATAATATCATACGTAGTATCTAATGCATCATCTACAGAAGAATATTTACCACCCTCTAATTCCTTAAAACAACTCAATGCTGTTTCTTTACTATCAAACTCATAACGAATAAATGAGTTACTCATGTAATGTGAAATCGGTGAGATATCAACCAAATGACTTAGCAACAACATAACAGACTTATCGCTTGTATATGCTTTTACATATGTGCCATTAGAAAAATGTAACTCACTAAAGTCACCTTTATTAACTCCCCTCATCACATTTAGATAATACTTACTATGTTTACCAAAGTTAGTATCACCCTTAATGCTACATTTAGACAAAGTTTTTACATCTTTATCTACAATACTTTTAATTAATGAAACTGATTCATTTACCATTACTTTGGAATCACTACGTAACCCCTCTAAAATCGTACTAATACTTTTACTATACATACTATATAAACCCCCCACTTAATTTAATCTTACTCTTACCATCTTTAAAAAAGTGTAGAGAATGACCACCTTTTCTATTATTTAGAATCATTTCTATTCTGTTGCGTTCCTTAGCCACACCAAAATCAAGTGTAACTACAAAACCATCCTCTGTGAGTGAAATATCATAATTAACGCATGCTTTAGCTATTTCTCCAACAACAAAGTCATAGTTATCATTTTTATAGTTAAACTTAAAAACCTTTGCAAAGTCCTCAAACAAAGTCTCCATAACAACAACAGTATCAGCCATCAAACGTGTGTCAACCCCAACAATTTTACCTCTATCAAATTCTGTAAACACATCATGAATACAATATGTATCAGCTATCAACTTACACCCATCTAACTTAGGATTATCTATATCAAAAGTCATTTTCCCATCATTCGCAAGTTCAAAAATAGATTCCATAGTAGCTTCATCTGGTACCTTAAAAACAAAACACCTTGATAATCTTGAAAACCTCGGTGCCTCAAAAACCATAAAGAAACGTCCACCATCACCAAGACAAAGCATATAAAGTTTAGCACCATTATTGCTTTTATTCTTTAACATACCTGTCCATTTAATAACATTATCTACAAAATTCTTACTAAAACTTGACCTATTATAAAAAGACAAGTTAGACTTTATATTCTTACGTGGTAATGACTGTATATCAAAATCCAATAATACTTTAAGTAATTTATAACCACTACCAGATGAACTGTTTTTTGATATAGAGTCAATCATACCCTCTTCAATTCTATGAGTATTCAACGAATCTAGGATAATACTACGCTTACTTAACATACTATATTACCTTTCTAGAAGAAAAACTGAATACCAACACCACTATTATCCTTATACAAAGAATAAAAATCAGTATTAATATTACCTAATCCTCTTTTAAATTCATTATGTATCATATCTACATTATCAAACTTCATATACAAAGTTAGAACATCACCATTTAATCTCACAGAATAATCAGTACAATTCAAATACAACTTATCAATAAAGGCATCATACTCAGCATTGAATAAAGACTTCATACAGTTAACAGCATCAGAAAACATAGCTTCCATAACGCTTTTTGTATCATTGAGAATACTCTTATTTTTAAATGAACCTGCTATAGCATTACCCTCGTATGACCTATATGTATCAGCAACTATCTTGCAACCTTTAAGAGTATCTTCAATTGAAAATATCTGTAATTGCTTCCTATTAACATAATCCCAAAGTGTATTAGCTACTTCTTCATCATCGCATTTTTGTATGACACATCGTTTCATCCTTGTAAATACTCTATCTACAGATGAAAGAGTAATCATAAAGTAATACTCATTACCCTTAATCATACGATAAATCCTATAGTCCCTACCTCTCTGAGTATTAAGAGATTCAAGTACTAATTGTATATCTCAATAAACCACTATCAAAAGGTGATTTATTATAATAATGTGTATCACGTATATCAATATACTTAGTTGGTATTCTGAATAAAGAACCATTAAGTAAAGCACTACATAGTGAATCTATATCTGCATTTTTATCTTTATTTTTACTTATACTAGATATCATACCCTCATTGATACGTGTATCTAACAATCTATCAATTAAATCACTATAACCCATACCAACACCTAAAAATTAAATATAATGATAGCTTGCCCATCTTCTGCGTATGTAATAAACCTGTAAAAACTATTTAACTTATTCACTTTAGTACCAATAGTATCATACATTGAATCAACAATACCAGGCTCACCACCATACAAATTTATCAAAACATTAGTAGACATAGCATCTTGTCTAGATGCTATATCCAATCTGCACGCTCCAAATTGACTAAAAGCATCTGTAATATCAGACCTAGACAAACCAGAACAGAATGAATCTGCACAATAAGAGAAAATCATATCCAATGCTTCTTTAGTGTTTTCACAATACACATCCCTATTGCTGTCATAATATGTCGTCCCACTTCGATACATACTAGTATTTACATCATAAATGGAATCAAAGCCACCTTGATTTTCCATCTTTTCTTTAAACTTATTGAATACATCTTCATTAGAACACTCCCATAACATTGCCTTACCAACAGTCGTCCCTTTATGTAAATTATATCCAATAACAGCTACAACGTAATCACCATTAATTTCATAACCACGCACCTCAGTACGCAAGATATTAGCCTTAGTACCTACAATACAGTACTTTTCATTCTTTTTATTATTCTTAGATAATTTTGTATCGTTCCGTACCAAAAGACTGATATCCATATCTTTACTAGATAACTTAGAAATCTGTCCACTAAGAACTGCATCAACCATACGCTTAGTATCTTTGTTCTGTTTCTTAGTATTCTTTGAAATAGATGATACCATCCCCTCATCTACTCTTTTATCATTAAGCGAATCTATAATATTAAAATATCCCATCTACATCCCCTACTACAAGAAAAATGAAATCTC
>ENA-OWND01001001-OWND01001001.1-metagenome-genome-assembly--contig:-NODE-1001-length-18117-cov-5.010353_pt1 | contig 18117 bp, 14 predicted proteins | sample MGYA00245342_ERZ651119 | MGnify/ENA primary metagenome ERZ651119 (study PRJEB26857, sample SAMEA4031756) | metagenome | biome: human; feature: oral; material: saliva | place: Philippines | collected 2014...
AAGAGGTAATTTTTTCTAAAGGGGTTTTAGCTTTTTGTGGGAATTTAAAGCCCTTAAAGTTGATTTTTTTAAAGTGTTTCATGATTATATTTTACCATAAAAATGAAAGAAATGATAAATTTAAGCGTTTTTTAAGAATAGTTCGATATAATAACAATGTAGCATTGCTACAAAAGGAGGATCAATATGAAAGATACAACTAAAATTTATTTGAGTAAGCAAGGATTTAAAGAATTAAAAAAGAAAGTTGCGAAGTTGGAACGAGAGCAGAAGATGCTCGAAATTGAACTTCGCGACGGAGATGTTAAAGAAGATTTATTACGGCAAAATGATATTTTTGCGCGGATTGATGCAATTCGAAGCGAAATTAACGAGAAGAATTTTCAAATCCATAATGCTAAAATTTTGCCATGCAGCAAAAAACGAAATTCGAAAGTTTCAATCGGTTCGTTCGTGGAGCTTTTCGATCGTGCAACTGGGCGAATCATGAAGTTTCGAGTCGTTGAGAGTTTAGAGGCTAATCCGCTTATCGGAAAAATTTCTGCGGAAAGCCCACTTGGTAAAAGTGTGCTTGGGCGAACTGTGAATGAGATTGTTAGTTGGACGGCAAATTCGCGGAACATGAACATGACGCTTGTAGCGATTGGCTAAAAACAGATAAAAGGCGTGAAAAGCGCCTTTTATTTTTGTCTCAATGTTGCTATAATTTAAGTAATCACAGTAACTTTAAAAAGGAGAAAAATGGAAACAGTACTGATAATTATTATAATTGCGTTAGCGGCAGTTATAATTTTTCAATCAATTAGAATTAATAAAAACTTAAATTCTAAAAATCAAGACCAAGGCATTAATTTGCTTAAAATGGACGTCATCGAATTAAACAAGAGTTTGAATCGAATGCGCGAAAACCTTGATTTAAACTTAAATAATTTTAATGAGAAAGTTTCTGAAAAAATAGAGCGAAATAACGTTCAGTTACAAAACTCGATGACAAAGCAGATTTCAGAAAGTGCGAAAATTGTCGAAGAAGTTTCGAAACGTCTTACGAAGCTTGACGAAACAAACAACCGTGTTGTAAATGTTGCTGACGAATTGAAAACTCTACAGAATGCGTTGCAAAATCCGAAGCAGCGAGGGGTTTTGGGTGAGTTTTATTTAGCGCAGGTACTAGAAAATGTTTTACCGCCTAATGCATTTCAGATTCAGTATAAATTTAAAAATGGTGAAATTGTTGATGCAGCGATTTTCTTAGATCAGCATAAAATTTTACCAGTAGATTCGAAATTTAGCCTTGAAAACTATAATCGGATGATTGAATCTGAAGGTGAGGAGCGAAAAAATTTGGCGAAAAAGGTTCGCGACGATTTAAAAATGCGAATTGATGAAACTTCGAAATATATTCGTCCAGATGAGAATACTATGGATTTTGCGTTTATGTTTATCCCGAGCGAAAGTTTATATTATGATATGCTAATAAACAAAGTTGGTTCACAAGGTTCCGAGCGTGATTTGATTGAATATGCTTTTCGTGATAAGCGGGTGATTGTAGTGAGTCCAACAAGCTTTATGGCATATCTTCAAACTGTTTTGCAAGGCTTGAAATCACTGAAAATTGAAGAACAGAGTAAAGAGATTCAAAAACGAGTTTCTCAGCTTGGAACTCATATTTCAAAGTATGAAGATTTGATGCAGCGTCTAGGTAAATCACTTGGAACCACGGTCAATCATTTTAATAACGCACATAAAGAATTAGGTAAAATCGATAAGGATGTGGTGAAAATTGCAGGCGAAGATAGTAAATCTGGAGTTGAGCCTCAACTATTAGATAAGCCAAGAGAATAAAGGCAAAATTAAAAGAGCGAATATTACTTCGCTCTTTTTTTGTGTAATTATTTTTCTTCTTTTGAAGTTTCTTGAATCAATGAATCTAGTGCAAATCCTAGAATTCCACCAAGTAGTGCAGCTCCAACATATGTTGCAATTGCGAATAGAACGTTTTGTCCTTTAAGCGTAAATGCTTGCAATGAAAATGCTACAGCTGGGTTAAGAATTGCAGATCCACCAACCACTGATGAAAGTGAGCCTGCGATTAATACGGCAAGGAATAATCCACCACCAACGCCAAAAGCTACAGCTGAACTTCCTTTCTTTTTGTCTGATGTTACAGATGCTACAGCAAAAGCAAATAGGAAAGATCCAATTAATTCTGAAGCGAGAATTAGGAGTTCTTTACCGTGTGGAATAACATTAGCTGTAAACATTGTGGCTTTTTGTTGGCCATATAATGCAGCCTGCTGTGAGACTTCTGGTGCATTTGAGACAAAAGCATTCAAAATCACGAAAGCGATCATTGCGCCTAGAACTTGAGCAACGATATAAAACAAAGCTTTAGCTGTGCTAATGCGTCGAGTCGCCCAAGCGCCAACAGTAATTAATGGATTAACGTGAGCGCCACTGATTTTTCCGGCAATTAACACAATTGCAGCTAGAGCAAACAACACAACAAGCGGCTGACCTTGTCCTGCAATTACGGCAGCGGCTAATAGGAATGTTCCGATAAATTCAAGAACTACAGCCGTAATGAAGCTTGGTTTTGAAATTTCGCTCATAGAGCTAGACTCTTTTTTAACAACAGTTTTAACTATTGCTTCGGTTTTTTGAATTTCTTCTGCTACTTTTGAGGTAGCTTTTGAAGCTTTCTTTGAACTGGCTTTTTTTGTTGCCATTTTTCCTCCTTAGTTTAACTTATGTTTATATTTTAACATAAACTTTTCTAAAAAGTCAAAATTTGATACAATAGGAATATGGCTTTATATGTACGACAAGACGATAATCGCACGGAACTGCAAGAGAAGATTGCAGCAGAACTTCGCGAAAAACAGATTAAAAATTCACTCGGTGAAGGGGGTGATACACCAAAAAATAAGAAAGAAAATCCTAATATTGAGGATAGTGCATATCTTGAAGGAACTAAAGAGACGACAAGTTTGGCGTTTGTTTGGTTTTTGGTATTTTTGGCGATTTTGATCGCTTTAGGTCTCTATATCTGGGTGGCTTCACAACGAGTTTAGATTTTTCGAAAATCGACAAACTAGTACAATTGTGATATAATGATATCAGTTATGGAACAAATTCAACAGATTAGGGAAGAGCTTTTGGCGGAGCTTAAAACGCTTGAAAATCCAAGTGATATTTTAAAATCGCCAAAAATTAAGGAACTTTATAAAATTATCCCAACTTTACCAAATGAGCAAAAAGGTGAGTTTGGTTCAAAAGTTAATGATTTAAAAAATGAGATTCAAGCTGAAGTTTCAAAAATTCTTGAAGAAAAAGAAAATTCTGAAATTGAAGAAATCGATATCTCTGCTCCTTTCGCAGCAAGCTCGCACGAGAAAATTGCTAAAAAACCTCAACTTTTAAGCGCAAGGAATGGTTCAAAGCATCCACTCCAAAAAGAACTTGAAAAAGTTATAGACATCTACACTAGAATGGGATTTGAAGCGATCGAATCTCGCCAAATCGATAATGATTGGAATATGTTTGGAGCGTTGAATTTTCCAGAAAATCACCCAGCACGAGATGGCTATGACACTTTTCGAACCGAGGAAAACTTTATTCCGCCAGCACACACCTCAACGATGCAAAACCGCGTTTTAAAACACGGTAAAAAACAACTTGAAGAAGAAGGGCAAATTGCGCACGTTTCTTATGGGCGAGTTTTTCGAAATGAAGATCTAGATGCAACTCATGAACATACTTTTTATCAGTGTGAAGGTGTTTTTGTGAGCGAAACCGCAAACTTAGCACAAATGCTTGGTACACTTCACGCCTTTTTTGAAGAATATTATGGCCAAAAATTAGAAATCCGTACACAACCGGGTTATTTTCCGTTCACGGAACCTAGCCTTGAATTTTTAATTGAAAAACCAGAGGCGCTCGGTGGCAAAAAAGGTGAATGGCTTGAAATGCTTGGATGCGGAATGATTCACCCAAATGTTTTAGAATCGGCTGGAATTGATAGCAAAAAATACCGTGGTTTTGCGTGGGGTGGCGGAATTGAACGGTTAGTTATGTTGAAATATGGAATTTCGGATATTCGTTATTTTGAAAGCGCTAAACTGGAATTCTTAAAAGAATTTTAGTGTTAAACAAGTTATAAAAGTAATAAATAAATTAAGAGGGAATAATGATAATTTCAGTAAATTGGCTTAAAAAATTTGTTCCAGATTTGCCAGAGATTGATGAGCTTTCGAAATTGATTGGCGCACGGTTAGTTGAGATTGAAAGTATTGAAAATTTAAACGAAAAATATAAAGATGTAGTTATCGCGCGCGTAATTTCAGCTAAAAAAGTTGAAGGTAGCGATCATTTGAATTTGTGTAAAATTGATGATGGCGGCAAGCGTGATGGTGTTGAGCGTGATGAAAACGGGTTTATTCAAGTAGTTTGTGGCGCGCCAAATGTAAGAGAGGGTCTTTTTGTGGCTTGGTTACCACCTAAAGCAATCGTTCCAGAAACTTTTGGTGGTGAAAATTTCCAGCTTAGTGCTCGAAAACTAATGGGCAATATGAGTAATGGTATGATTGCGAGCTTGCGCGAACTTGGCTTGGGTGACGAACATGACGGAATTTTAGAGATTTCGCCAGAAGCTTTCGAAAATGGTCTTCAGGCGGGTGATTCTTTTGCGGAGAAATTTGAACTTAATGATTATCTTCTTGAAGTTGAAAACAAAAGCTTGACGCATCGACCTGACTGTTTTGGAATTATTGGATTTGCGCGTGAAGTTGCTGGTATTTTAGGGCAGAAATTTGTTGAGCCAGATTTTATAAAACAATCAGATTTTGGTTTTGAAGTTAATAATGATAAATCGATTATGGTTGATGCTCAGGATTCTGAAATTTGCGAACGCTATACAGCGGCTGTTTTTGATGTTTCTGATATTTCGAAAAACCCAAACTTAACACTTGAAAAAACTTATCTTTTGCGCTCTGGAATGCGACCAATTGATGTAATAACTGATTTAGCAAACGAGCTAATGCTTGAAACTGGCCAACCGCTCCATACTTTTGATTTTGATAAGCTAGTTAAAATCAACGGTAGTGAAAATGTCAAAATGACCGTTCGAAAAGCTTTCGAAAATGAAGAGCTTGAACTTTTGTATGGCCGAAAAATTAAAATGAGTCAAAATGATATCGTAATCGCAACGGGTGAAAACGGTGAAAATGCTGTGGCTCTTGCAGGCGCAATGGGCGGAAAATCAACCGAAATTGATGAAAATACGACACGAATTTTAGTAGAAAGTGCAACTTTTAACCTTTATAATTTACGAAACACTCAAATGCGACACGGAATTTTTTCGGAAGCAATTACTCGGTTTACAAAAGGCGTGCCAGAAATGATGTCACGAAAAGTTCTAGATTTGTTTGGTGTGCAACTTTTGGCGCTTGGCGGAAAATCTTTAAGTGAAATTGCGGATTCGAAAGGTGATTTTTACTACAATAAATCCGAGATTTCAGTTTCGAAAGACAAAATTAATCAAATTTTGGGAACGAATTTTTCTAGTGAAGAGATTCAAAAAACTCTAGAAAATGTTGGAATTTTGACCAAAAATGATAATTCTGAAACATTCGTAGTTCCATTTTGGCGAAATGATTTGCATATTGAAGAAGATTCGATTGAAGAAGTTGGTCGATTGAATGGTTATGATAACATTAAATTGCAGCTTCCAAAACGAACATTTAGGGCCGTAAAGAAGGCGAAAATTGATTTGCTCCAATCTGAAATTCGTGAGATTTTAGTATCAAGCGGCGCAAATGAAATTTTAACCTATACTTTTGTTCATGGCGATCTGCTTAAAAAAGCTGGACAAGATCCAAAAAATGCCTATAAAATTGTAAATTCAATCTCACCAGAATTGCAATATTATCGCCAAACTTTGACACCAAGTTTACTCTCGAAAGTTAACCAGAATATTCGCGCTGGTTTTAGTGAATTCGCTATTTTCGAGATGAATAAAATAACCGAAAAAATGCTTGGCTTGAATGAAGAAAATGTTCCGTTTGAACAGAAAAAGCTAGCCTTTGTTTATACAAAAAATAAAGGTGAAAATGCATTTTTCGAGGCTAAAAATTATGCAGAATTTCTATTTAAGAAACTTGGCTTAAAAGTTGAATTCATAAAATTTGATCTTTCGAAATCACCACTTTCAACCGAATTTGAACCAAAACGTTCGGCTTTAATTAAAGTTCCGAATTCTGAAGGCGAAAAAATCCTGGGTGTAATTGGTGAATTCAAGAAAAAAATCCAAAAAGCCTTGAAACTACCAGAATCAACTGCCGGTTTTGAACTTGATTTGGGAATTCTACTTGAAAATACAGGAAGAACAAGTGCTAAAATTAAAGATTTTTCAAAATTCCAATCTGTTGAGCGTGATATTTCGATAAACGTTGATGAATCACGGCAATTTGCTGAAATTTTTGATATTTTTAAAGATATTTCGAGTGAATTCAGGGGTGTTGAGATTGAAACCTTGCCGATAGATATATTTAATAACGGCGATGGTACAAAAAATATTTCAATTCGGTTTAAGATTACGCCTTTCGAAAAAACCTTAAATGGTGATGAAATTCGGGATATTATGCAAAAAATTGAAGAAAAAGCCATAAAAAATGGCGGAAAGATAATTTAGGAGGGAAAATGGCAAACAAGAAAAATTCACTGCAAACTGGAACACCAACTTGGGTACGCGTGTCGATTTGGGGAATTCTGATTTTAACGATAGTTTCAACAGTTGCGCTTTATGCTTCATCATTCTTACAAACTAAAACTCAACAAGAAGATCAAAAAAAGCAATCACAACTTTTGAAAACTTACCAAGAATATCAAAAGAAAGTTGAAGCTCAGGCTAAAGAGCTTTCGGCAAAATATTATGATACTTTCAAAGAATATGAAAAAACTCCAAGCGCATTTAATGCTGCGAGCGTGAAAGAACTTTCAAAGGTAGACTTAAAAGAAGGTGATGGTGCAGAAATTACCGACTCAACAACGAAATTCCAGGCTTACTATATTGGCTGGAAACCCGATGGAACAGTGTTCGATAGTAGCTTTTCGAATGGCAGTTTAAAGTCTCCAGTCGTCTTTAAGAAGGACAATAATGAATGGAATGTCATTAAAGGTTGGAGTGAAGGTTTGAAAGGAATGAAAGTTGGCGGAGTTCGCGAATTAACAATTCCCGCAGATAAAGCTTATGGTGCTCAAGGATCACCTAATAATGAAGATTCTTCAAAGAGTATTGCTCCGAATACACCTTTGAAATTTATCGTAATGTTGATTCCGGATTTTGAGGAAGTTCCACAACCAGACTTGCAGGGTATTGAATAGAGTGGTAGATTTAGTAGTTATTGGCTCTGGTCCATCAGCCCTTAGCGCGGCAATTTATGCCGCTCGCGATGGGCTGGAGGTTCGAGTTTTTGAAAAATCAGCATTTGGCGGAATCGTAACAAATTCAGATTTAATCGAGAATTATCCTGGTTTTGATGAGGGTATTTCTGGTTTAGAGCTTTCGAAAAAAATGAAAGTTCAGGCCGAAAAATTTGGTGCAAAGTTTGATTATGGTGAAGTTCTGGGATTTTCGAACAAGGGAAACTTTATAGAATTAAATATTGATGGCGATTTTTTAGAGGTGAAAACAGTTTTAATTGCAACCGGAAATTCCTATAAAATGCTTGGACTCCCTCGTGAAGAAGAGTTTTTTGGGCGCGGAATCCACACTTGCGCTACCTGCGACGGTCCGTTTTACGCAGGAAAAGATTTGATTGCAGTTGGTGGCGGAAACTCGGCAATTACAGAAGCTTTATTCTTGAGTAAGTTTTCGAAAGTGAATCTTTTAGTTCGAAATCAAATTTCAGCACAAGAGATACTTCGAAAGAGGCTGTTTGAAGCGGTTGAACAAGGTAAAATTAATCTGTTTTTAAAAACTGAGATTAAAGAATTGTTATTTGAGAAAACCGATTTTGGTGAAAAAATAATTGGTGCACGAGTTCAGCAAAAGACTGAAGAGGGTGAAAAAACTTTCAATATTAAATCGGCGGCAATTTTTGAGTTTATCGGTTTGAATCCAAATTCTGATTTTGCTAAAAAATCGGGAGTTGAAACGAACGATAGGGGTGAAATCATTGTAAATTCAAGTTTTGAAACGAATATTCCGCGAATTTATGCGTCTGGTGATATTTTAGAAAATTCTCAAAAACAAATTGTAGTGGCGGCTTCAACAGGAGCTCAGGCTGCAATAAACATCGCTAATTTTATCCATAATAATTAAAAATAGGGCTAAATGCCCTATTTATTTTTTGAGAAAGGGGTTGATAAAATTAGCTTCAGGATATTCTTCGCAATGACATTTTATAATTTTTGGTTCAATAATGGAGATTAGGGAAGTGTCGCCACTGTGTCGATAGAAGCTTCCGATAGCACCCGCAATAACGTCTGCAAACTGGAGGCGTTTACTACTACGCGAATCTTTTTGAGTAACAAAAATTGTACGATTAAAGTTTGGGTTAGTTGCTGCGCGGATAGTGATGTATTCAAGAAGTGAATTTTGAGATTTTATAGCAGTTGAGCGCTGGTCAAATACGACCTTGATATCTTCATTGAAATCACTAACGATATGATCAATTAACATTCCAGAAAAGTAATTATAGGCTAGATTATGAGGCAGCTTGCGTAGAATCGCTGCATTAGGTTTATAGATAGCGATGTAATAAATATAAACATTATCGATTAAAGCAATTTGATTTAAAATATCAACTCGTTCTTCAAAATTCATTTCACTAAATTTAATTTCTTTTCGAAAAACACCAAACCGCTTTTTTTGAGTTTTTCGAATTAGTCTTGCGGCCTTTTTTTGAGCTTCAGGAGTTTTCATGACACTGGCAGCAATTACGAAATAATCACCACCGCCTTCACCGAGATTTCCAGTTTCATCAATTGAGATTTTAACCATAATTATTATAATAGCATAAAAACAATACTTTATCAAAAGTGAAAAATATTCTCAAGCGTGGTATAATTAAAGATAATGAAAAAACTAGTGATTATTGATGGAAAAAGCGTATTTTATAGGGGTTATTACGCAATGAAAAATTTAAGCCTTGAAGATGGAACGCCAACCGGCGGAGTTTTTGGTTTTGCGAGTTTGGCCTTTGAGGTAATTCGAAAGCTAAAACCAGATTATGTGGTGGTAGCTTGGGATAAAAAAGGAACTTCAACCGCTAAGAGGAGTGCGATTTACCCCGAATATAAAGCTGGTCGTAAAAAAGCGCCAGATGATTTTTATGAGCAAATTCCACTTTTGAAGGATTTTTTGAAAACTTTGGGTTGGCCGCTTTTTGAGACTGATGGTTATGAGGCGGATGATATTTTAGGAACGCTGGCGCTTCAAGCTAATAAACTTGGTGTTGAGGCTAATTTGATTACATCTGATCTTGATATGCTGCAGTTGATTGATCAAAATACAAAAGTTTTTGCAATGAAGCGAGGTTTTTCAGAGATTGAAGAGTTTGATCTTGAATATTTTGAGGAAAAATACGGCTTAAAACAATCTCAGTTTTTAGATTTAAAGGCGCTTCAGGGTGATTCGAGCGATAATATTCCGGGTGTTCCGGGGATTGGACCAAAAACAGCAACGCAACTTTTGCAGGAATTCTTTACTCTTGAGGGGATTTATGAAAACTTAGATAAGATTAAACCATCTTGGCGAAAGAAGCTTGAGGATGGCAAAGAATCAGCATTTATGAGCAAAGAGATTGCTAAAATTTTTTTGGATGCGCCAGTTGAAATTGATTTTGATGCTGCCGATATTCATAACTTTAACTATGAAGAAGTATTGAAGGAGCTTCGAAAATTAGAATTTAACTCTTTAGTTAAAAAAATTCCTAAAGAGATGAGGGCAAGTTCAGTAAATTTTGAAAATAGTAATCAGATAAATATTTTTAGTGAACCTGAACGTGAAACAAAAAATCTTGATTTTTTGCCAGAAATTAAAGCTGAAGCTTTCTTTAAAAAGAATCAAAAAATGGTTTTCTTTGATCTTGACCAGGATTCGAAACAGATTTTTGTCTCAGATTTTGAGAACATTTCTCGGTTTAAAGTTGAAGATTTTTTGAAATTTCAGGAATTTTTCGAAAATACGAAGACAGCATTTTTTAACGCCAAAGAAACTTTTCACGGTTTAGCAAAAAATAATATAGATTTTTGTGAGTGGCAAGAGATTTATGACATTGAACAGATGGAGTTTTTGCTAAATGCGTTAATTCGCGACAAGACCTTGAGTGGTATTTTTGGTGAAAAAATAGATGAGAACGAGCCGAAAAATAGAATTTCGGCGATACGAATTATTTTTGAAGAACAGCAAAAAAAGCTTGAAAAAGTGCCAAAAATTCGCGAAATTGCTGAAAAATTAGACTTCCCAATGAGTAGAGTTTTATTCAAGATGGAGCAAGCTGGTGTTGAAATCTGTCCAAATATTTTTGCAAAAATGAGTGAGAATTTTGCCGGAGAGATTGCTAAACTAGAATCTGAAATTTTTCAAATTGCAGGCAGGGAGTTTAATGTGGCTAGTCCGCTTCAACTTTCGAAAATTCTGTTTGAAGATTTAGCCTTACCAACAAAAGGTATTAAAAAATCAAAAAACGGTTTTTCGACAGGTCAAAAGGAATTAGATAAACTACGTGAATTTAGCCCAATTATTGAAAAAATTGAACGCTTTAGGGAATTTTCGAAATTGAAAAATACCTATGTCGATGCTTTGCCAAAACTTGCTGATAAAAACAATCGAATTCACAGTACTTTTGCTCAAGATATTACAACAACAGGTCGGCTTTCTTCGAGCAATCCAAATTTGCAAAATATTCCAATCAGATCAGATCTTGGTCGAAAGATTCGTGAAGGTTTTGTGGCTAAAGAAGGTAATCTTCTGGTTTCGGCGGATTATTCGCAGTTTGAATTGCGTCTTGCGGCTGTTTTGTCGGGAGATAGGGTACTCGTTGAAACTTTTGAGAAAGGTTTAGATATTCACGCAAAAACGGCTAGTGAAGTCTTTAACGTTCCACTAGAGGAAGTTTCGAAAGATCAGCGACGCGTTGCAAAGATTATTAATTTTAGTGTTCTTTATGGTGTTGGTGCGCATAATCTTTCTGGTACGATTGGCGTTGGTTTTTATGAGGCTAAAAAATATATTGAAGAGTATTTTAACGCACACAAACCGATTCAAGATTTTATGGATAAAACTTTAGAGAAAGCTAAAAATGAAGGCTATGTTGAGACATTCTTTGGCCGAAGGCGACCTACACCAGATATAAATTCGAGTAATTATATGATTCGTGAAATGGCAAAACGAGCTGCGCAAAATATGCCAATTCAAGGAACTGAAGCAGATTTGATGAAGCGAGCAATGCTTGTTGTTGACGAAAAAATTACGCAAGCGGGCTTGGGTGAACAAATTTTGCAGATCCACGATTCAATTTTAATAGAAACACCAGAAGAAAATGCAGATAAAGTTGCCGAAATTCTAAAAAATGTGATGGAAAATATTGCACCAGAACTACCAGTTAAATTAAAGGTTGAGGTCTCTGTAGGAAAAAATTGGCTGACGTTATGAAAAAACCCGCTTTTTCAAGCGGGTTGGTTGGGTAAGGAGAGTTGATTTTAGCGTAAAGAAGAAAACATTATTTTTCTTCTTTTTTATTTTTGAACAGCCCAATAAAAGCTGCACTAACTAATCCTAACATTGTTAGGATTGCTCCACCATTATTGTCATTATGAACTGCTGCGGTATCTACTGTACCATCAGCTTCCTTAACAATAGCTTGCGAATTCGCGTTAGTGTTAGCTTTTACGGCTTTTGCTTGTTCTGCTGGAGCAGACGCTTCAGCTTTTTTGCTTGTAGAATCATCTTTAGCTGCTACAGTTTTTTCACTAGTAGCATCTTTAGATTTTTCAGTTTTCACCTGATCTTTAGCTTTTTTGCTATCGGCTTTCTTATCAGTCTTAGCATTTTTAGCTTTATCAGTTGCAGTAGTTTTATCATCTGCTTTTTGAGATGGTTTTTCTACTACTGGCGCTGTACTTGCTGCTTCGCTTGTGCTTGGCGCTGTACTTGCTGCTTCGCTTGTTGTTGTATTGGGGTAATACATGTAAGTTATCAACGCACGGTGTGAAGCAGTGTCTTTTAAAATTGGGTCGTCATAAGCTAATTTATAGCCATGTTCTAAGGTTTTACCGGTGTCATCTAGACCACTATATGCTGTAATGGTGTAGGTGTAACCATCCCTTTCGGGTACTTCAAGAGTATGGCTTTCACCAGGGTTTAAATCTACAGACCACAATGAAAGCTGATTAGTTTCACCGGAAACAGTTTGTTCAGCTGTATTTTCATAGAATGATTTAGTGTTTTCATCGGTAGGATGTAGAACAATAACACTATCATCTTCATTAGCATACACCTTTTGTGTAATGCCAATACCTTGTGATTGAGCGGCTGTTGCAACTGTAATAGCTGCAACCAAAACGATACCAAACTTTGCAAATTTCTTAATAGACATAAGGATGTCCTCCATTCTAATGTGTTAAAGTACGAAATCAACTCTGCTTAAATAATACCATAAAACATAAAAAATGTCAAGCTAATTTTGCTAATTTTGTTATAAAAACTTGATTTTTATAACGCTTTTGGTTATAATGGGGTTTAGGAAAACTATAATTTTTTATAAAGGTGGAAGGAAATTATAAAATGAAGAGGCGTAAAATAATGTTTGGCTTGGTTTTAACTATTGCTATTTTGAGTTTGGGGGCAAACATTTTTCAGTTTGTTAGATATAGCAACGATATAACTAAAGTAAAGAGCTCTGTTGGAACAGTCTGTGACGATAAAATTATCGATAAATATAATGAAGAATTCTTAAACTACACTTTAACTCAAAAATATGAATTTAACGTGATTAAGGATATTGAAAAAGATAAAGATTTTAATAAAGATCCTAACTGTGTAGCTATTGAATATAATATTGAAAGAAACAAAGAAACACCAGACTATAATTTATTAAAAAAATACTATGAAGAAATCAAAGATTTTTCAATAAAGAATCGAAACCCAAGTTTAAATATTCAAGGTATTACTAGTTTAGATCTATTAAATCCAGGTAAAGGAAAAAGTGCTGGAGTAGTTTCAAGATAGGGCAAATACATGAAAAAAAATATATATATAATTATTCTCGGTATTTTAATATTTTTACCAGTATTCTTGAATAAAAATGCTTTTGCTAGTGCACCTAACGCCAGCACTAGAGATAAGAACTATCTAATAAATGAAGTATGTAACGGTACTAGCGCTTGGCTTGCAACTAAGAACTACACTCGGCGATACGGTCAAGGTAGTAGTGCTGCAGATCCAATCGTCTTTTTAGATGATGAGAATTCTGGTAATTTGACTTTTGAAGTTTATGCTCTTACGCTTGTTTGTAATAGAGCGAATGCACCATTTAATGGTAGTATTACGAATCTTAAAGTCGTAAATATTGATGGAGTTTACAGAAGAGAGATTTTGAGCGGTACTGGTCAACCTGGAACTGGAAATATATTAAAAAAACACTATTATCCAGGAATGGGATTTGATGTTGCTGGTAGTTTTAATGTTGAGATTGCTCGTTCTGCGCTTTTGAGGCTTGAGGAAAATAAAGTGCATAATTTGAGAGTTAAATCTGTTAGTTGTGTTCGAATGGATAGATTCTATCCTGGTGACTGGACATCGAATATGAGTGCTTATGATGAGATGCGATCTTTGCGAGGAGCTAAGGATCAGTATGGCCTTACAAGCTGTGGTGATGAAGATTTTGATCTATACATCAAAGTTATTCGACCAAATCGTTTTCGTGCTGAAGGTCAAACAAAGGCGGCAGTTTTAGATTCAAAACAAGCGCTCAAGTCGGATAATCCCAACTTTAAAAATAATGGTAGAAATAACCCACAAATAGCTAAGGTTGGTAAATGGGTATCTTTTTCTCATGCTGCACGAGTAAGGGATTTTAATAAGAATGAGTCAGTTAGGGGTATTGGTAGTTTTAGCGTTAATAGAGATTTTTCAGGAACTATAAGCCAGAGGTCAGGTTTTGTATGGAATAAATCTTATGGAAAAAGAGGTGCTGATGTTATTCGTCAAGGTTACATATCTGACGGTTTAAATTCTGCAAAAGAAGAAAATGAAATAATTAAAATTACTAAAGAAATGTCTGGCAAAACAATATGTTCAAGCATGAATTATACTATAGATGCTATTAACGGTGAAGGTGGAATACGAGTTGTTAATGGAAAATATAACTGGACAAACATGACGACAAATGAAGCTTGTGTATATGTTCCATATAATTTTGATGTTACTCCTTGTGTGAAGATAGATAAAATTAAAAACTGTTCAGGTGGTGATATTGATGTACCAACTGATGGTAAAATTCCACCAGATCCAAATAACGGTGAAGAAATTGAAGTGCCTGACAATGGAACGGGAACTTCTCCGATAAAATATAAAATTACAACTTGGCGTGTTCCTGCTGCTAGAGAGGGTCGCGTAACTGTAAATACCAAGAAAGAAAATAAAAACGGTAATACCTGTGCTACAGATAATTTCTACTGGCAAGTTTATCAGGGGTTAGAAAACTGTAATGTTGTTAGAGAAGATAGTTCTGGAAGGTCGTATGATAAGAGCACAAAAGTTGCAGATTACATTCCTGAAATTGAAGAAGGAGCTGAGGCTGGAACAAGGTATTGTGTGGCGCTTTCAATTTCACCATATAAGATGAGCGATACACAAAGTAAGGCTGATCAAGAAGCAAACAATAATCAGTGGAGGCACAGTGCGCCAATCTGTATTAAGGTTGTAAAAAAGCCAAAAGTTCAGTTCTGGGGAAATGGTGTATTTTCTCGCGCAGGTATTAGAACTAGCTTATCTCCAACAAAAGAAGGAGTATTAGGTTCTTGGGTTGAGTATGAAGCTATAACAGGTGGAAATATTCGAAATTTCCGCACAGAATCTTCACAAAGCACACGTCGATTAGCTATTGAAAACTATACTTCAATAGGTAATTTTGGACAAGGAGCTCCAAGTATTGATTCGGTTATTAGTTCGATTGCATCTAAATTTCCTCGACAAAATACAAATAATTCAGAAATGACAGTTAATGTTTATGATGATACAGAGCAAATAGGTGGTTTTAGTGCAGACAGAACAACTAAGGTTATTTATGGTAAGAACCTTCGGATTATTAGTGATATTACCAATGATGATAGGACCGTAAATAGCGATAGTGATTTTAGACAGATAATAATTATTGCAGATGGAAATATCACTATTGATCAAAATGTGAAAAGAATCGATGCTTGGTTGATTGCTAAGGGAACTATCAACACTTGTGCTGTAAATGGTCTTCAAAATATACAAAATGTTACAACAGGAAATTGTAACGAGCAGTTGCAGATTCGGGGTGGAACACTTTCTAATACGCTCAAATTGTGGCGAACGCATGGTTCTGATGGAAGGACTGCCAGTTCTCTTTCGGAGCCAGCAGAAATAATTAAACAATCTGCAGATACATATCTGTGGTCGCAAACACAATCTGGTGGCCAAGGAAAGATCGTAACAACTTATACCAAGGAACTTCCGGTACGATATTAAGGAGAAACAATGAAGAGTAATAAGAATTTTAAAAAAGGTGGCGTTTCGATATTTATCGTCATGGTTGTTGGTGTTTTGGTTTCGATTATGTCGGCAAGCTTCCTTAGGCTTATGTTTCGAGATCAAGAGCAAGCTAGTAAGTTGGATCTTTCACAGAGTGCTTACGATAGCGCGCAGGCTGGAGTTGAAGACGCGAAAAGGTTTTTGCGAATATTCCGATCGGCCTGTGGCGCATCTGGAACGGGTAGTTTTGAAGGGGTAACCTATAACTGTAACGCTATGAGAGATGCAATCCAAAATGAGAGTTGTTATACTCTAGCGACTGCAGGAATTGGTAATCCTAACGGTGAAACAATCATTCAAACAACCTCTGGAGCCGGTGGAGCAAGTAACGATGCAAGTTTAAACCAGGCGTATACATGTGTAAAATTGAGAATGAACACTGCTGATTTCCTAGGAAGAACCAATGACGGTTCGCCTTCGGTGATTAATCTTAGGGGTACTGCAGCATTCAATCGTGTGCGTATTCGATGGCATTCAAGAGAAAATATGACAAATGGCAATAATATCGCATTAGACTCATTAAGTAACCCATCGGTACGCCCAAGGATTGATTCACGAAACTGGCGTAATCAAAACCGACCTGCTATTTTGAAAGCTCAATTCTATGGTTATGTTCCAGGTGTTGGAGGGTCGTCTTCAATTATGGATACGCCATACCCAGATGATGGAAATGGTGCAAGCGAGATGCTTTTCTATCCAACAAACAGTACTAGTGCATTAAGTTCAAACGTATCAAATATGCCAACAGTTCGAAGAAATGAATCTTCTTCGCAAGCAACTACCGACTACACTTTTACAAGGTGTTCGGATAGAATGGACGCAAATTCTAATGCGTATGCTTGCGAAACAACTGTAAATATTGGCCGAAGTGTCGATCCTCGTGATGTTCTATATTTGCGCTTAACGCCGTTAATGAATGATTCGAACTTTAGGGTTGAATTATTGAATGGTAATACTGTAGTTGATTTTGCTGGTGTTCAGCCAAGAGTTGACTCAACTGGTCGCGCTAACACACAGTTAAGGCGCGTGGAGAGTAGAATTGGATTTAACGATACTAGCTTCCCGGTTCCTTTGTTCTCAGCGCAAACTGAAAGTAACGAAGAACCTATTTGTAAAGATTTTTCAGTAACACGATTGAGTAATTCAAATGTTAACTGTAGAAATCAGTAATATAAAAATAGCCTTTTGAAAGGCTATTTTTGTTTGGTTTAATTTATTTCGCGTATTCGATTGCTCGAGTTTCTCGTATGATATTAACTTTAATTACGCCAGGATATTGCATTGTGCTTTCGATTTTATCGGCAATATCTCGAGCCATTTTAATTGCTGAAAGATCATCAACGGCTTCAGGGGAAACAATTACTCGAATCTCGCGACCAGCTGAGATTGCGTAAGCTTTGTTTATACCTTTGAAACTTGTAGCAACATTTTCAAGCTCGCGCATTCGTTCTACAAAGTTTTCAGCAGAAGCGTTTCTTGTTCCTGGCCGAGAAGCGCTCATTGCGTCAGTTATTTTAACTATGATTGCTTCAACCGTAGTAGCTTCAACATCTTCATGATGTGCGGCTATAGCGTTAACTACACGTGGATCCATGCCATATTTTTCAGCAAGTTCAGCACCGATTTGGGCGTGTTTTCCTTCAATTTTATGAGTTACCGCTTTTCCAATATCATGGAATAGAGCAGCAGTTTTGGCGATTGTTACATTTGCGCCAATCTCTTCAGCGATGAGTCCAGCAACATTAGCCATTTCGGTTGAATGTTTGAGAACATTTTGGCCGTAACTTGTTCGAAATTTTAGTTCACCCAAAAGCCGTAGCATTTCACGAGGTAAACCAGAAAGCCCAACTTCTCGTGCAGCATCTTCACCGGCGCGATTGATTTCTTTATTGATTTCGCGCTCTGCTTTTTCTACAACTTCCTCGATTCGTGCAGGATTAATTCGGCCGTCTTTCATTAACAATTCAAGCGCAAGTCTAGCAATTTGGCGGCGAACAGGGTCGAAGCTTGATAAAACAACCATTCCGGGAGTGTCGTCAACGAGGATATCTACGCCAGTTTCGCGTTGAAGAGCTTGAATGTTGCGGCCTTCTTTTCCGATAATCCGGCCTTTCATCTCGTCGTCTGGGAGTTTAAGAGCGGTAACGGTTCTTTCGGCTGTAACTTCGCTAGAAATTCTTTCCATAGCTGAAACTAAAATTGTTTGAGCGCGCTCCTCGGCGTCTTCAGTCGCATTTTTTTGAAGTTTCGCAACTAGATTTACCATATCTTGAGTCACGCTTTTTTCGGTAAGTTTAAGGATTTTCTCGGCAGCTTCTTTTTTCGAAAGTTTT
>ENA-OWND01001010-OWND01001010.1-metagenome-genome-assembly--contig:-NODE-1010-length-18006-cov-5.306055_pt1 | contig 18006 bp, 10 predicted proteins | sample MGYA00245342_ERZ651119 | MGnify/ENA primary metagenome ERZ651119 (study PRJEB26857, sample SAMEA4031756) | metagenome | biome: human; feature: oral; material: saliva | place: Philippines | collected 2014...
GAAGTAAAAAATTCTCGCGCCAAAACGAGAAAAAACTCGTTCGACTTTTTCCAATTTTACGAGCCGCAATCGGAGAGACTCCGGTGCGTAAATTTTCAACCGATGGTTTGTATCGATAGAACAAAATCAGAATCATTTGCCCATCTTTCGGTCTGATGGGATTATGCATGGAGAGAGGACAATCGTTAGCTTTGCAGTCCAATCGAAACAGACCTTATATGATACGCATCATACAACCGATCATACGAAGCGAGCGAAGACGCAAATTGGGACGCGAATACTTCATTCTTCACCGCAAGTTGTCGGACTGCTTTTCTTCGATCAAATGGGCTTTACCAGCGAAGGGAGACAATTCTCATGGCTATTCCTATCCGGTCATGGAGCATCGGTCGCTCATTATGCGCCGGCTGAAGGATGTGGATATGTACCTGCAAGAGAACAAACGAACCAATCTGCGACTGGCCATCTCCAAGCTGCACGGTATGATCATACGTCCCGGGGAGACCTTCTCCGTCTGGCGTCATGTCGGCCGTCCGACTGCTCGCAAGGGGTACCTCGAAGGTCTGGTATTGAGTCAGGGGAAGATCGGCAAAGGAGTGGGAGGCGGTCTCTGCCAGCTTGGCAACCTGCTCTTTTGGATGTTTGCCCATACGCCGCTGTCCATAGTCGAGCGACACAGGCACAGCTTCGATGTTTTTCCTGACATAAATCGCAGTATTCCGTTCGGAGCAGGAGCTACGCTTTCGTATAACTATATCGACCTTCGGGTCAGGAACAATACGCCCCACACCTACAGGCTGGAACTCTGGCTGGACAATACGCACCTGAACGGACGGATCAGCTCCGATACGGAGCAGACGGATCGCTATCGCATCGAGGAGACGGATCACCGCATAGAGCATCAGAGTTGGGGTGGCTATACGCGACACAATAAGCTGGTACGTATCGTCACTCGTGCCGATGGCAGCGAATATACCGAGCCGTTTGTGGAGAATCATGCCATCATGATGTACAATCCTTTGCTCTCCCCTCCCCAAAATGGTGCAAGCACCTCTTTCCAAAGGTGATCTCGGCAGTTCCTCTCTTTGGCTCTTTTTCGGAGAGGGACTGAGAATAAAGCATATATTTGTACAGAATTAGAATAAAAACCACAATCCTCATAATTTACAGTTCCCTATGAGATACGGATTTATGAAGGTCGCAGCAGCTGTTCCTTTTGTGAAAGTGGCCGATTGCGAATACAATATCGAGCGGATCGACCGCATGGTACACGAGGCCGATACCAAAGGTGTAGAGATAATGACGTTCCCCGAATTGAGCATAACGGGCTATTCATGCGGCGACTTGTTTTTCCAGCCTTTCCTACAAGAACGAGCCAACGAAGCCTTGTGCCGATTGGTGGAGCAAACTGCCAATACGACTGTCATGGTGATAGTGGGGATGCCGCTGCGCGTGGAAGAAAAGCTGTTCAACTCGGCTGTGGTATTCCAGCAGGGAAAGATACTCGGTGCCATCCCCAAAACTTACCTGCCGAACTATCGCGAATTTCAGGAGGCTCGCTGGTTCTCACCGGCTCATACCCTGCAGTACTCGACCATCAGTATCGGTCAGCACAGCGTACCCATCGGGCGGAACCTCATATTCAAATGTGGCACCGTGGGTGTCGGCATAGAGATTTGTGAGGATATGTGGACGCCTTTCACTCCGGGTACACGTCTCTGCCTATATGGAGCAGAGGTGATCTTCAACCTCTCCTCCAGCAATGAAAATGCAGGCAAACATTCTTACTTGAGATCGCTTATCAGCGGCCTTTCTTCACAGGGCATCTGTGCTTATGTATATGCCAGCAGCGGATACGGCGAAAGCTCCACGGATATCGTCTTCACCGGCAAAGCCTTTATTGCCGAGGCCGGAGAGATCGTGGAGGAGATGGAACGATTCCGCTATGAGGAAAGGATGATCATCAGCGATATAGATGTTTCGCGTATTCAGACGGAGCGGCTTATCAATAGCAGCTTCAAGGCTGCCGTTACCTTCCACACCCATGACGAAAAGTTCAATCAGCTGCCCTTCAAACTACGTAGCCGGCAGGAGTCTCTCCCGATGACGCGCCGTGTGGATCGCAACCCCTTCATGCCGGAGGACAAGGATCGTAAGGAGCGTTCGCGCGAGATGATCAATATCCAAGTGTGCGGTCTCATGCAACGCCTGCTACACATGGGTGCGGAGCACGCCGTAATCGGGATTTCGGGCGGACTCGACTCTGCACTGGCACTGATCGTCTGTGCACAGGCATTCGACCGGCTGGATTTGCCCCGTAAGAACATCATTGCCGTTACGATGCCGGGGTTCGGAACTTCCGATCGTACTTATCGGAACGCCTTTGCTCTGATGGAGGCCATCGGCGTGACGATCAAAGAGATAGACATCAAGGAGGCTTGTCTCCGACACTTCGAAGCCATAGGACATAATCCGGAGGTGCAGGATACGACCTTCGAGAATACGCAAGCTCGCGAGCGGACACAGATACTGATGAATCTGGCCAATATATACAACGCTCCAGTTATAGGCACGGGTGATCTGTCCGAACTGGCTCTCGGATGGGTAACGTACAATGGCGATCATATGTCCATGTATGCCGTCAATGCAGGGATAGCCAAGACTACGGTACAGATTCTCGTCGATCATATAGCGCATAGCGGCTGGCTGGATGAGGCAGCTTCGGCTGTTTTGCTGGACATCGTCCGTACTCCCATCAGTCCCGAGCTCAAGCCTGTGGGACAGGATGGAAATATCAGCCAGAAGACGGAAGATCTGGTCGGGCCATACGAATTACACGACTTCTTCATCTACCATTTCCTCCACAATGAATACAAGCCCTCGAAGATCTACTACCTCGCCGGTGTAGCTTTCAAGGAGATCTATACCAAGGCGGAGATCAAGAAATGGATGATGGTATTCTTCCGTCGTTTCTTCGCTCAGCAGTACAAACGTAATTGTATGCCGGATGGGCCAAAAGTAAGCTGCATCAGTCTGTCGCCCCGCGGAGCATGGCGTATGGCCAGCGATGCCAGCAGTGCGCTCTGGTTAGACGAAATAGCCAAGTTCGAAACGGATTGATCTTTTGGAGGGTATCCGCTCGGAAATAAAAAGACGGAGGCAGTGTCCAAATACTAAAGACACTGCCTCCGTCTTTTTCCTCCATGGAAGTGAGGAGAGAGAGAAGAGAATGCTGCAAGTGCGTCGGCCTTATGACCGGATTTACAGAGGCTCTCTCGAATTTACAATCGACACTCTCAACAAGAAAAAGCGACTACTTGTATTCAGCCCAACTCTTGATGCGAATATCCTCAGGGCTATGTTTGCAGAATGCCGTGATGAAGGCAGAAGCCAAACGAGCATTTGTAACCAGCGGGATATTCAGGTCGATGGCTGCACGGCGGAGTTTATAACCATTGGTCAGTTCTCCTGCGGTAAGATTCTTGTTGATATTGACCACAAGCTCGATCTCACGATTGTGAAGCAATTCCAGAGCTTGAGGCTGTCCGTTCTCGCTCGGCCAGAACACTTTGGTCGATTCGATTCCGTTCTCTCTGAGAAAATTGTGCGTTCCCTCCGTGGCATAAATCTTATACCCTTTGGCTGCAAGCATGGTCGTAGCATCGAGCATATCCACTTTTTGCTTATAGCCTCCGGTAGATAAGAGTACACTCTTCTGAGGAATGCGATAGCCCACCGAAAGCATACTCTTCAGTACAGCCTCGTCCGTATCATCCGCTATACAGCCTACCTCTCCGGTACTGGTCATATCCACACCCAAGACAGGGTCGGCCTTTTGCAAGCGGGTGAAGGAGAACTGCGAGGCCTTGATACCGACATAGTCCAGATCGAACTCGCTCTTGTTCGGCTTCTCTACCGGCAGGCCGAGCATGATACGTGTAGCCAATTCGATAAAGTTGATCTTGAGCACCTTGCTCACGAAGGGGAAGCTGCGCGAAGCACGCAGATTGCACTCGATCACCTTAATATCGTTACCCTTGGCAAGGAACTGGATATTGAAGGGGCCTGATATTTTCAGAGCTTTTGCTATCTCACGACTGATCCGTTTGATTCGGCGGACAGTCTCTACATACAATTTCTGTGCAGGGAACTGGATAGTGGCATCACCCGAGTGCACACCTGCAAATTCGATATGCTCGCTGATCGCATAGGCTATGATCTCACCATCACGCGCCACGGCATCCATCTCGACCTCCTTGGCATGCTCGATAAACTGGCTGACAACGACAGGATGTTGCTTGGACACATTGGCAGCCAATTCGAGGAAACGATGAAGTTCTTCATCATTGGAGCACACATTCATAGCTGCACCGGAAAGGACGTAGCTCGGACGAACCAAAACGGGATAACCGACTTCGGCAACGAATCCATCAATGTCGTCCATCGAAGAAAGCTCCTGCCAACGGGGCTGATCGATACCCAATTTATCCAACATGGCTGAGAATTTATGACGATCCTCGGCATTGTCAATACTCTGTGCGGAAGTACCCAGGATGGGCACATGCTGTTCATCGAGACGAACTGCAAGGTTGTTCGGGATTTGTCCCCCTGTGGAAACAATAACGCCATGAGGATTTTCCAGTTCAAGAATATCCATTACGCGCTCGAATGTCAGTTCGTCGAAGTAGAGCCTGTCACTAATATCATAGTCCGTACTCACCGTCTCGGGATTATAGTTGATCATGACGGAGCGATAGCCTTCCTTACGGATGGTAGCCAGAGCATTGACACCACACCAGTCAAACTCCACCGAGCTACCGATACGGTATGCACCCGAACCGAGTACAACTACGGAACGCTTGTCGTTCTCATAGGCTACATCATGACGATCGCCACTATACGTCAGGTAGAGATAGTTCGTATGAGCAGGATACTCCGCTGCAAGCGTATCGATACGCTTAACCACCGGTAGGATTCCCAGCTCCTTTCGCATGGCACGTACCTGATTGGTTGCGCTTTCCATCGAAGTAGCATCCGGCTTGAGTACAGCACGAGCTACCTGAAAATCGGAAAACCCGCGCAATTTGGCCTCAGCCAAAAGAGCAGGTGAAAGATCTTCGAGCTTGTCGAACTCTTCCATTTCCTCTGCAAGGGTAACGATACCATAGAGTTTTTCCAGAAACCAGCGATCGATCTTGGTCAGTTCATGTATTTTATCTACCGTGTAACCTTGACGGAATGCCTTGCTTATGACGAAAATGCGTCGGTCGGTCGGCTCATTCAGAGCCTTGTCAATATTGGGAATCACGAGCTCTTTGTTCTCTACGAAACCGTGCATGCCCTGACCGATCATACGCAATCCCTTCTGGATAGCCTCCTCAAAGGTGCGACCGATGGCCATAACCTCTCCAACAGACTTCATAGAAGAACCTAATTGGCGACTTACACCGTGGAATTTACCCAAGTCCCAACGGGGAATTTTGCAGACTACATAGTCAAGAGCCGGCTCGAAGAAAGCCGAAGTAGTCTGTGTCACCGAGTTTTTGAGGTCGAACAAGCCGTAACCCAACCCTAACTTGGCAGCGACGAAAGCGAGAGGATAACCCGTTGCCTTGGATGCCAAAGCAGACGAACGGCTCAGACGAGCATTTACTTCGATGACGCGGTAGTCCTCGCTATCGGGATCGAGTGCATACTGCACATTGCATTCTCCGACAATACCGATGTGGCGAATGATCCGAATGGCCAGCTCGCGGAGTTTGTGATATTCACTGTTGGTGAGTGTCTGCGAGGGAGCGATGACGATACTCTCTCCCGTATGGATGCCGAGAGGATCGAAATTCTCCATATTGCACACGGTGATACAATTGTCGAAACGGTCGCGTACAACTTCATATTCTACCTCTTTCCAGCCTTTGAGGCTCTTCTCCACAAGAACTTGAGGGCTGAAAGAAAAAGCTTTTTCACAAAGGATATTCAGTTCGTCTTCGTCGTCGCAGAAACCGCTACCCAAACCACCTAAGGCATAAGCAGCGCGAATAATGACGGGATAGCCCAATTCGCGAGCAGCTTTGCGTGCTTCCTCCACGCTTTCTACAGCTTGGCTCTGGATCGTTTTCACGTTGATCTCATCGAGCTTGCGAACAAAAAGTTCGCGATCCTCGGTATCCATGATAGCTTGTACAGGCGTACCGAGTACTTCTACCCCATACTTTTCCAAGACACCGCTTCGATACAATTCGACTCCACAGTTCAGAGCTGTCTGACCACCGAATGCCAAGAGAATCCCATCGGGACGTTCTTTCTCAATAACTTTCTCTACGAAATAAGGCGTTACGGGCAGGAAATATATTTCGTCGGCTATCCCTTCGGACGTTTGGACTGTGGCAATATTCGGATTGACGAGCACCGTCCTGATACCTTCTTCGCGAATGGCTTTCAACGCCTGAGAACCGGAATAATCGAATTCACCGGCTTCCCCTATTTTAAGTGCGCCCGAACCGAGCAGCAGTACCTTCTTTATTTTGCTCTTGTCTATCATATTCGTATGCTACTTTGCTTAGAGGTTTTTCAAGAATTCATCGAAAATGAACATTGTATCTACAGGGCCACCGCATGCTTCGGGATGAAACTGTGCAGAGAAGAAAGGCTTGCTCTTGTGGCGAATACCTTCGTTCGTGCCATCATTCAGGTTGATATAAAGCTCCTCCCAATCAGTTCCGAGAGATGCCGGATCTACAGCAAATCCGTGATTCTGGCTCGTTATATAGCACTTATTAGTGCCTACCTCACGTACCGGCTGGTTGTGACTGCGGTGTCCGTATTTGAGCTTGAAGATGCTTGCGCCGGCAGCTTTCGCCAAAAGCTGATTGCCCATGCAAATACCGCAGATAGGTTTGTCGCCGGCCACAGCCCGACGAATATGTTCCACTGTGACGCTGCACATATTGGGGTCGCCCGGGCCGTTGCTGATGAAGAGACCGTCGTATGCTATTCGATGAAAGTCGTAATCCCATGGTACACGGTAGAGCGTTATATCTTCACGGAGAAGCGAGCGAATAATGTTGTCCTTCACTCCACAATCGACGAGTACCACCTTTTTGCTTCCAGTACCGTAGACGATTACTTCACGACAAGAAGCCTCCGCTACCTGATTGACTGTGTAAGGATCGGCGAAGCCAATGTCTTCGCCTCCTTCGAGAATTATCTTTCCTTTCATCGAACCGTGTTCGCGGAGGTGCTTGGCCAATGCCCTCGTGTCGATCCCCGTCAGACCGAATACCTGCTCACGTTTGAGCCAATCGCCAAGGCTTTCGACAGCATTCCAGTGACTATAAGAATGGGAATAGTCGGACACAACGATTCCTTCCATGTGTATTCTGTCGCTTTCCATAAAGCAAGACACGCCGTTTGGCTCAGCTGCTTTCATCGGAACGCCATAATTACCCACCAAAGGATAGGTCATAACCATGATTTGTCCGCGATAACTCGGATCCGTCAGACTCTCCACATAGCCGGTCATAGCCGTATTGAAAACGACCTCTCCGGCCACAGCACGTTCGCAACCGAAAGAATAGCCTTCGAAACGGCTACCATCGTCCAATATCAATGTCGCTTTTCTTTGTTCTCTCATACGTTCTTAATACTCTTTCGATTCTGGAAATAATTATTTGCCATAGTCCTCTTCCATGTAGCTGATAAAAGCTTCATTTACCAAATGAGCGCCTCCGGGTGTCGGATAATCGCCGGAGAAATACCAGTCTCCCGGATGATTCGGTATCGCCTGATGCAAGCCTTCCAAACTTTGATATACGATCTCCACCTTGGCACGCACACCTTCCGGCTTCAATAGCTCTACCATCTTGGCTGAAATCTCCTCGGAAGTGAAAGGCTTATAGATAGTCTTAACGACATTTTCGACCTCCTGTCCGGAACTCAACTTCCGAAGCTCTAAAGCTTTTGCATAGGCATCGTGCAACACTTGCTCCATACCGCGCTCCTGAAGAAGTGCCACAGCGGAGCGGAAAGCGACAAATTCGCGCATCTTACGCATATCGATACCATAGTAGTCCGGATAACGAATCTGCGGAGAGCTGGAAACAATGACGATCTTCTTAGGTTGCAACCTATCCATGATACCGATGATGCTCTGCCGCAGAGTAGTCCCACGGACGATACTGTCATCGATCACGACCAAATTGTCTACGCCGGCTCGTACCGTGCCATAGGTAATATCATAAACATGAGCCGCCAAATCGTTGCGGCTATTGCCTTCCGTAATAAAAGTTCTGAGCTTGATGTCTTTGATCGCCACCTTCTCTGACCGAACCTTTCGTCCTAGAATCTCACGCAACTTGGCTTCACTCATATTCGGGTTCTCGCGAATCTCTCGAATCTTGCATTCATCCAAATAATGATCTATGCCCTCCAACATACCATAATATGCCACTTCGGCTGTATTCGGGATGAATGAAAAGACAGTATGGGAAATGTCGTAACCGATCGCTCGGAGGATGCGTTCCGAAAGCAGATACCCCAGAGCCTTTCTCTCACGATATATATCCTGATCACTGCCACGAGAGAAATAGATACGCTCGAACGAACAGGCCTGATAATTCTTAGGCTCCAAGATACGCTCGATACGAGGTTCTCCCTTGCTATTGACAAAGATAGCTTCTCCGGGCATCAACTCCCGAACGGCCTCTGCCGACAGATTCATCACAGTTTGGATAACGGGACGCTCCGAGGCCGTGACCACGATCTCATCGTCTATATAATAGAATGCAGGTCGGATGCCCCAAGGATCGCGCACGGCATAGCTCTCTCCACTTCCGGTGAGGCCGCACATGACATATCCGCCATCCCAGAAGGGACTACACTTCTTGAGCACATTGGACAAATCGATACGCTCTTCTATAAAATGCGTGATGTCCATTCCTTTCAGATTCTGTTCTTTCCCGATACGGAACAAACGCTCCACCTCGCGATCCAGACGATGACCGATTTGCTCCAGCAGGATATGCGTATCGGACATATTGCGCGGATGCTGTCCGACAGAGGTAATTTCGTCGAAGATGCCATCCACATTGGTCAGATTGAAATTGCCGCAAATGGACAAGCACTTGGCACGCCAGTTGCTGCGGCGTATCATCGGATGGACGAAAGTCAGACCGCTCTTTCCGGTAGTGCTGTAGCGCAAGTGTCCCATGTAGCACTCTCCGGCATACGGTATCTGAGAGGCAGCAAATTCGGCATCGCCCAGCTCTTCTCGAGAATAAGCCTGAAAATCCTTGTGTACCGAGTCGAATATCTCCGAGATGGCATTTGCCCCAAGTGCTCTTTCTCTGAAGAGGTATTCTTCTCCGGGACGGCTGTTGAGCTTCACCACAGCGAGCCCGGCACCTTCCTGACCTCGATTGTGCTGCTTCTCCATCAGGAGGTATAGCTTGTTCAGGCCATACATCCATGTGCCATACTTATCGTGATAATAACTCAGCGGTTTGCGCAATCGCACCATGGCGATACCGCATTCATGTTTCAGAGGTTCCATCTTGTTTGTTCTATATGAGAAAATTGGCAACAGCCATACCTACCCATATCGTAAGTCATGATCTCTGTTGCCAATTCCATATCGTTCTGTCTATTTTCTCTTTTGTTGTTGGCGTCGCATCGCTTCCTGCTGCCGCTGTGCCTCTTCGAGTCTTGCCATCCATTTCGATTTCTTTCGAGGCTTCGTCTTGTTCGCTTCCAACTTAGCCATCAGCTTCTCTTCGTTGATGATAAAACGTGAAGACATGTACTGGATGACAGTAATAATAGAAGAGAGGAAATAATAGTAGCAAAGCCCCGATGCATTCTGATTGAAGAAGAACAGGAACATCACCGTAGTGATATAAGGCATCCATTTGAGCATAGCCATACCCTCCTGTCCCGTATCCGACTGATTCATCGTATAGCGGATATAGAGGATATTGGAAATGGACATGAGCAGGCAGAAGAGACTGACGTGATTGCCATAGAACTGAGACAACAAAGGAATATCGGCCGTCCAGCTGAAAACAGCATCATAGGAGGAGAGGTCTTCCGCCCAGAGGAAACTCTGCTGACGAATGTCGATAGTCGTAGGGAAATACATGTACATGGCTATGAGGAAAGGGAACTGCAAAAGCATAGGCAAGCACCCACTCATCGGACCTGCACCGGCCGCACGATAGAGATTCATGGTAGCAGACTGCCGCTTCATCATGGATTCCTGATCCTTGCCCGGGTACTTGGCATTGATCTCTTGTACCTGCGGCCGTAGCAATCGCATTTTGGCAGAGGAGAGATACCCCTTGTAAGCGAGAGGAGAGATGAGGAGTTTAATCCCCAGCGTGAGCAAAAGAATGATCAGCCCCCAGTTGCTAAAATACTGCTGCAAGAACGTAGAGGCCGGAATGATCATATAACGATTGATCCATCGGAAGATACTGGCACCCAAGTAGACCAAGTGATCGAGATCGAGGTTGTCCTCGGCTTTCATCCCTTTGTCGTAAGCGCGTAGCATATTGTATTTGAGCGGGCCGAAGAAGAAAGTGAATCCGGCTTTTGTTCCCGGGCGAACATCCAACGGAAAGGTGGCAGACATGGTACAATTCTTCAGATAGTCGGACCCGGCTGCTGCCGTCTTCTGCGCCAGCTTATTGTTTTCGAAATAACTATCGCACACCAAAACGGAGGCGAAGTACTTATCCTTGAAAGACACCCAGTGCAACGGCTCCTCCAAAGTCTTCTTGTCTTCCTGCTTACTGTCGCTCAGACGATCCACCTCATCGCCCGAATACTTATAATAAATAGAGGTATATTGATTCTCAAACTTCCAGGATTTCTCCTGACGGCGAATGCGCTGCGACCATTCTAGGTCCTGCATCGTCATATTGGCAGGGAAGAGCGATTGCAAGTTCTGTCCGCTTACCGTCATTCGCAAGCGGTAGTCATCCGGAAGGAGGACGTAGGCCAAATCAAGATAAGAAGCACTGTCCACAGCCAGACGCATCACAACGGAGGAATCCGTTCGGCTGATGGGAGAAAAGTACAGATCGCGTGTATCGACCAGCCTGTTGTCCAGGGTTCGCAGAGGCAGGTTGAAATCCGACTCTCCTTCTCGGAAAAGATAGAGAGGCTTGCCATCGTGCGTTTTATAGTCCCGAAGCAAAACTTCCCGAATGGCTCCCCCCTTGGTGCTGAGCTTGAGAGCGATCTTGCCGTTGGCCAGCTCCACCTGCTCCTCTGCACCGGCTGTCGCGGCTGCCAGTAGTCCATACTGATTATATCCGGCTGCCTGTTTGATCGAATCGGGCGTGGCCTCCTGGGTTCGGGCTGCAAGGAGTTCGGCTTCGGCTTTCGCTATGGAATCCTGCCGAGCTGCTTCTATCGCAGCCTTACGCTGCGCTTCTATTTCCTGCGGATCGGGACGATTGAGCCATGAAAACCCAAAGATCACCAGTCCGATCAGAACTAAACCTATAACTGTATTTTTATCCATATATTTTCGTTGCGTAGGGATTCTTCGGCACCGACATCGGCACCCCTATCTTGTTGCCTGTTCGCTACGGCATGTCAGAGGGGAGGAAAAATTTCACACCCCCCAAAGAACCGACAGGCAAAGCAATTATTCTTTATCTTTTTTTCTCGTTTTGATTGCTTCACGAATGAAAGCCATGAACAAGGGGTTGGGATTGACCACCGTACTATTGTATTCGGGATGGAACTGTACCCCCACGAACCAGCGGCAGGCAGGCACTTCCACGGCTTCTACCAAGCCCGTCTCCGGATTCTCGCCCACACATTGCATACCGGCTTTTTCGAAAGCTTCGCGATACTGGCTGTTGAATTCGAAGCGATGGCGATGGCGTTCGCGCACGAATTCCTTGCCATAGGCAGCAGCCAATTTCGATCCTTTGCGCAGAGCACAGTCGTATGCACCCAAACGCATGGAACCGCCCATGTCCGTAACCGTCTTCTGTTCGTCCATCAGGTCGATGACCTTGTGCTCGATATTGGATTCGATCTCCGTCGTATTGGCGTCCTTGAAGCCCAATACATTGCGAGCATATTCGATCACCATACACTGCATACCCAGACAGATACCCAGCGTGGGCAGATCGTTCTCACGCGCATATTTCAGTGCTATGAGCTTGCCTTCGACCCCTCTGGAACCGAATCCGGGGGCGATCACGATGCCGTCCATATCTTTCAGGGTCTCGGCCACGTTAGCCTCCGTCACCTTTTCGCTGTGAACGGATATGAGGTTCAGCTTCTTCCTATTATATATAGCCGCCTGCATCAGCGATTCGTCTATGGACTTGTACGCATCCTGAAGCTCCACATACTTACCCACCAAAGCGATCGTAACCGTTTCTTGGGCCGTATGCTTCATTTCCAAAAACTCATGCCACTGACGCATCTCGGGCACAGGCCCCACTTGCAGCCCCACTTTCCGAAGTACCGTCTCGTCCATGTGCTGCTGCTGCAAGACCAGAGGCACCTCATAGATAGTAGGCACGTCCACGCTCTGTACCACCGAATCGGGAGCCACGTTGCAGAAGAGGGCTACCTTCTTCAAAATGTCGGGCTGAAGCTCGTGCTCCGTCCTCAAGACAAGGATGTCGGGCTGAATACCCACTTCCTGCAACTGCTTCACGGAGTGCTGAGTCGGCTTGGTCTTCACCTCGCCGGCAGCAGCGATGTAGGGTACATAGGTCAAGTGAACGCAGAGGCAATTCTGCCCCAACTCCCACTTGAGCTGACGCACGCTTTCAAGGAAGGGCAGGGATTCGATGTCTCCTACCGTACCGCCTATCTCTGTGATCACAAAGTCGTACTGACTCTTTTGTCCCAGGAGTTTGACGTTGCGCTTGATCTCATCTGTTATATGGGGCACCACTTGCACGGTCTTGCCCAAGTACTCGCCCTTGCGTTCCTTGCGGATTACGTTCTGATAGATCCTGCCTGTCGTGATATTATTGGCGCGAGTAGTGGGCGTATTGAGGAAACGCTCATAGTGGCCGAGGTCCAAATCGGCCTCATGTCCGTCCTCGGTGACATAGCATTCGCCGTGCTCATAAGGATTGAGCGTACCGGGATCGATATTGATATAGGGGTCGAACTTCTGAAGAGCTACGTTGAAACCGCGAGCTTGGAGGAGTTTGCCGAGAGATGCTGCTACGATGCCTTTTCCAAGAGAGGAAACCACACCACCGGTCACGAAGATATACTTAGTATCTGCCATAGCGCGAAAAGATAGTATTGTTGATACTTTGATCGATAAATCAGGGGTACGGAAAGCTACCCCGAACGGACCAGCCTCCTCCGATTCGTGCGCAAATATACAAAAAGAACGCCTGCTAAAAGAGGCAAATACGACAGCTCTTGCCCGATGCCGACACATCAAAATGAGAAATGAAGCATCCGACGAACCGCGATAAGGCTATCCGAGGCAAATTTACGCGCCGGAAATGCTCCGATTGCGGTTCGTAAATTCTCGAAAACACGCGCGAGATTTTTTCCGTTTTGGTTCGGGAAACAAAAAATTTACGCGCCAAAGCGAAAATTTTCTCGCGCCACGTTTTTACGAACGACAATGGAGCTGATTTTGGAACCGAGACGGCAATATGAGCAGCATGCCCCACGAGTCGTTTTTTCTTCTCGCAGGATAAGATATTTCCTTAGCCGGATAAGAAGGAAATGACACCAACCGATTCATAGCAAAAAGCATGGTTTTCATTCCGACAACAAGGTGTCACATGATGAGGGCAAGCTCGATCGTAATGCTGTCGGCACGTTGTTCGAATCTGCACCTGCGATCAAAGATTGGCTGTTTGGGAAAAAGCATATAAATTTGGCAGGAAATTTCAGAGTTTCACTCCTAACACTACATCAGAACATGGCTGTCTTCATCAATGAAGTTTCCAGGACGTTCGGCGAATATCTTCTTATTCCCGGCCTCACTACAGAACAGTGCACTCCCCAAAACATCTCTCTTCAGACTCCTCTCATTAAGTTCAATCGCGATGAGAGTCCCCGTATCAAGCTGAATATCCCGTTTGTTTCGGCCATCATGCAGTCGGTCTCCAATGATACGCTGGCCATCGAATTGGCACGCAACGGGGGACTTTCGTTTATCTTCGGATCGCAGAGCATAGAGAGTCAGGCCGAAATGGTTCGTCGTGTAAAGAAATTCAAGGCCGGATTTGTCACCAGCGATTCCAATCTCAGACCGGACAATACGCTGGCCGATGTATTGGATCTGGTCAAAAGGACAGGACATAATAATATAGGTATCACTCACGACGGTTCGTCCAATGGCCGTCTGATGGGTATCGTCACGAGCAGAGACTATCGCGTCAGCACGGACTCGCCCTCGAAGCCGGTCAAAGATTTTATGACGCCGTTCGAGAGACTTACGGTGGGCAAGGTCGGTATTACGCTGAGCGAAGCCAACGATATTATTTGGGAAAACAAACTCAATACGCTGCCGATCATCGACGAAAATCAGAATCTGCAGTATTTCGTCTTCCGTAAAGATTACGACAGCCACAAGAACAATCCGCTCGAACTCTCCAACTACACGGACAAGACCCTCCTCGTAGGTGCCGGTATCAATACGCGCGACTATAAGGAGCGAGTACCTGCACTGGTGGAGGCCGGTGTGGATGTGGTGTGCATCGACTCATCGGACGGCTATTCCGACTGGCAGAGCAATACGATCCGTTGGATCAAGGAGAAATACGGGGACAGTTTGCCCGTAGGTGCAGGGAATGTGGTCGATCGCGATGGGTTCAACTTCTTGACCGAGGCCGGTGCGGACTTCATCAAAGTAGGGATCGGAGGAGGCTCCATCTGTATCACACGCGAGCAGAAAGGGATCGGTCGCGGTCAGGCAACGGCTGTAATAGACGTAGCCAAGGCACGTGACGACTATTACCGACGAACGGGCACTTACGTTCCCATCTGTAGCGATGGAGGGCTCGTACATGACTACCACATGGTGCTGGCATTGGCCATGGGTGCCGATTTCCTGATGATGGGACGCTATTTCGCTCGATTCGACGAGTCGCCGACCAAGAAGATGAAGATAGGCAGCAATATCGTCAAAGAATACTGGGGCGAAGGATCGAACCGCGCTCAGAACTGGCAACGCTACGACAGCGGCGGCACCGAGACGCTCAAGTTCGAAGAAGGGGTGGACAGCTACGTTCCATACGCCGGTAAGATGAAGGACAACCTGCTCATCACACTCGGCAAGATCAAGGCTACGATGTGCAGTTGCGGTGTCATTACCATTCCCGAGCTGCAAGAGAAAGCCAAGATTACCCTCGTGAGCAGCACCAGTATCGTCGAAGGCGGTGCTCACGACGTCATACTAAAAGATCGCGGATGATAACGATCCTGGGGCCTACGGCATGCGGCAAGACTCGTCTGGCCGTAAGCCTCGCATATCGGTTGGAAACCGAGATCATCAGTGCCGACTCGCGACAGATATACCGTGGCATGGACATCGGCACAGGCAAAGACTTGGCCGACTATCAGGTGGGAGGGACTACAATCCCTTGCCACCTGATCGATATAAGACCGGCAGGGGACAAATACAACCTCTTTGCTTATCAGCACGACTTTCACCAAGCCTACGCATCGATCCTCGCTCGCGGCATGGATCCGATCCTCTGCGGAGGTACGGGTATGTATATCGAAGCCGTGCTCAAAGGCTACCACCTCCCCGATGTTCCGCCCAACCCGACGCTTCGTGATCGCCTGCAAGGAAAGAGTTTGACAGAGCTGACTCTTATACTGGCTGCATACGGCCCTCTGCACAATAAGACGGACGTGGACTCGGCACAGCGAGCTATCAGGGCTATCGAAATAGCCGAATACATCAAGAACAATCCGGCCGAAAGCACCGAGTTTCCTCCTATCGACAGTCTGATCATCGGTCTCGATCTGGATCGCGACACCCGACGCAAAAGGATAACGGACAGGCTCCATGCCCGTATGCACGAGGGTATGATAGAGGAAGTCAAGGGACTTCTCGACAGTGGCATTCCGGCCGATGATCTGATCTATTACGGGCTGGAATACAAATTCGTCACCCTGTATCTGACGGGGCAGACGGACTACGAGTCCATGTTTACCGGACTCGAAACGGCCATTCACCAATTCGCCAAACGCCAGATGACATGGTTCCGTGGCATGGAGCGTCGCGGATTCCTCATTCATTGGATAGATGCCCTGCTCCCCACGGACGAACAGTGCGAAGCCGTTATGAAGCTCTACACCGCCAACGGATAACACCTTTTTTCCGGCCGACTCCTCCTTTTTTCTGCCAACGAGCAGATGACAGTTTGCACAATCCTGCCATTCTGACAGCGAAAAAAGTATATTCCGACAGGAATCAGTCAGGAAATCGGCATTGGTATAGCTATTGACATAAAAATTGCGGAGCTACATAAGAAGCTTCCCATTTGTACAAGCAAACAATCAACTAACAATAACAAACCAAGCAACAATGAACATCAAACCATTGGCAGACCGCGTACTCGTAAAGCCGGCTGCAGCAGAAGAAAAAACAGTGAGCGGTATCATTATTCCGGATTCGGCCAAAGAGAAACCTCTCAAGGGTGAAGTAATCGCTGTCGGGAACGGCACGAAAGACGAAGAGATGGTGCTCAAAGCAGGAGACACCGTACTCTACGGCAAATATGCCGACACTGAAATAGAGCTGGAGGGCGAAAAATATATCATCATGCGCCAAAACGATGTCTTGGCAATCATCTAATTCTCAGAGACAATAACCTACAATAAATAATAAAGATTATGGCAAAAGAAATCAAATTCGATATGGAATCTCGCGACCTTCTGAAGAAGGGCGTAGATGCACTGGCAAATGCCGTTAAAGTTACCCTCGGGCCGAAAGGTCGTAACGTTATCCTTAGCAAGACGTACGGAGCTCCGCACATTACCAAGGACGGTGTGAGCGTAGCGAAAGAGATAGAATTGGAGTGCCCGTTCGAGAACATGGGTGCCCAGTTGGTGAAAGAAGTAGCCTCCAAGACCAATGACGATGCCGGTGACGGTACGACTACGGCTACGATCCTCGCCCAGAGCATTATCGGCGTGGGTCTGAAGAACGTTACGGCAGGAGCCAATCCGATGGATTTGAAGCGTGGTATCGACAAGGCTGTAAAGGCTGTGGTAACTCACATCGCAGGTATGGCTAAGGAAGTGGGCGACGACTTCCAGAAGATCGAGCACGTAGCCAAGATCTCTGCCAACGGAGACGAAAACATCGGTAGCCTCATTGCCGAAGCCATGCGCAAGGTAAAGAAAGAAGGCGTTATCACGGTAGAAGAAGCCAAGGGAACCGACACTACGGTAGAAGTGGTGGAAGGTATGCAGTTCGACCGCGGCTACATCTCTCCCTACTTCGTGACGAATACGGATAAGATGGAGGTGCAAATGGAAAATCCTTTCATCCTCATCTACGACAAGAAAATATCCGTGCTGAAAGAGATGCTCCCGATCCTCGAACAAACGGTTCAGACGGGCAAGCCCCTCCTCATCATTGCAGAAGACATCGACAGCGAAGCACTCGCTACCTTGGTTGTAAACCGTCTGCGCGGCAGCCTCAAGATCTGTGCAGTGAAGGCTCCCGGATTCGGCGATCGTCGCAAGGCTATGCTCGAAGACATTGCTATCCTGACGGGCGGAACGGTTATCAGCGAAGAGACCGGTCTGAAGCTCGAAAATGCTACGATGGATATGCTCGGTACAGCTGAGAAAGTAACGGTTGATAAGGACAATACTACTATCGTTAACGGAGCCGGAAACAAAGAAGGCATCGCTTCACGTATCACGCAGATCAAAGCTCAGATCGAGAATACGACCAGCGACTACGACCGCGAAAAGCTGCAAGAACGTTTGGCCAAGCTCGCCGGCGGTGTAGCTGTTCTTTACGTGGGTGCTGCCAGC
>ENA-OWND01001011-OWND01001011.1-metagenome-genome-assembly--contig:-NODE-1011-length-17979-cov-7.760991_pt1 | contig 17979 bp, 14 predicted proteins | sample MGYA00245342_ERZ651119 | MGnify/ENA primary metagenome ERZ651119 (study PRJEB26857, sample SAMEA4031756) | metagenome | biome: human; feature: oral; material: saliva | place: Philippines | collected 2014...
ATGGTACTGCAATGCAATGTGGGAGAGTAGGTAGCTGCCTTTTTTTGTATTGAAGTCCCGACTGCGATGAGTGGTCGGGGCTTCGTGCGTTTATGTGAGTTTAGTGAAAGCTGGTGTCAGGCAAAATGGACTTCTATGGTATGAAAAGACGACAAGGAGCTGTTGTCCATAACAGAAATACACCTCTCTTGATTGAAGAACTTGGGGAATGTTTACGCAAGTTCGGGTTAAGAGAGTCCTTCAAAAAGTTGGTAAGTTCATACTAAACTTATCCCGAATCGGGTATAGTTTTTTGTGTTCATGATGTCTTATCAAAAGCTAGTGTCGGGTAAGACAGATTCCTTTCTCTAAATATCGTGAGTTCGATACACGTTCTATTCTATTAGTCTGCTTTTATCAATTATTTCTATCTTTAATGCTGGCTTCTTATTTTTCTTTATTCAAATATTCAAGAATAGCTATATTAGGATTTAGCTCAGATATAGCTATTACTAAATCTCTTTTAAGTTTGCTAAAGGGTCTGTCTAAAACCTTTTTTATATCATATTCTGTTCCAAATAAAAGTCGATAAGCTTCTTCGTAAGAAGGAGCTATTTCCTTTTCTTTCATATCGTTGAGTAACCATTCTATATAAGTTCCATTATTTTTTATTGCTAAATCAAGTAGGTCTTTTGCTTCAAGCTTATAGTGATAGTTATAAATGTTTTTTAGTTTAAAAGCTTTAAATGTATCTTTCTCTATACCTTTAAGATTATACAAGTCTATTTTCCAACGACCTTCTCCATCAGGTAAATAGGAAAACTTGAAATCTGTTTCTGGGCTACTTCGTTTATATGGGTGAATAAGCTCTTCGAAAGAAAATATTTGATCTCCTTTAGCACTACTATTACATATAGAGCAACTTGGAATGAGATTGTAGAAACTTAATGCCAATAGAGGAAATATACTTTTAGGAAACCAATGGTCAAATTGAGGGCGGGTAATAAATTCTCCATCTTTCTTTAAGGTTATTGTATATTGCCTATTGCAATATGTGCATGTATTTCTACCTTTTATTTCTGCTATTTTATAAGAATTATCTTTATTGCCTGATATAAGAGTATTGTAATTAAATATTTCTTGAAGTTTCTTAACCTTATAGTTACCCTTATATTCCACAGGGTCATCCGGATAATATCCTGTGATTTCTTTCATTAAGTCTTTATTTAGTTCATAAAGTTCTTCTGGCTCTGAAATTAATAACTTCTCAATATTGTCTTCCTCAAGCAGAATTTTAAAACAGCTATCTTTTTCTATTTTCTTATCTACTTTATTTTTGATTTTCTCATAAAATAACTCCTTGTAGGAATTTAAGTCTTTTTCTGAAGGTTTCTCAAGATACCACATAATATAATTCTCCTATTTATTTTGTTGTTTTTTCAAAGCGTCTAATTGCATTTCAAGTTCTTCTATTTTTTTGCTAAGAGGTGTTTGATTAGGATATTTTTCATAAAACTTCTGCATTAAAACTTTATGATATAAAGGTTCGTCAATTAATGAAATGAGTTCTAAAAGGTCTTCTGGTGATATTGACTGTCTATCCTCAAAGCATTTAACAATAAATTGGATAATCCATTGTGCGTAATCTCCAATCGCACCTTCTTCCATAAAGAAGCTGGTGTTCAGTATGTCATAAATATTAGCACTAAAAGTCTTTAATTCTTTAGTCTCAGTACAATCTTTCTTCAATGCGAGAATATTTTCAGTGGGAATATCTGAAAGTATAAATGGGGAATGTGTAACAAAAATAATCTGAATAGACTTAATATGTTTAAAATGCATTTGCTTTATCCCATCTAATAAATTCTTGATTAATTGCTTTTGCAGCTGAGGGTGAAAGTATAATTCAACTTCCTCAAAGATAATAAGTGCATTAGAATAGCGAACTCTTTCATTATTTTCATCATTATGAACAGATTCTATATTAGCAAGGTGGTATAAAGCAGAACTTATTGAAAAAGCTTGCTGCCGTTCACCCGAACTTAATGTATTAAAGGGGACATTATTACTGTTAAGTTTATTTTTGTCTTTAAGTATAATTTCTATTGAAAAAATAGGAGGTGGTAGAAGGTCGTCTATTGATATATTTTTAAAGAATGGCTTATCACTAAGCTCCTTACTCTTTTGTAAGTAATCCTTTATTCTCCCTTCAGCTTTATTAATTTTTATTACAGTTTCTCCTTCAGGCTTTAACCCAAATGTATTATATAGTAAATGCAAAAAGCATTGGCGTATTTTTTTCGTGATATGAGAAGTATCATTACACATTTTGCCTATGAGTTTTTTAATAGCCCTTCATCAAAACGACTATACATTCTCTGATGTTGTTTAGTATAAAATATATTGCTATATTGTTTATATCTACTTGCTATTTTAAGAGTTTTATATGCTATGTAAGTTGAAATTTCTTCTTTATAATTATTATTTTCAATCTCTTCCTTCGAAATACCTATTTTTTCAATCCATAATTCTATTATTCTCTTCTTAATATTCTTAAAACCATTCTCGGTTAAGTGGTAAAGTCCTTCTTCTTTTAATGTTTTCCTGTTCTTACTTTTCTTATTTTTTATGATCTTTAAGCCAATGACATCTAAGTGCCCATTTATGGTTCGGTAGTATTTACTGTCCATAAGCAGTAAGCTAATTAATCTTTCTTTTGAGAGTTGTTTTTCTGTATTGATATTAATATTGCCTTCTTCTCTATAAGGAGTTAATACAATAGGAGATTGATACCCATCATTTTTGTGAAAAATGCCACTAAGCCAATTGCATTCGTATTTAGCGTTAGTAACCTTACCTCTTATCTTTCTTTCTAATTTGATACTATTGTTTTCATCAAGGTAGTCGACAGAATTATAAGCATAAATAGAGTAGTTAGAAACTAAGGTGTAAAATAGAGAAGGGATAAATTCTTTTAATTTATCTAAGCTTAAAGGTTTCATAGGAATAAGGCTATCCGTTTTTTCATTTGATAGAGGAAGGGGGGCATTGCAGAATCGTTTTCCCTTTTTATTTTTCGTATAAGAGAATAGGTTTACCTTTCTTCCATTTACAACAAGACGTACGGCTTTGTTATCTACTAAGTACCATAGCTCTCCGTCCATTCCCTCAATATAATGTAAATGTTCAGCAGCTGGATTTGAAAATCTTTCCCCAAATATAGCAGCTGATAAATTGTTAATCAGTCTAATGACGTATTCAACAATAGTGCTTTTGCCAGAGCCATTTTCGCCAACAATTGCATTTGTCGAAATTGATGGTTGCTGCTCTTTTTCATCTTTTATGAAGAGATTATAAATATTTGAAGATATTTTATTCTCTTCTTTAATAGTTAAGACATTATTAGTAATCTCATATCCTTCAGAGAAAAAATATGGCTTGTTTGCGGTTAACTTTCGTTGTCCTATGGTTTTATCTTTATTTACTTTAATAGCAATTAGTTGGAAGTTGGTTGTTTCTGTTGCACTAATGGTATTTGATTGTGAGTTTTTTGTTTTATTTTCCATAAGTATAAAGTGATAATATTGTATGTGCAAAGTTACAAAAAATTGAGTATTTTTCTCTCCATTTTACTTGATTTCTTAGTTTATAAAGCTGTATAATCTTTCTCGTGAAGAAGAAAATAGTAGTGGAGAAACCATTTATCAGCACCAACAAGAAATGCTGAAACACCAATGCTTAGTATTTTTGTTTTCTTTCCTTTACCTATTGCGAAGGCATAAAATTGCTCTTATTTTGTAAAGAAAGTTCTGAACAAAAACGATAATTTCGGTTTGGCACTGCGAAAGCGGCTGTTTTGCAACGCAAAACATACGCTTTTACCGTGCAAAACAGCCGCTTGGGGAATGTAAAAGCATAGGTTTTAGAACTCGCTTATAATGAGGTAGTTACAATATAATAGTGTCTGTGAAAAATGTTTACACTGCTCTTTGGTGTTTTACGTATTTGTTAGGTTTTCGCAATGGGATATGTTGCGATGCTAAAGAAGTATTTTTGGAATGCAAAACAATAGATTTTGGAGGGTTAAAGCGTAGTTGCTGGTTATCAGCGTGTTATGCTTGGTAGGGTGTGATGGTTTTTTGTTGCGATTTTTCATACCTTTATTATATATAGAATATAGGTGCAGAGAAGTGGAAGAAAAATGCTATGGGGTTTTTAATGTGAAACAAGGAGTTAGTGAAAGGTAGCTGCTTCTGTAATGAAACAGAAAAAACGAATAAAGAAACAATAAGTTAAAAATACCTATAAATGGGCATGCGGGTTGTAGGAAAGACTGCATTTTGCAAGGTAAAGATAGCATTTTGCAGGGTAATAAAATAGGGCTAATACCTAAAAGTAGGTATGTAAATAGCAAAAATACCCCATTTTTGCACATCTCGAAAAACATGTGCAACTCAAAATACCGATAAGTAAGTATTGTAATAAATACGGAAAGAACCTACCTTTGCACTTGAAAAATTGAGAATTAACTAAACGACTTTGTGCCTTTCTGAGGCACTTGGTTAAAAATTTACTAAATTACAATACTGTTATGAGAGAAGAATGGAGAGGTTTCTCAGGCACCAAGTGGCTTGATGAAGTAAACATGCGTGAATTTATTCAGGCAAACTATACTGGCTATGATGGCGATGCAGAATTTCTTGCAAACCCAACAGAGGCAACCAACAAGCTTTGGGGCAAACTAAAAGAACTCCAAAAGGAAGAGCGCGCTAAAGGCGGTGTTCTCGATATGGAAACAGAAATCGTATCAAGCGCAACTGCTTATGGTGCTGGATATATCGACGAAAGCATGAAAGACCTTGAAAAGGTTGTAGGTTTGCAGACCGATAAGCCTTTGAAGCGTGCGTTTATGCCATACGGCGGTATCAAGATGGCAGAGCAGGCTTGTACTACATACGGCTACCAACCTTCTGAAAAGCTCCACGAAATCTTCACAAAATATTGCAAGACCCACAACGAAGGTGTGTTCGACGCATACACAGACGAGATGAAAATCGTGCGCCACAACCACATTCTTACAGGTCTTCCTGATACATACGGCCGCGGTCGTATCGTAGGCGATTATCGTCGTGTGGCTCTTTATGGTGTAGACTTCTTGATTGAAGAGAAGCAGAAAGACCTTAGAAACTGCGGCGACGGCGTTATGGTAGACGATGTTATCCGTCTGCGCGAGGAAATCTCAATGCAAATCAAGGCATTGTACGAGATGAAGGAAATGGCGAAGATTTACGGTTACGACATTTCAAACCCTGCAAACAATGCTCGTGAGGCTGTTCAGTGGCTCTACTTCGGCTACCTTTCAGCTATCAAGACACAGAACGGAGCTGCCATGTCAGTTGGTCGTATATCTACTTTCCTCGATATTTACATCAACCGCGACTTCCAAGAAGGCACATTGACCGAGGCTGAAGCACAGGAACTTATCGACCATATCGTTATGAAGTTCCGCATGGTGAAGTTCGCTCGTATCCCATCTTACAACCAACTCTTCTCTGGCGACCCTGTTTGGGCAACTCTCGAAGTAGCTGGTCTTGGTATGGACGGCCGCCACATGGTAACAAAGAATGACTTCCGTTTCCTCCATACATTGGAAAACATGGGTCCATCTCCAGAGCCAAACCTCACAGTACTCTACTCTCCAGCTCTTCCAGAAGGCTTCAAGAAGTACGCTGCGAAGATTTCTGTTAAGACAAGCTCTATCCAATACGAGAACGACGAGGTTATGCGTCCAGTTTGGGGCGACGATTACTCAATCTGCTGCTGCGTATCTGCAACACAGACAGGTAAGGAAATGCAGTTCTTCGGTGCACGTGCAAACCTTGCAAAGTGCTTGACTTACGCTATTAGCGGTGGTGTAGACCACAAGACACGCGAGCAATGCGGTCCAGCACTTCGCCCAATCGAAGGCGACGTAGTTACCTATGAAGAGTTCATGCCTAAGTTCATGGATATGATGGAATGGCTCGCAGACATCTACGTAAACACCTTGAACCTTATCCATTACATGCACGATAAGTACTTCTACGAGGCAGCAGAACTTGCTCTTATCGATACCGACGTTCGCCGTACATTCGCAACTGGTATTGCAGGATTCAGCCACGTGGTAGACTCTATCTGCGCTATCAAGTACGCAAAGGTTAAGATTGTTCGCGACGAAACAGGCTTCCCACTCGATTTCGAGACCGAAGGCGAATTCCCACGCTACGGTAACGACGACGAAAGAGCAGACGAAGTAGCTGTTTGGTTGCTCAAGACCTTCATGACAATGATTAGAAAGCACCACACATATCGTAACTCTGAACCAACAACAAGTATCTTGACCATTACTTCAAACGTGGTATATGGCAAGTACACACCAGCTATGCCAGACGGTCGTCCATCGGGTGCTCCATTGGCTCCAGGTGCTAACCCATCTTACGGTGCAGAGCAAAACGGATTGTTGGCTTCGTTGAACTCAGTTGCAAAACTTCCTTACGAATACGCACTCGACGGTATTTCAAATACACAGACCATTGCTCCAAGCACATTGGGCAAGGACGACGAGGAACGCACAAACACTCTCGTTGGTGTAATGGACGGATACTTCAGCCGTGGCGCACACCACTTGAACGTAAACGTATTCGGTGTTGAAAAGCTCATCGATGCTATGGAACACCCAGAAAAAGAGGAGTATGCAAACTTTACTATCCGTGTCAGCGGTTACGCAGTTAAGTTTATCGACCTTACCCGCGAGCAGCAAGAAGACGTTATTGCACGTCAGGCACACGGCAAGATGTAAGCAATACACATTATATATATAATATATATGACCGAAAGAATAATTGGGCTGACAGGTTTAGCCCAATTATTTTTTTACGTTGAAACAGCATCGTTTTCGTGTAGAATGGTTGATATGGTGCACGAAACAGCTAATTGCAAGAGCGTTTCCGACAAGCTAAAGGAGCAATGTAAGCCCCCTTTGAACATTTCCACAGCGCGAAAACGCACTTCTTGAGGAACGAAAAAAGAACATTATGACAGAACAAATACCCACAATAGAATACAATACAGAGAATACGGAACGTGCCGACGGCAAGAAACTTGCGAGGGTTCACTCCATCGAATCGTTCGGTTCGGTAGACGGGCCAGGCATTCGTTTCATCGTCTTCCTGAAAGGTTGCACCATGCGTTGCCAGTATTGCCACAACCCAGACACGTGGGATACGCATTCCGACCAGCTGATGACAGCCGACGAACTCTTGGCGAAAGCCATTCGCTTTAAAAGCTATTGGGGCGCAAACGGAGGCATAACGGTGAGTGGGGGAGAGTCGTTGTTGCAGATGGACTTCCTCATCGAGTTCTTCCGCAAGGCAAAAGCGCAGGGCGTTCATACCTGTCTCGACACATCGGCGCAGCCTTTTCGCCGTACAGGAGCGTTCTTCGCAAAGTTCGAAGAGCTGATGCAATACACCGACCTGCTGCTTTTCGACATCAAGCACATCGACACCGACGAGCATAAAAAGCTGACAGGGTGGGGCAACGAGAACATTCTCGACTGCGCACGCTATCTGTCTGAAATCGGCAAACCCATTTGGATTCGACACGTACTCGTGCCCACGATAACCGACAAGGACGAGTATCTGCTGCGTTTGCGCGAGTTCATAGCCTCGCTGACGAACGTAGAGAAGATAGAAGTGTTGCCCTACCACACGCTCGGCATCTACAAATGGGAAAACCTTAACATACCCTACACGCTGAAAGGAATACCAGAACCCACACCCGAACAAGTGCAGCACGCACAGCAGATATTAGAGGGAAAGGCGTAAAACCTGTAAAACTAAAATATTGATACAACGAAAAAACTTCGATAAACCGAACACTTGGTTTATCGAAGTTTTTTGTTTATTGTCGCAACCGACTATCGTTCAGCCGAAAAGTCAAGGTTTCCACAGAGCTTAAACAGCAATGTCCGAACTCATCGGAGCACTGCCACAGCAGGAAAATGCACTTTTCAAGGAACGAAAGAAGAAATTATTCAAAGTAATACAAGAAGGTGGCAACGCCTTCCAAGGCAGGTTTGCGCTCGCCTTCAATCTCTATCTGGAACTTGATACCCGCCTTGCAGATGCCTCGCAAGTTCTCGATGCTTTCCAACCAAGACACCAAACGAATGCGCGAATCCACGAGTACAGGGTGTCCGAAGCGCATTTTGTCCATACCGTAGTTCACCATCATCTTCAGATTATGCACCTCAATGGTTTGGTTCCACATGTGTGGCAGCAGCGAAAGTGTAAGGTATCCGTGCGCAATCGTGGTCTTGTAAGCACTTTCTTTCGCCGCACGCTCCGCATCTACGTGTATCCACTGATGGTCTAAAGTAGCATCGGCAAAAAGGTTGATGCGCTCCTGATTAACTTCCAACCATTCGCTTTCGCCGAGTTTCTTGCCCAAATAACTTGCCAACTCTTCGTAGTTGTTTACTATTAGTTTCTCCATTGTTTTCTTCTTATCTTTGTTACTTGCCGACAAAGATACTAAAAAAGTTCCTAATCTCGCCACCTTTGCACCACTCTTTCCTCTTAAAATTGCACAAATAATGTGTTAAGTGTGCAATTTTAACCCCTCCCATAGCCACCCATACAAAAGCTACGCTGTTCTTCTTCCTATATAATGGTTTTGCAGTACGTGCAGCAGAGGTATGATTCATCACCTTCCTATCCCCAGCGAAACGGCAGCGTTGCTATAAGGAAATGGCAGCATTGTTATGAGGAACGGAATAAATTCCGCCCTTACACCCCGTCCGCATATTCGCAGCGTATATAGGGTGATTTTACAAGGAAGCCACCCCTGTTTTGTAAAAATAATTCTGACGAAAAACGATAATTTCGATTTGACGTTGCAAAAGCGTAGGTTTTGCAACGCAAAACAGCCGCTTTTACCGTGCAAAACCTACGCTTTTGGAATGCCAAACAATAGGTTTTGCAATGTGCTGATAATAAGATGATTATACGACAGATGCGTTTGTGAAAAATATTTACACCTTTATAAGCATATAAACATAGGGAACGATTACAGCCTTAGAGATATTTACCCCTTTTAATAAATGACACCAAGAAACAGAGAGACAAGGATTTTTTGTAATGTGATTTATAGTTTGCAAGGATATTTATGTTTCCACTGTCGTTGAATATAGTAGAAAACAATTTTCCATACAAATTGCCAAGAACTATTTTATATCCCCCAATTGTTTGATGGAGTTGAGATAATCTTGTTCCACATCGCTGATGGTGCGTTGCTTATATTTACGATATTCATTTGTTGCGTGCTTTATTGCTTCAGCGTGCGACACCTTTCCAGAATCCTTCAGAAGCTGTTCGCTCGACATTGTAAGTATTCTGTCTAAATAGTTTGCCCAGTCTTCCATTGTCATAGGCTGTTCGCGTTCAGCCTGTCGCTCTGCAAAGTCTAAATATCCAGACACTAATTGCCCCATTGCCCGAAGCTCTTTGTCATTCAAATAGTTCTTAGCTGTACGCGCTTCAAGCAGAGTTGGTTGGTTCCCCTTAAAGGTGAGCAGACCCATAAATTCCTTTTCGGCGTCAGCACGTTCTACAATTAGCTCGGCTGCCGTATGTTTATGAATTGCATAATGAATTTTATTCTGCACCTTTTGGAAAAATGTCTGCGATACAGAAGCACGTGGGTCGTAGTCGATACTGGTTGCATAGATTTCCAAAACCTGTCGATACAGCACTTTTTCGGTTGCCCGAATATCTCTAATACGGTCTAAAAGCTCCTTCCAATAGCTACCTCCACCAAGCTCTTTCAGTCGGTCATCGTCGATAGTAAAGCCTTTTGTGATGTATTCTTTCAGGCGTTGTGTTGCCCATTGGCGAAAGCGAGTGGCTATGATACTGCGCACACGATACCCCAAGGCAATAATCATATCAAGGTTATAGAAGGTAGTTAGATACATCTTACCGTCGGCGGCAGCTGTTCGGAATTTCCGAACAACTGAATCTTCTTGTAGTTCGTCCTCCTCGAATATATGCTTTATGTGTTCACTTACATTTGATTTGCTCGTTTTATATAAGCTGCATAGCTGAGCTTGAGTGAGCCATAAGGTTTCATCTTCAAGCCTTACGTCTAACTTTGTCGAACCACTTTCGTCTGTATAGATGATGATTTTATTCTTTTCTTCCATATCTACCTGCTAATCATTAACACCTAACGATGATGCCTTTACGTTCGTAACGTATTGAAATTCCACTACAAAGGTAGTCTTTTTAATAGATATAAACGAAGATTGTTCAGTCGATTTTATGACTACGCAAAGTGTAGGGAGGTTCTGAAAAGTGTATATATAATAAGGTGGGAAGGTGTAGCGACCGATTCATAGCGATGCTAAGACTTCTCTATTTCATAGAAAACGACTATGAAAGAAAGCGGTGCGGGTATGAAAAACAGAACGAAATTCAGTACTGCGACAGCCTAATGCACTTGTTTACACACCCAAAGTGCAGTGCCTTTTACGTGGTGTGTATCTTATTTAGCCACTGTCTAAACATAGCAGTTTGGCGAAAAAGAGTTGCAAATTGTTACTTGTTGCAATATATATTTCGTACTTTTGCAACACGAACAAGATATTTTGGATTTATTCCAACAAGGTAAAAGGATTATGAAATAAGGGCGACAAGGAAGACGAACTGCGTTTGTTTCTTTTTTAAAAAGCAATAGTAGTATTTAGAAACGTCCCAGTTGCCCACGAACAGAGATACATTTAATATAAAAACAAAAACATTATGAAGAAGACATTTATTTGCACCGTGTGTGGCTATATGCACGAAGGAACAGAGGCACCAGCTGAATGCCCAGTTTGCCACGTAAAGGCTGACAAGTTCAAAGAGTTCAATGGTGCTGCCCTCAAGGGTACAAAGACCGAAGCCAACCTTATGGCTGCGTTTGCAGGCGAGAGTCAGGCACGTATGAAGTACGACTATTATGCAGGCAAGGCTCGCAAGGACGGCTACGAGCAGATTGCTGCTCTTTTCGAGGAAACAGCCATCAACGAGCGCATGCACGCTAAGTTGTGGTTCAAGTTGTTGCACGATGCAGGCATTCCAAGCACGGAAGAGAACCTGAAGGACGCTGCTGACGGCGAGAACTACGAGTGGACCGATATGTACGAGGCTATGGCTAAGGACGCCATGGACGAGGGTTTCCCAGAATTGGCAGTTAAGTTCCGCAGCGTTGGTGCTATCGAGAAGAAGCACGAGGAGCGTTATCGCAAACTGTTGAAGAACATCGAAGATGAGGCTGTATTCGCTAAAGACGGTTCGGCAATTTGGCAATGCCGCCAGTGCGGCCACATCGTTGTTGGCAAGAAAGCCCCCGAAGTATGCCCAGTTTGCGCTCACCCAAAGAGTTTCTTTGAAGTAAAGGCAGAGAACTACTAATCGTCTGATGCGACGAACGTGCAATGCCGATGTTCCGATTTCTCTTTCTTCGGACGGTCGGTTCATCGCAAACGAAATAAAAAAGCGAAACGCTACACACGGCGTTTCGCTTTTTTCGTTTTGTAACAATGCCTCATTAACTTGCTCGTGCTATTCTTTCTGCCACCCATCGAGTGGGAGAGCGAATAGAAGTTGTGCGATGAAGAAACACCTACAAAATCGCTTTGATTTTGTAAGAATAATTCCGAAGGAAAACGCTAATTTCGGTTTGACACTGCGAAAGCGGCTGTTTTGCAACGCAAAACCTACGCTTTTACCGTGCAAAACAGCCGCTTTTGTAATGCAAAACAATAGGTTTTGCAATGCGTTGATAGCGAGCGTGTTACGCAAAAGTTTCCGTTTGAATAAATCTTTACAGTTTTATGAGCTTTCTTTTGATTGTAAAGCAACTCTTTGCATTGGCTTTTTCTGCACTTTTCGATGCAGCAATGTGGGTGGCTGAAGGCAGGTTTTTACTTCTTCCAGAACAAGTTTGTAATGTCGTTCATCTTGTTTTCCTTCGTTATCCGATACATACGCTGGTTGGTGCGACGGCTGTCTAATCCGCCCAAATGGCGAATGTAAGGACCTATTTTGATGTAGTCGAAGTGGGGCAACTGAATGTCGGGCGACAGTGTGGTGCGCCCTGTGTACCAGCCAACTTTCAGTTCGGCGTGGTGTGTCCGCATATAGGCAGCAAGGCTGTCGATGGCTTCGGGCTCGGAATCGCCGCCCATAAAGCCGATACACGTAATGCGCTCGCTGTTTTCAGCCAGCATTTGTTCTATTGCCTCGGTTGTAAGAGGGTTGCCAACATCTTTCCAAAGAAAGGTGCTGTGGCAGCCGGGGCAGCGGCAAGGGCAGTTGGAAAGGTTGATTGCCAACGTAACCTCGTCGGGAAACTCTTGGAAAACGATGTCGGTGTCTACGAATTTAAGCATCGGAAGAAGTTGTAATTAAAATGGTGTGCACACTGCTCAAACGCAGTATGCACACACTCTCAACGAAAATATAAATCCTTGAAGATTTTCAAAGCATCTTCAATGTCCTCACGCTTGAGGGTTATACAGTGTATTTCTCTTTAGTTGCATAGTAGCGTTTGCCAGCTTCGGTCTGTCGGGCAGCCGAGAAGTTGCTGACGCGCTTCATATATCCGATGACACGTGTGAGGTAATCGACGTTCTCAGAGTGGCAATGTGGGCATTCTTTCAAGTTGCGCTTGTCGATGTGTCCGCACTCGTTGCACACCGTGTTCGGTATGTTGAATGTGAAGTAGTTGCACCCTTCTTCGGCAGCCACACGCATTAGCTGGCGGTATTGTGCCTGCGAAAGGTGTTCGTCGAGGTTCATGTGCAGTGCCGAACCGCCCGTAAGATGTTCTATGTAGGGCGCGCCGTGCAGACGGAACTTGTCGAGAATGGTGAGCGAATTGTCTTCTACACGGTAGAAATAGCTGTTGTAGCAGTCGCGTGGTACGAAATATCCATCGGCTTTGTCCCACTTTGCGTGCTTCACACCCACGTTTTCGGCAGGTATCATCTCGCAGTTGAACATCGCTTCCTTCGTGCGATACTGCTTGTTGTAGGTTTCAATGAGTCCTAAAACGCCTTGCACAAACTCTTTGTACTCGTCGTTTGGTGTAATATCCAAGCCCATAAACTCGGCTGCTTCCACAAGTCCGTTGATACCGATGGTGAGGTATTGGCGGTCGATGTTGATGTAGCCAGCATCGAAGAGTGGCAACATGTGGTGGTGCAACAAGTCTTTGAGGTTCTCGTTGTATGCCAACTGCACCTTGTGGCATAGGTCGATAACGTGCGAAAGATACTCTTTGTAGTCAATGTTCTTGTTTACAGCGTATTGTATGCAGCGGTTCAAGTTGATGGTGAGCACGCTCTTGGAACCCGTAGACACACCGCCTGCGCCGAGCGTGTACGAGAAACCGTTGTCTTGAATTTCGTTACGAAGGCGGCAGCACGAACTCAACGAGTCGGCATTGTCGCTCATATAGGTAAAGAAACTGTGTCCGTCGGCATACATCTGTGCTGCAAAGTCAGCCCATTCGGTGTCGCGGCATTCGCCGTTTTCAGAGAGCAGAGCCATCGTTTCAACAGGGAAGGTGAGCACAGCCTTGGTGCGTTCTTGGTTGAACCACTTCATAAAGCGTTTCTGCAACCACGATACGCCTTCCCAGTCGGGCTGCGAACCGTCTGGGAAATAGAAGTTTCCGAAGAGCGATTCAAAATAGAATTTGTCGTAGTAAGATATGTTCCAGAACACAGCCTGATAGTTTCGTGCGCCTGTTGGTTGGTTGAGAGAGTAGACAATCTGCTCGAAGAAGTCGGTTATAATCTTGTCGATGGTGCGCTGTTTCAAGCTCAAGTCCACCACCTTTTCGGGGTGTTGCCAGTAGTCTTTGCCGTATTCCTGCTGTATGAAGTAGTTCATATACATCAGAAACTCGGGTGTTGCGCACGCTCCTGCCAACATACTCGATACCATGAACACCATATTGATGAAGCCTCCGCAGAAGCTTTTAAGGTTGGTAGGTGCGGTAGAGTTGCCACCAATCGACGCTGTGCCGCTGATGAGCCAAGGGTACATAGTAATAGAAGCGCAGTAGTTAGCAAGGTTGGTTTCGTCGTTCTTATATATAAAGTGGTGTGTCAGTAAGTGCAGATATTCGTCGGAAAGTTCCTTGCCGTACATTCTCTTGATGCGGTCGGTAAGCAAACGGCGGTTCAGACGAATGAAACCCTGCTTTGGAAGTTCGCCGATAAGGGTGGCGATGTTCTTGTTTTCCACGTTGGCGTTGGCGTCAAACTTCGAACCAGTGGCTGCATTCTCTGCGTGGCAGTAGTCTGTAAGGAAGCGCATCTTCTCCAATACCTCGCGGTCTTCGGTGTGTTGGTGGCGATAAACGATGAAGCTTTTAGCCACGTGGTAGTGTCCTTCCTTCATCAAAGCCTCTTCTACTTGGTTCTGAATGTCCTCTACTTTTATGTCGTCGTGAATCTTAATGTTCGCGAGAACTTTAGAAACTGTGCCGAGGTCGGTGGGTTCGCCTACGCTGTCGAATGCCTTTATGATGGCATTCATAATTTTGTCGAGCGAGAAACGGTCTTTAGAGCCGTCGCGTTTGGTGATGGTGAAATTCTTCATTTTTCTTTTTTAGTATATCCTTTTTTACTTTTATTGTTAATAGTAGCTTTACTATATCCCTGTTTTTGAATATTGGAAAATATGTTTTGGTAAACTTTATCCGATGCAAAGATAGGAAAAAGAAAACGAATAAAGCAAACTTTTTTGCGCAAAAAAATCCTGTCTTTTTAAGCAAGATAGCGTTTGTTGCGTTGTAAGTATTTGATAATAAGTGTTTAATGAATTCGCTTTAAAGAGAACTTTATTTTATTATTTAGAAAAAAGAATAAAGTTTTATGAAAAGAAAGTGGTTGAAATTTTTCTTTTTGGAAAACTTTTTAGAAAACTATATCGCTAAAGTTTCCCAAAAAGAAAAATTTTTCTGTTGTGTCTTCGTGTATTTGTTGTTCGGTTTTGTTATTTTTTCGATAAGAATTGTTGCAGCTTTTGCAGTTCGGCTATTGCTACTTTCCGTCCTTCTTCGTATATTTCCTGCATCTTGTCGGGGTTGTGTGTCATACGTCCGACGTTGAGCGCAGCTTGCGGTCGGATAACGAAAGTGTTGCCAGAACGTTCCTCTTGTTGCACAAACTCGAGTTGTTTGTTATACATAATGTGTCGTTCTGCCAGTGCTTTCAGCATTTTGGGGTGGTGGCTCAGCTGCAATCGTATCAGCGGCATAATGCCAATGGGTCGCTTTTGATATCCCATGGGCTGCGTTAGCACCACAACATTGCGTTTGTAGCCCTGCCGTTGGAAGAAGTCGAGCGGTATAGAGTCTGCCACACCGCCATCTAACAGTCGCTGTCCCTTCAGTTTTACAATCTTAGACATCAGTGGCATCGACGCCGAAGCACGCACGAATTCAAGTTCTTCGTAGTCCAGCACCTTCAGTTGGCGATACACCGCCTTGCCCGAGCCCACGTTTGTGGCTACTGCCCAAAACTCCATCGGGTTGTTGCGGAAGGTGTCGAAGTCTACGACATCTAACTTGTTGGGAAGGTAATGGTAGGCAAAATCAGCGTTAAAGTAGTTGCCAGTGGTGAAAAACGACCACCACGAGGCATACCGTCGGTCGTTTGCAAAGCGTTTGTTGTAGCGAATGGCGCGTCCAATCTGCCGTGTCTTGTAGTTACAGCCGAAGGCTGCACCTGCCGAAACACCCACTGCACCGTCGAACTCTATGCCGTTTTCCATCAGCACATCGATGACGCCTGCGGTGAACAAACCTCGCATTGCGCCTCCTTCCAATACCAATCCTGTCTTCATTTGCTGTTGTTTTATCGTCTGTAAAAATAGAAATATTTTGTGGAAAGTACAAGAAAATACTGCGGAAACACTGTCGTCAGAACGTTAAAGTTCGGCTTCTTTCCGCAAATTTTCTTTCTCCGTCAATTTCTTTACACGTAAAGAAATATTTATTTACGTGTAAAGAAATTATTATTTACGTGTAGAAAAATATTTATTTACGTGTAAATAATTTGCCGATGTTTGGAAATTGCTGAGTAACCTACTTCTTCAAAGCCTTTCGTATTACCTTTGCTGCAATGGGAGCGGCTACATCTGCGCCGAAGCCAGCGTTCTCAATGAACACCGCAATGGCTATCTGCGGTTTGTACATAGGGGCGAAAGCGATGAAGGCAGAGTGGTCTTTGCCGTCGTTTTCCACCGTTCCTGTCTTGCCGCAAATGCTGTATTCCTTTGTGTTTATGTCGCGTGCGGTGCCCCATATCACGGCGTTGCGCATACCTTCTATTACAGGTGCGTAGGCTTCGGCAGCAACAAGGGCTTGCCGTGGTTCGAGGAAACGCTTCGGAAGTGGTTTTTCTGCCGTATTGGCGTGAATGTGCGGTGTGTAGAAATAGCCACGGTTGGCTATCAGTGCTGCGAGGTTGCAGAGTTGGAGTGGCGTTGCAGTGATGTCGCCTTGTCCCATTCCTGCCCAAATAATGGTGAGAGGGTTCCACCCGCCTTGATAACGGCGCGACAGATATGTCGAGTTTGCCACCAAACCGCCCTTCTCGCCAGGTATGTCTACGCCGAGCGGACCGCCAAAGCCCATACTTACGATGTAGCTGTGCCACTTGTCGATGGCGGCTGCATAGGTGCCATACTTGGCTTTGTCGCCAATCATGGCGCGGAAAGACTTTAGGAAATAGGTGTTGCACGAGTTGGCAAGGGCAGCCCGTAGCATTAGTGGGGAAGCGTGTTTGTGGCAGCCAATCCTGATGTTGCCTTCGCGGAAAGCCGTGAAGCAAGCCTGCTTTGTGGTGGCTGTAATGGTTCCTTCCGACAGAAGGGCTAAGGCTTGTGCCGTCTTGAACGTAGAACCGGGGGCATAAGCGGTGGCAATGGCAAGGTCGTTGTTGGCACCTTCGGGCGAGTTAGTCGCCATACAGATTATCTCGCCAGTGCTCGGACGAATGGCTACCACGCTGCCTTTGCGACCTTTCAGCAGTTCGGTTGCCAACTGCTGCAACTCTGGAAGCAGCGTCGTAGGTGCTTCGGTGGTTGTCTTGGCAGTGGTTTGCTTGGCTGTCTTCGCAGTTTTTGCCTTTTCGGGGTATAGCCGTTCCATTTCCCCGTGATATTCCTGCGCGGTTGCTGCTGCTGCCACGAGTGCGCAGACAGCCCCTATAATATATCTTTTCATGCTCTTTTAATTGCTGATTTGAGTGTGCAAAGATATGGAAATATCAGGTTATCTGCGTTATATGCGTAGCTGAATTGACGTTTTTTACCTTATTTTACAAGAACGATACACCCCGTTTTACAGGAAAAACGCACCCACTTGGAAGACGATGGCACTGACTATCCACGCCAAGGCAGTGGTGTAGACGGCGGCAAAGATGCCCCACTTCCAGCTGCCCGTTTCGCCTTTTATGGCTGCAATCGTGGCTACGCACGGGAAATAGAGCAGGACAAAGAGCAAGAAACAGAAGGCGGTGAGGGTGGCTAAAGGCTGTGCCTTGTCGTAACTTATGTTGTTTCGCTTCGCTATGTCGGAAGTCATCTGGTGTCGTAACAGTTCGTATTTGCCGCCTTCGTCGTTGTATTCGTTGTCGTCGCCGAACGAATCGTTGTTGGCGTAAAGCACTCCCATCGTTGAAGCTACGATTTCCTTTGCTCCAACGCCTGCCAGCAAGCCCACGTCCAAACGCCAATCGAAGCCTATAGGGCGGAAAACGGGTTCTACTGCCTTACCAATCCTGCCGATATAGCTTTGTTCCTGCTGTGCTTGTTTGCCCATATTGGGGTCGTCGGGTAGGGGGAAGTAGCCCAATGCCCACACGATGATAGATGCAACGAGAATGATTCCAGATCG
>ENA-OWND01001016-OWND01001016.1-metagenome-genome-assembly--contig:-NODE-1016-length-17934-cov-3.949550_pt1 | contig 17934 bp, 26 predicted proteins | sample MGYA00245342_ERZ651119 | MGnify/ENA primary metagenome ERZ651119 (study PRJEB26857, sample SAMEA4031756) | metagenome | biome: human; feature: oral; material: saliva | place: Philippines | collected 2014...
TGCCGCCACGATACGTGCTAACTTCCCCAATGGGTCGATGTTATCCGTACGGTAGAAATACCACGGAATACGCATCACGCGAACAAGGTCGCCGATTTGATAGTGTTGGTCCATAATGGTCTCCTTCTTAAAATGTGGTGAATGGTGATGATGTGGTGTCTAAACACTTGAATGGGACAAATCGAAGGCAAACAATGCGTTCATTATTTTTCGATAGCTCCACGATGATATGGTGTGCGTTAATGTAAAGTCCTCTAACGTTGTACGGTATTTTGATTCGACCAGCTGGGGTCTGCTCGTCGGACGCGGGACCTAGTATTGTGTCACCTACGAGGGGTAGTTGTACCCCGCCCAGCGGCGCTGACACTGCATCGGATATCCTACATGCACGCAGCAAACTACCGTGAACCAGTGTTACTTGTGCAGGCACAGTTTCAATCGGTATCTCGTTGTCTAACCGAGGTGCGTCTCCTAGTTGAAATTGATAGTCGGATTCACATGGCACTAATCCTACAATCCCCGAAGAGTCGCTATCTGTGCTTGTCACAACTGCGTGCTTGCCGACAAGTGTCTCGATTTGGTCATCAAATTGATACTTGTTGCTGTTACGTTGTTCGACGACGTCTGATGTCAATGCTTTGATGCGGACAATGTCACCCACTTGGAATTGTCGTGTCATAGTGGTCTCCTTTTAGAATGTTGTGGATGCTCTCGGGGGTTGTACGAGACCTTCGGTGATGATGGTTACGCGGTTCCAATCGCCATCGTTAGTAAAATCAACAAATATCCCCTTTCGGAACGTCCCGATTCGTTCGATGAACGAACCAACTGCGATGATGTTCTGACTACGTTCGTTGAACACTGTGAACCCAATGCTTGTGGTGGTTCCTACAGATGGGATTTGGGAACCTCCCAACGGTTGCGGGAATGCCTCGGAGATAACGCACGAACGTAGTAATCCTTCACGAACGAGAGTGAGCTGTGTGGACACTCCTGTCATTACGTTATTAACCCGCAGTTCAGGAATACCCTCAACGGTTAGCTCAAAGTTTTCATCGCACGGTACCACTGAGACAAGTGGATTACTCTGGTGTTTGATGTCGATAACCACAGCAAGTCTGCCGGTATCATCGTCGGTGATTGCATCGTATAGTTCAGCAAGAATACTCTTTTCTTCTGGTGTAGGTGCATTGATGCGGACAATGTCACCAATCTGTAATGGGATTGTCATAACGTTCTCCTTTTAAAATGTAGTGAATAGTGATGTGCCAGTCTGTGTGTCGCCAACATGTTGTGTCGGAATAATCAGTGTCACGTACTCATTGACGTCATATTCGTAGGCCTCGATATTACAGAAAAGAAGACCGATACCGTCGTTATGTAAGTATACTTCGTCAACGAGTGCGTTGTCCAATATTGTAGTGAAATGTCTGTCGAATATTGTATCGACGTATTCCCCGTTTAAAAATGTGAACCCTTCAGATATCATAGAACCCGCCATTGGGATAGTTTTTATTCCGACAGCCGTTAGTCTGGTGTCTGTTATCGGACAGATGCGAAGCATACTCGGTCGAACGAGTGTCAAGTGTGATGTTCGTGTGGCAGCATGCGCTACTCGAACCAGAGTGGGTACGTCTTCCATTTTAAACACGTAGTCGGCGTCACAAGGTAATAGTCTGACAATCGTGTCTTCAATTTCTGAGATAGATTCAATAATTGCATGATGTCCCACGAGAGCATCGATGTCACTGGTGAAACCCTCATAGCTTCGAAACAGTCTGTCATCTTCTGATAGCGGGTTAACAAAGACGATGTCACCCACTTGAAACTGTTGTGTCATAGCGGTCTCCTTTGAAATAGTGATGTTCCTAGAATGTTGTGAACGGTAATGCGGGTTCGATGAGTGGAACCGTGATACCAATCGAAGACGACGTACCGTCCGTTGAAATGACGTCTATTCGAACACCCCATGGGAACAAATGCACCCCGTCGACACGTTCGTGATTATTTACTGTCGAACCAACCAGCGGAAGATGTGTACCGCTGAGTACGTCTGACACGTCGTCAGAGAATGTGCATGAACGCAGTATACCCTCACGAACAAGTGTTAGGTGCGTGGCAATTCCTTTGGTTTCGTAACAGAACATCATCTCAGGAATCGTGTCTACTGTGAGCGTAAACTCTTCACCACACGGGAGGAGCGTCACAACAGAGCCGTCCGAATGAGCGACACCTGTAACGACAGCGTGAGAACCAATATGGTCACGAATATGCTCGACAAAACTGAGTCGCTCCAACCTATCGAGGTCTTCTTGTGTGGGTTCGTCGATGCGAACAATGTCGCCCACTTGAAACTGTTGTGTCATGATGCTCTCCTTTTAAAATGTAGTAAACTGTGATGGACTGTTCTGTGAACAGTCAATATGTTGTGTAGGGATGGTGAGTGTTACGTAATCATTGATAGGTACTCCGTTATCGGTGGAACGGTAGTTGTAGAATTCCAACCCGATACCGTCCTCGCGCAAGAATACTTCGTCTACGGATGCATCGGGCAAGATGGTTCTTCGGTATCCGTCTTTTTCGAATATAAATTTCCAATCAATCCTAGAACCAGCTATCGGAACAACTAGCCCTGCCAACGGTTTCTCCAACGTAGTTTTGAATATTCCGGTACGAAGTACACTTGGTCGAACGAATTTTAGGTGTGTGCTGCAGGTCGTGACTCTGGGGCGTCTTAATAACTCCTCTGCGTCTCCCAGTCTGAATCTATATTCGGGGTCACATGTTGAAATGGCGATGAGATTGTAATCGATGGATTCAACGGCTTTGATAACAGCATATTGTCCAACAAACGTCTCGATACCGTCTCCGAGACCGATGTCGTCTAAGAAGTCAAGGTCTTTTTGTGATGGTGGATTGACATAAACGATGTCACCTACTTGAAACTGCTGTGTCATGCGGTTCTCCTTTCAAAATGTACTAAATGGTGGTCGTAATTCACTCGGTGAGACGACCAGATGTTTATCGTCTTCACGTGGATTGTGAATCACAACCATGAAGTCGTATACTCGTTGATAGATTTTACTCACCACGGCACCTTCTTCGATGCTGCTACTGTCGGGTAATTCGATGCGGTGTGTTATACGTGTTCCTGCAAGTGGTAACGGTCGATTCACCATTGGCAATTGCGACGCTTCCGTCATCACGTATGTTCGCAATTTACTCTCACGTACCAATGATAAGTGTGACGCGATACCAAAGCCTAGAGCTGTATATGACAAGCTCCCCACATCTTGGATTTTGAATTCGTAGTCCTCATCACATGGAAGTAACCCAACAAGAGGGGTATCGACTTCTTCTACCAGATAGACCATGGCTAGTTTCCCGACGAGATGGTCGCAATTATACGTTAACCCTGCGAATTCCATGGCTGCGAAATCTTCTGGTGTTGGTTGATTGACGCGAACGATGTCGCCAACTTGAAACTGCTGTATCATGGGTGTCTCCTTTTAAAATGTAGTGAAGTCGTGTTTTAAAATGTCACCCATGAGCACATCGCATTTCTCAAGTTCAGCGCTGTCAGTAAGCAATCGAATGCCGATGTAATTGGGTCCTGCGAATATGATATCGACCGTAGTGTCCGCTTCGATGGTTTTACTATCATCGACTACAATGACCTCGGATATGCGCGTTTCAACGAGCGGTAGTGGTTTGCCGGCCAATGCTTTGGGTGTCTGTGTGGACAGCAGGCGTGTTCTGAGTACGCTCTCGCGCACCAATGACAAGTGTGATGTGATTGTGTAGACGCCATCGCTCCAATATAGTTGACGTATATCAACTAATCGGAACTCATAGTCTTCGTTGCATGCGACAAGTTTTACTATGGTGTGCTCTGCACACTCGACACTCGTCACAACGGCCAATCGTCCGATGATGTCCTTGAAGGTGTAACCACAACCTTCGAATTCCATATCTTCAATATCCTGTTTGGTTGGTTCGTTGATACGAACAATGTCACCAACCTGAAGCATCTTTGTGGTCATGGTTTTCTCCTTTTTAAAATGTCGTAAATGTAAGTGTGTTGTCAACAGATTCCATTGGAATCGATAGTAGTTGACCGCGTTGGTTCTCTGCGTTGTACAGATACAATACGATTTCATGTTCGTACATAAAGATGGATATGACATCCATTGGTACGATAGCAGACTTTCCGTTTGATGTCTCTGTATACCACTGTACCGTATCGAATAGTTTCGGAAGTGGTTTCCCGCGAAACAGGGGTGTTACCCCTTCGTTTGCCATTTTATGGGTGCGAAACGGGCTACCGTGTACAAGCGTTACTTGCGAAGGTACGGTCTCAATGACATCATCTCTGTTGAGTTCTGACAGGTTGTCAAAGGTGAATCGGTATTCCGGTTCACAGATGAGGAACCCGACAACGCCTGAGTCTTCGTCTTGAACGTTCACGACGACCGCATGTTTGCCGACGAAGGGTGTAGTATCATCGAAACACTCATAGTTGTGTGTATCTAATTCATGTTGGATTTCGGGTGTGAGTTCGTTGATGCGAACAATGTCGCCCACTTGTAGTATATCCATGGTCGTCTCCTTTAAAATGTGGTAAATGATTGTTTTAAGAATGAGTATGGGATTCGCAAGAAGCCGACATATCCGTCCTCGGAATCGACTTCGATGTCAATCGCATCGCCACTGTCATATAGTTGACTCACATGCGACCCTTTCGGGGCGTGATGCCCACCGTGTAACGTTACATTCGTAGGAACAGGCGATGCAATCATAGGTACTCCAAAACCTGCTAGGGGTCCATCGACGTCTGCGGGAATTGCGCGTGTGCGAAGTGGACTCGCTTGAACAAGTTCTACTTGTGATTGTGCAACAAAGAACCCTTCAGTGTGAATCAACGCATGTCTATCTTGCCAAAAGTCAAAATTTTTCTGACACGGGACTACGTACGCATAAACGTTATCTGTGAGACCTATGCGTGTGAGCTTGGCCACACATCCAAATTGACCAATGTTGGCGATGCGTTTTTCCGTGTTTTCACGTCTTTTGTAGATGGTGAATGACACGTCTTCCAGTAAGTCTTCTGTCGCAGAATCACTGATGCGAACAATGTCGCCTATTTGTAGAATGTCCATGGGTGTTCTCCTTTTAAAATGTTGTAAATAATGGTTCGAATGCGGAGGCAGGAATCGGTACGATGACCTCCTGTCCATCGTCGTATCGACCCGGAATGTATCGTAAAGGTTCGCCCTCATATATGGTGACACGACAAACCATATAGATTTCCATCTGTGCATCTCGATGACGGGAAACTCTGCGGTGGGAGATTCGAATGGCTTCTACAATGGAACCATTTGGAACCGTCCCACTTGGAACAGCATCACACTCAGGTGCCATGACGTCTCGTTGCAAGTTCGAACCGGCCATGGGTAGCGGGTACCCAGATAGTCCGTCAGGAGCATCTTGACCAATTCGCATCGCGCGTAATGGACTTGCTTGCACCAGTGTAAGATGTCCACCGATTGTGGGAACATCTGCTCCGTCAAACGGTCCACACGGGTCAAACACATAGTCCTCATCGCACGTACGTAACACGCATGCGTCCGAAACGGCTTCACCCGAATTCCATGTCTCAACGACAACGGCGAGATAGCCAATATATGGTGAGATTTCTACCGGGTGGAATCCACGTGTGCGAATCTCTGCCCATTGTTTCAGTGTGGGTTCGTTGATGCGTACGATGTCTCCTATTTGGAATAAGTGTGTACTCATGGTGTGTCCTTTCTACTAAATGCCCGATACCGAAATTGTCCGAGTATCGAATAAATATTGATTCGTTAAAAGTGCTCCTCCACGAAGGAAGATGGCAATAATATTAAATAAAACGGTTGCTGAAGTAACGTTAGCGGTTACATTTTGTGGAGCAGACTCAGAATGTTCTGCACATGAGATTTGGTCTGGACGACGCTCATCTCCTTCGAAATTCTGGAACGCAGGTTCGATATCAATTGGTGAATGGAACCCTTCCACGAAATCTCCGTTTTCTTTGATACAAACATATGCTTGTCCATGACGCTCTGCGTTTCCGCCGTCAATCCAAACACCGTTTGGAACTTCTTGCATGAAATCGTGAGCGATTTTACGGCTGGCGTTGTTGTCTAAGCATCCCACTAACATCGGGATGGTTTCTGGTGGGAATTCTTCCATGAGTGCATGGAAAATCCCTGTGTCAGTAATATATCCGTTGACATAACTCATGCGATGCCCTTTGGCAACGACTTCGGCTTTTGCCATTGAGACGTCAATCGGTTTAAAATTTTGTCTTAAAATATTCTTTGGTTCGACGATATCACCGTCCATGACGACAACATCATTGTATAGCGACATCTTTTCTAAAAATGCGCATAACCATGAACCAGTACCACCTGCGCCTAAGATGAAGATGGCGTAGGGTTTTTCTTGTGTGATGTACATTGTTGCACCTCCTGTGGGTGTCGGTTGTATTCGTAAAATAAGGTCAGATGCTTCACAACTCTCTTCATAACCTTCAAGATTTGAGCACGCATGAACCTCATAGTCGCTAACTCAGTAAATGGCTGGGTTTCGCAATTCTCAAGATTCGAGTGCATGTAAATTGTTTGCGACCATTGATTTAGGTCGTCTGTAGTTTCACAACCCCAAGAATAAGACGTGAGTATATAGGGTATCAAATATTGCTCCACAACCCTCGAGATTTGAACGAGTATAACCCTCAAATCAGGTCTTGAGAGTCAGTGTTCACCACCAGTAGTCTGCTTGTCGTTCTATGCGGTTAAACGCACCATTGCGGTGCAAGCTCGAGCACAATAGTAAAGTGACCGTTCGCAGCCAAAGATACCAACGTATCTATTAGCGACTGCGTAAAGACGTCTGTGAAGGGACGCCTGTGGAGCACACTATTTCCAGTGCTTGACTCCAGTTGATTGTAAGTTGGACTCTAATCGGTTCATAGCGTCCTTTTGATGTTGTAAGAATCGTGGGAATTTACGTGTGGCGTCTTCTTGAACAATCTCATTTCCGGCGTCGTTAACGCACGATAATAAGAATGCAGAATACAAGTCACGTTGGACGGTTGCGTCTCCCACTTGTTTCACACGTGTACTTAGTGAATGTTTTGTATACTCACCTGTTGTGTGGTCATATTGGGATGCTTTTAAGGCATACGTATCGGCTTCGATAAATGTTTTACCGGCGTAAGCTGCCTTATAGGCTAGGGTTGATACCCATGATGCTGGTGCTCTATGAGCAATCGATTTACCGAAACGTTTCTTACGCTTGAAGCGTCCTGTAGTTTCAGAAACAGTTGTTTCTTTGGCACGGGCTTGTAACCCTTTAAAGTTCATCTTCTCTACGATGAAGGTATCCCCCTGTTGCAACACTTCGTTTGTTTGTGCGTTGTGGGATAATTTACGGGTCATTGCTTGTTTACGTTGGATATTGGCAATCGTCTCACGCGTTTTGCGTTGGCGTTTTGACTCAACCCAACGTTTTGGCCCAGCTTTGACAGTGCCGTCTTCGTTGTAATTATTAGGGTTATTGGCACGACGCTGACGGTCTAGTTTACGTTGCAAGCGTGTGAGTTCGTTGGCCCGTTTATCGATATTTGGTGCCAACTCTTGTAGTATTGCTTTTGTATCCGATACAATCGCAACAGTTGATGTACCGATGTCGATTCCGACAGCACCGGTTGCTGAACTACGATAGTGCGTATTCGGTGGTGTCCCTTCCATCACTAATTGAATGTAGTATTGTGTGCGGAAGTTCTCTTCGCGACGTAATAATCGAACACATCTCAAACTATCACGCAGCACCCATGCCTCATATTCAGTGTTACGGAATAGGATTGGGATAAACATGCGGTGGGTTGACTTACTGAGTACCAGTTGCCCATCACGAACACGAAGTCCGTTTTTCTGTCCACCTTCGAATGAGTCAATCATTCTAGGAACATTGACGCGTTTGGCTGCACCAAACTTCACTCTCGCGTACGATTCGTATGCGCGACGACCGAGTTTGCATGCTGACGTTGATGGGATGTGTAAATCATAATGTCTAGCATTTCGATACTTATTAGCCAATGCAGCAAACAACTGCCAACTGTTCATATCGTATTTTTTATCTAATTCTTTCAAGATTTCGTTGCGTTCTTTCCCTTTTGGAAGTTTGTACGCTTTCTTGTATAACGGGTCCTTCTTTTGATTGCGGACACGTTTAAAAATTTCAAATAACGAGTTTCTATAAATATCAGTAGCCATGCGGAAGCGTTTTTCTAGCTCTCTTTGTTGCTCCGTAGATGGATTTAATTTCAATGTATAACTATACAAGGCCAGCGCCTCCTTTGTGGTTGTTTTGTGTTTCTAAATGTCAATGCTATCATAATGATACCAGTCTCAAACTTTGCTACTGATAAAATTTCAATTTGATTTGATTTGCACCTCTCGAGATTTGAGCAGGTCTCAAACAATACGACCGCTATGGTTTCGCACCCCTTGAGATTCAAGCTAGTCTCAAACTCTCTTCAGCAATCACTGCAAGTCGAGCGTGTTTTGCACCCCTTGAGATTCAAGCTAGTCTCAAACCTCAACTTCGTGTGTTCGACCACTCGTATCAACTCTCAAGAGTCGGTGTTTACTATCAGTTGTCTACCCGTCGTTACACGCGCATATGCACGTCATTGCGGTTCAGGCCCGAGAACAATAGCAAAGTGACCGTTCGCAGTCAAGGGTGCCGATGCACCCATTAGCGACTGCGTAAAGACGTCTGCAAAGGGACGCCTGTTTGTAATCTTTTTTTTTCGACAACAACTAAAACACGGTTATGGGTTTAGTAGTGATGAGTTCGTTCTCATTGTGTAATTCACCGTGTTGATTGTCTAATGTATAAACGATATCGGATGTCGGTTTGTGTGTCCAAATATCTTTGTACGATATCTTTGTAATTTTACGGGGTGTGCGACTTTGGTCGTCTTTCAGGAATACTGTGTCCCCTAGTGTGAATTTGGGGTGAATGAACAGTTCGAGTTCTAGGTTTCTGTACTCATATGGGAGTGACTTTAAGGGTTCTGTTCGTTTTAAGTCCTGTGGTTCCCACGAGAATTGTCTCCCTGAATGCAATGTATAGTAGCGTAGTCTCCCATCATGTCGAAAGACTGCTGTAATAATGGTACGTTTACCGACATATTTATCAAGACCGTGATTGATTCCTTTGACACGAAATTGGTTGAATCCAACAATCTGTACGTGGTCACCGACTGTGAATGGTGGTTTACGCGTCATGTTGGTTCTCCTGATGTTCATAATACGTATCGAGTATCGTTTTACGGTCAGCCCTGCTGAGTCGTGCTAGATAGATACGCTTGTCTTCTGTTGCATACTTATGTAATCGTGGGATAGCTGTCACGTCCAGATATTTGAGTGGCCATTCGTCAATGAACTGATTCATGTGTTTGCTAGTCGTACGTGAATACGCATAATCTTCCCCAAGTCGTGCAATTCTCGACCCTTCGATATATGCGATACACGATGTGTAGCTCACCCAAAGCATATCTCGTCCGTATGCGATACAGACACGGTTACTATCGTTCGTTAATACTTCAATGTTTGTCATAATTCACCTCTCAAATAATTCTGGAATCGATAACGGTAGTGCCTTTTGTACGAAGGACTTCGACCGTCATGTATTTGTGCAATTTGTCAATAATGGTATGGATTTGCTCGTGGCAATGGCGTGCATGTGTCGCATGGACGGCAATCGTGCTGACAGGTTGCGTTAGGATTTTCCACGCAAGTGCAGTCGATACGTGAATGCTTACGCGGTCTGTTACTGCACAAATGGACGCATCTGTAAGCGCCTCCAATGCTTGGATGACGGCCACAATTTCGCCAATGCTACGTGCAGAGATTCGCCCGAATTGTTCTACGGCAATGTGTTGCACGTCATTGGTTGGGCGTTTGTCCGCAGCGATAGGGATGTCGTTGCAACGAATGCTATAGCGGCTCATGAGCGTGCCGTCTTCATTCGTATATCCCTTTGCGGAAATCGTAGCTGTTGTCATAGTGTTATACCTGCTCTTCGCTTGTTAGTTTGTCTCGTAGTTCGATGAGTCGTTCGATGAGAGCAACATCGAGTTCTTTTTCCTCATCAATGTCACACGCTAATCCATCAATCGCATCATCGATGGTTAATGCGTCCCCACTGTATTGAATCGGTGTTGTGTGAGTGGCTTCCTCAACATATCGTTTCCACTCGTCGATGAAGGCTTCTAGTGAGCGCTCCTCTGGGAGACCGTCTTTTAAATGGTCATAGTGGACGTGACTTCCGTAAATGAGTAATAGTTCAAGTGTGTGGGTGCTGTACCCATCTGAGTGATTGCGAATCGCCCATGTGGCATTCACTGCCGGAATGGTTCTAAACAATTCACTCACTGCATGCTCTACGTCATAGATATAATCAGATGTCAGTTTCATGGTGTGTTCCTCCTATTAGGTATTCTATGTCTTTAAACCCGCAAAAGAATGAATAATGGTTGTTCTTTTGTCGCGGTCGTTTGGACACGAAAACCCCTTCTTTCTCTATTTTATAAAAATGCTCACGGCCGGGTTCGAACCGGCGACCCCCTCCTTACCATGGAGGTGCGCTACCTACTGCGCCACGCGAGCAAAAACTAGAGCCGAGGCTCTAGTCATCATTCTAGTTATTGATTTCTTTGCGTTTCATTGCAAATACGCCACCCATGAATACAAATAATCCTGTAATCCATGCACCCATCTCTACAGCTGTACCAGTGTTTGGTAATGTTGCTTCAGATGTTGTAGAACCTTCTGTCACTACTTCTGGAGTTGTTGGCACTTCCGTTGTTGGTGTTTCAGGTTTTGGTTCCTTGACACTTTCAACGACAATGTTCTTGTGCCATTTAACATTTGGTTTGGTTCAGGTTTACCAGGTGTGTTTGGTAATTCTGGTTTTGGTTCTTCATTTGTTGTTGGAACCTCTGGTTTTGGTTCTTCGTTAGTTGTTGGTGCTTCAGGCGTTGGTTCAACGATGGTATCCCCTGTCGCTTCTCCGCGACCACCCACTAATGAAATGTGTGAACGATAGTTTGGAACGTCGATATTGTTATCGGCTTTAAACCATACCGCGTTGACTGGGTTTGTTGCCATCTTCACTGGTGTAAGTAAACGTGTACGATACTCTAAGTAGAGTGTCTTGTTGAAGTTTTTCAACTTCATGTCAAACCCACCAGCTTGTACGTGGAAGCTATCAATGTACGCTTTTGCGTCTGAGATACCTGTCCATTTCACCACGTCGTCAATGAAAAATGCATTCATTGAGTCTTCGATGTATTCTTGGTCAGCAGTCCAACGGTCTTTGATGATACCGTTGTTGACTTCTTGTTTGTCCCAGTTCACACGAACAGTCCAACGCATGATTTGCGCGTCTTCTTTGGCTTGTGAACCCCATTTTGCTAACATTTCGCCAGGTGTTGGACCTTCTTCTTTGCCGATAGCAACAGTTTTCTCTGTACCATCAAAGTTCAATGGAACTTTTTGTTCTGGTTGAACTGCGTCTGTCCATGCAGCGTCGAATTCCATTTTCACACGTTTGTTCAATGGTTTACGCGCAAACACATCGTTGAAGATGGTTGTAATCGAACCTTTCTCCATGTTTGTTGTTGCATGACCAACCACTTCGTTATCGCCGTCTGTCACGTCGAAATCAAAGTTTGTTTTGAATGTCATTTCTTTTGGTAATGATAATGTTAATGTATCACCCGTGTTGATAGCAATGTTGTCTGGGATGTTGATATCTTTATACTCAACTTTAAATCCAGCGTATTTGCTCATACCATTGTCGAATTTTAATTCCACATCTGGATTTTTCACAACCACGTTTGTACCTTCTTTAGATACTTGTGTATTTGATTTTTCTACCAATGCTGGTTCGTTCACAGCAGTCGGTGCAACTGTTGTTGCCTCTGTTGTTTCAGGAGCCACTGTTGTTTCAGGAGCCACTGTTGTTTCAACTGCTGTTGTCGGTGTTTCTGTTGTAGCTGTTACTTCGTCAGCATACGTTGTCGTCGCCAATGCTGTCAAGATTAACGGACATAATCCTAATACTTTTACTGATGTTGATAATTTCATATGTCATTCCTCCAAGTATCGATTTTATTCTACAGGTGAATTGGGGTGCGGGGTCTAACCCCGCTTTTTGCCGTTCCATTAGGGCGATAGCCCGGTGGAACGGCGGGATGGCTATTCAGCTACAACATCAAAGTCTAAGCGGATGGCAATGATGTCACCGTCTTGTTTGGCGACGTAACAGCCGTAGACACCATCACCAAACCCAGATGTGCACGCCACACCGTGCCCGTCGGTATAGGCTCTATTGTGGATGCGACGTACGAATCCATCGTGTGTGAACTGTCCAGGGTCGAAGCCGTATTTGCACGCGAGGTCGTAACGATGCATGCTGAGATGTGCGTGTCGTTCACGGGTGTCATCAATGGTTTCCAGCTGTTTGAGGACTTGTTGCCACTCCACGTAGCATCGCTCTTGTAGTTTGTTTCGCTCGTCTTTGACACAGTCATCATAGTCGCAGGTTCCAAAAGACATAGTTTCACGCCACTCTTCGTCTTTGTATTTCTTAACGTAGTGGTCGTAATCGAAGATACCTGCGGTACCTGAGTCGACACCTACACTAATACCTGAGTCTTCATATTGGTTGAATGTTGGCTCTTCTACACTTTCGTGCCATGCAATCAAGTCGTTTTCACGGTATTCACCCCATGCACTGTAGCGTGCAATGACTTTCGTGTGCCACTTACCAGGACGGACATTGTGTAATTCTCCATTGCACCAGATACCCGGGTCGTAACATGGGTCTGTGATGATGACATGCTCGGATAGCGTGATATCGCCTCCCAGTGTTGTGTACTCCCCTTCACCGGGTAGGGGTCTGTATTCAAAGTCTTTGGCTTGTGCAATGAATGCGTATAGTTCTGCATCACCAACACAGTAATCTCTGAAGAGGCCCACAATGTCGAATGTCTCATCACACACTGCGTGATGCACCAACGTACCGTCTTTGTAGAGTTTCACGTCTAACAAATTGTACTTGGGGTCGTGTTCGTAACGTAATTCGTATGTGTCATTACGCTCCCAGTACCCATCGAGCACATCGATGAGTTCTGCAATGGTTGAATACTTATACATGTTTATTTACCTCGTTATCGCGCTGTTTTTCCCACGCGCAGAACGCATCGTTAAACTCAGCGACGAAGGCTTCGTCAGTTTCTAGTTTCAGTGTGAGTTGTTCAATACGTTCTCTGGCAGGGAGTCTGCGGAACGCCTCTAGCTCCTCATTGAATTCTGAGATTGGCTTATTCATGGGAACCCTCCTCTTTGTTTATAAATTTATGATAGGCTTCGGCGATGATAGACGCTACACGGTCATTGGTAACGTGTAATACGTTGATGGCTACCTCAATTGGTTCGCCGATGGCGCCGATTTTCTCATAGCGTCTGCCTAGAAATGTATATGCTAGTGATACACGTTTGATGTTTTCAATGTTGTCAGGCATATAGAATGCCGTGGTATTGATATATGTCGTGATACGTGGTAGGTACGTTTCTTGGAAATAGCGTTTGTACACACCATCTAAGAATGTCTGCATTTCGTCTGCGTATTCGCGGTTTTCGTGCGCATCAATGAGTGTTTGAATACGACTAACGGCTGCGTCCACACGTTCCACGTATTGTTCGTGTTGTTCTAGGATTTCGGGTTGTGTTGTCACTGGTCAGCCCTTCTTTCGTCTAAGTTTTTGTCCAAGTTTGCGGATACCTCGTCCAAATTTGCGTAATCCACTTACTGCACCGTCAGATGATTTGGTGATGTACTTGCGGGGTTCGATGCGAAACATGAACGGGAATTTTGGGTCAGATTCACTTGGTAATATCTTATTACTCAAGATGAACGCTGCAAATAGGATGAATGAGATTTCATCGGATTGGAACACCCAATAGCCGATGGCGGCACACACCGATAGGACAACGATGAGGCCGACGATTCGTTGAATGATTTTCATTAGTGTTTCCTTTCTGTTGGGTTCACATACCTAAGTCTGCCATGGTCGTGATAAACTGGTTAATGAATTGCATGGCTTGTGTGTCTGATGCACCGTATTCGAATGGTCGTTCGTCACGCATGTATGCACTGCTATAATCACTTCGACCAGAACGAACGGTCACTTGTGTAGATGTCCCTGGAAGTCTCATGCGATAGTGGGACTGACCAGAGGCTAGTTCGGTATCCAGTGCAATGTGGTTGATAAATGCTAATTGTGTGTTGAAGCCGATGATAGCTCTAACAGTACGACCGTCTACGTTGATAGACAACTCGACGTCAGCTTCTGATTCCATCGGGTGAACACGTAGTTTATATGAGTGATTCGTCTCTGGGTATGTTTCGGTCAATTGAGTAATAAATTTATTAAATCTCGATACGGTTGGTGGTAGCTGTTCAAACTGCGAAACGAGTTTGGATGCTCCATTCACATCCAAGATAGTCGAATGTTGCAATTCGTAGGTATCCGTTTTGATGGTGATGTTCAATTTAGGTTCACCCTTAGAAGGTTGTTGTGCTTCGATGGTGAATCCTGATTTTTGATACCTTGGGTTCAGTTCATTGAGTTTCGTCACATAGTGTTTGCGTTGCGAGCGTATCTCCTCGAGGAGTCTCGCTTGGAGATACTCCGGAGAGAACCTCGGTTCTATGTTCAGTGGAACCGTGCGTGGTGGTTGTGCGTTTGTTGGAACTGCACGCGACTGCGGTGTAGTTGCCGGGTAATCTGTTGGGAATTGTTCCATGACAACACCTCCTTAGTTTTGTTCTGGTTCAAGTAAGTATAAATCCCACTTCATGATGTAATCGATACCGACTTCGTCATTCAAGTATTCGCATTGGACGTTGTGCTTACCGATGTAGTCACCATATTTATGCCAACGGAGTCCACATTGTGGTTCGTCCTCTCTTGAGGTGAATGACACATGCAACATGAGCTTTCCGTTTGGATATTGCATCCAGCTGACGAGTCGCAGACCTTCACGGTATCCGTCCATCATGCTATTCCCTGTGAAATACGTACGCAAACACTGGTTCAAATAGTTCACGACTTGTGTCGCGTTATCGGCAAGACCAAACATCCAGCTATCCCATGGGTGGTCTTCCACCTCGTCGTAGTTTGATACGTCTGGGATGGTGTTATGGGCGTTTCCATAGGATACGTGAATGACCGATGTGTCTAAGTCTTCTGCGTCTTCGTCCAGGACAATGATGTCGGGTTCTGTCACTTTAGTAATCAAGTGATATGGACGAAATCGGTCTCTCGCCTTCGGCGCATTCTTAAATAAACCTTCTTCTTTGTACTCTTCCATAAGTTCTTGAATGCGTTTATCGTACGCATCACATTTCGCATCATCGAGTGGTAACTTTTCTAGTGGTACTCGTGGGATTTCAGGTTGGAAATCGTCTGCTGTCATCCACATGGATTCGCTCTTCGGTGATTGGTCTAATAACCAACGGTACAATGCTTGTGAGATTTCCACTACGTCGTAATCTTCAATCTCAAAGAATGCGGCAGCGTCGTATGCCACGTCCATGTCTTTTGAAGTACTATGGATAAGATACTGCGATGGGTCGTCTGCTTTCACACAAGCGTAGCGTTTTGGGAACAGACCAAATCCGTTTAGGGATTGTAATTCTTCTTGTTGGATGATATTCATAGGGATTTCCTTTCTGATGTTTGTTCTATGTATAAACAGACCACCGAAGTGGTCTGTTGGGTTACTTTTCCTCTGAGTCGTCCCAAATGAATTGGGCGCCGAAGGCATTGATAATATAGAAAATGTATTTTCCGACATTGGCGAAGTTTCCTTGCACAAAGGCTTTCGCTAGTTGAACAAAGTTGTATACCGTCCAGAATGGATACTGAATGGTTAACTTGTATGCGTTTAATCCGTTAGCGACAAGTGATAGTGCAAAGGCTACGGATGTCACGTACGCCAAGGTGTTCATTTGGAATCCATATCCAATGTAGTTGATGATGAACGAGAACGCAAATGCTAAGATGGTCATGTATGCGATTTTACGCCATTTTTCATCTTTAGGCATGGTTTCGGCTTGTCCTGTCTTCGATTCACTCCATGTCTTGATGGCTTTCGAATAAATAAGGAATGTCACTGCATACGTAATTGGTGCAGCTTTGTTTCCTAAGATAAAGTCGATACACCCTGATAAGAATACGTTGATGAGTCCAACAACGTTTCCCCAGTTGTTGATGCGTCCAGTTAAACGTGTCGACATCATGGATAGCCCTACATTCACCACAGAGATGAACCCCAGCGGGATATATGGGGTGATTGGACCCCAATCGACGTATTTGTCGAGTCTAGTACCTAGATATCCTGAGTAGATGGCAATGCCGACTACTAAAGCAACACCTAGGACGTCAAACCAGATACTTTTGGCGAATTGTTTTAGATAGTTTTTCATAGTGTTACTCCTGTTTTACTCATTGCTGTATAGTGTGACTTTTGGATGGTAACCGAAGAAGAGGTCTGCACGATGACCAGCGACAACCAGTCCTGATTTGATACTGAACTGAATGTCGACACCTTCGTTCTTCCAAAAAGCAATCGCTTCTTGGCAATACGCTGTGAAACCTTTCTGGTTGGAACAGAATCCACCTTGACATAAGCATCCTACGTCAGAGAATTGAACGGCTCCGCGCTCCACCAGGATTGGTGTTACTTTTTGAATGAACGCTGGGTCTAGGAGTGCTTTATTGATGCGTTCGCCTAGATTTTTGGCGTAGTCGCGTCTCTCTTGTTCGCGTTGTTCTCTTTCACTTCGTTCTTTTTCTAAGAATTTGTCTGCAATTGTCATTGTATATCCTTTCTGAGTTGTTACTCATTAGTATTCTCCGGGTCTACCGTCGTTTTTATAGACGGTCGTACGGTCCACCGTAACTTTGTTACCGTGGGCTGTAATCGTAACACGCACAACCCAACCTGTACCTTTAGCTCTCCATGCGTCGGCATAGTTTTTCATGTCTTGTTTGGCTTGGTCAAACGTCTTCCATGTACCATTGAGATGGTCATGACGGTCATATCCGCCAATATCTGTCCAGTTTTCGTAGTAGACGGTGTCATGGTATTGATTCATGGTGATTACTCCTCTCCGATGAATTGTTTTAATTCTTCTTTGTTTTGTACGCCGGCACGTAGTTCATCGATATTCGTCACTTCGTATTCGATATGAATACGTTTGATATCTTGCGTACTACGTACGTTGTTGTCTGTGCCCACAAACGATGCATTTTCCGACACTAATGTTACTTTTGTAATCTTGATAACGGCTTTGTCTTCCAGGTCGGCTGGAATGTCACCAGAGACGTTTTGGGTTTCCGTGAACCAGATGTCACCGATTTTCAGAGTGTCGTAGCCTTTAGTAGCGCGGTATTGGTTTGTATAGATGTTCGGCAACTGCTTGAGTGTTGTGATATCGGTGATGCTCACCCACTTTGAATGTTTCCAGTCGACAACCTCGATGGCGATATCTTTATCGTTTTCGTATAAGACTTTTTCATCGTATGTCTTATTGATGGTAATGGTTTGTTTGTAATCCAGACCAAATTGTCCACCGAAGGTATCAAACGCTCCGTGAGGATTGCGCGTCATTGCCACTACACACAAGAAAATTGTCAACACTGAGGCACACAAACCGAGTCCCACTGAGTCCTCGAAGATTTCTGTTTTTGTGCGTTCACTAGTGGTTTCTGTTTTGCTCCCTGTGTGTTTACAATCGATGGTCATC
>ENA-OWND01001017-OWND01001017.1-metagenome-genome-assembly--contig:-NODE-1017-length-17915-cov-2.803191_pt1 | contig 17915 bp, 32 predicted proteins | sample MGYA00245342_ERZ651119 | MGnify/ENA primary metagenome ERZ651119 (study PRJEB26857, sample SAMEA4031756) | metagenome | biome: human; feature: oral; material: saliva | place: Philippines | collected 2014...
GTACTTGGTTGTGAAGGTCGATATAGTCGTATACATCATGAAGCTGTTGCATAAGGGAGCCGGAAAACTCTCTACGATCTTTAAAGACGGTTTCCGTGCCACTTTCAAAAACAGCAAGCTTAATAGAGTAGGGACATTGATCGGAGAGTAATAGGGCAAGATTTGTATAGAGCTTGTCGGTGGACTGCATGTGTAGCGTTTGCATTTGCGCCTGTGCGAAAGGAATCTTTCGAGTTTTAAATTCTTGCCTTAGAGCATCAAAAAAAATACTGATTCTCACAAGGAAAATGATCGCGGTCTATTAATGGTAGAAGCGTTATTTTTTGAAGGACTGAGCAACTTGTTCCAGAAATTTATGGGCGATTGGCGTGAAGGTCTGATATTTATTCCAAATAAGATGGAGCTTTGTTTCGCATTTAGGAGACAAGGGAATAAAGGTCAAATCACTTTCCTCAGAGCAGTTAATGAGGTTTTTAAAGCTAAGAAGGATGCCAAGACCCTCTGCAGCGAACATAGAACCGTTATTTGATGGAAAAGCTTTTTCTTATAAATAAATTTTTCCCCAATTCTTCCTCTAAGCCTTTTAGTGCTTTGGATAAGGTGGGCTGTGTTACATGAAGCAGCTCCGCTGCGTGGGACATATTTTTTTCCTAGGTAACAGCGAGAAAATATTTTCGTTTTTTGAGAATAGCCTTGAGGAAAAGTGACAGAAAAATTTTCTTTGAAAGATGTAATAAAATAGTTGACAATAAAATTCGGCAGTGATATATTTGAGCATGTCAAAGATGTAATAAATAAAATTACAACAAAGACTTATCAAAAACGATTACAGGCTTTGACAAGACTGAAAAAGTAAAGTTTAGAAAATCACAGTCTAAGAAAGCAATGAAAAATAGTGTATAGAGGAAAGCTTTCTCGGAAAGGAAAGAATCATGGCAAAGATCGCAGTTGTAGCAGCAAACGGAAAAGCAGCAAAGAAAATCATTACAGAGGCAGTAAACAGAGGTTTTGAAGTAACAGCATTTGGAAGAAGGGCGGAAAATGATACGGATGCCAAGAACTATATCCAAAAAGATATTTTGGAGCTTACAAGAGAGGACTTAAAGGGATATGATGCAGTGGTAGATGCTTTTGGTGCATGGACAGCAGAAACCCTTCCTCTGCACAGCAAGACAACACAGCACTTGGCAGATATCCTCTCCGGCACCGAGGTAAGACTTTTGGTGGTAGGAGGAGCCGGATCTCTTTATGTAAATCCGGAGCATACGATTCAAGTAGCAGACGGGGAGAACTTCCCGGAGGCATTTAAGCCTTTGGCACAGGCTATGGCAGCAGCACTTTCCGAGCTTAGAGAGAGAAAGGATGTGAAGTGGACTTACATCAGTCCTGCGGCGGATTTCCAGGCAGAGGGAGAGAGAAGTGGAAAGTATATTCTTGCCGGAGAAGAGTTCACATTAAATCCTGCCGGAGAGTCCGTGATTTCTTATGCAGACTATGCCATTGCTATGGTAGATGAAATCGAATCAGGAAAGCATATTCAGGAAAGAATTTCCGTAGTAAAAGCGTAAGTCTATATAAAATCTATATAATAGAAAGGAGCGGTGCCCATGTTTTTCTTTAATAGAAATACCATACAGCATCCCGGGGAGAATATTCCTTACGAAGAGCAAGTTCGTAAATTAAAGGAAAAAATGCAAAATGTGGAGGCTATTGTATTGGGTGCCGGCTCCGGACTATCTACGGCAGCGGGCTTTACCTACAGCGGAGAGCGTTTTCAGAAATATTTCTTTGACTTTGCCCAAAAATATCCTATACAAGATATGTATTCCGGAGGTTTCTTTCCCTTTGAAAGCCCCGAGGAATTTTGGGCATGGTGGAGTAGAAACATTTACTTTAATCGCTATATTGATATCCATTCGGATATCTATGGAAACCTGAAAAAAATAGTGGAGGGAAAGGACTATTTTGTCTTAACCACCAATGTGGATCATCAGTTTCAAAAAGCAGGCTTCGAAAAGGAAAGACTCTTTTATACACAGGGAGATTTTGGTCTTTTCCAAAGCACCCGCCCCACAGTGGCAAAAACCTATGACAATCAGGAAATTGTGGAGAAAATGTTGGAAGCCCAGGGCTTTGTCCGGGATGATGCGGGGATCTTTCAACTACCGCAGGATAAGAAGTTGAAAATGTCTATTCCCACAGAGCTTATCCCCATTTGCCCGGATGACGGACTCCCCATGACCATGAATCTCCGTACGGATGAAAGTTTTGTGGAGGACGAGGGCTGGAAAATGGCGGCAAAACGCTATCAGGATTTCCTGCATAGTCATAAGGGAAAGCATGTCTTATACTGGGAGCTGGGAGTTGGGATGAATACCCCTGTAATAATTAAGTTTGTGTTCCATAGGCTAACCGCCGAAAATCCGCACTCCACTTATGCCTGCATAAATAAAGGGGAGGCTTACGCTCCCCCGGAGATAGCGGATCGCTCTATCGTTATCGACGACGATATAGCGTCGGTTATCCATAAAATCTTATAGTTATCTCTTTTGAGCGGCTATCCGCCTCGATCCTCTCTATGAGATCGTGGGAGATTGCCGCCTTTTCGTCCATAGGTGCGTCGCTCTGTAAAATCTCGAGGGCGTGACGGCACCGCGCCTTAAAGCTATCCGGGGAGATTACCTTTCGGGTAATTTTTTCCCGCCTCGCTGATAACTCCCGGAGTTGATTATTAAGCCGGGACTTATTCTCCCTATACTCCTCAAGCGTGTCGATTTCCTCGATATACGCTCTCTTTGCCCTCGTAAGCTGACTCTTTACCCTCGTGATCTCCGCCTCGTAATCGACGACGACCTCTGGGCGTACGGTCTCGATCCGGGCGGTTTTAATCCCTTTGGGATCAGTAAAGATTTTCTTTAACTCTGTAAAGACCGCCTCCTCGAGTATACATACCCGGACGGAGCCGTTATCGCAGACCCTACCGGAATACGCCCCGTTGCATCTATACGCTGGTTTCCTCCCTCCCGGTCGCTTAACGCGGCTCATAGACGCGCCGCAGACCGGACACCTCATAAGACCGGAAAGCCAATGGACGTATTTATTTGTCGAGTGCTCGTACGGTTTATGCTTTGCGGCTCTCTCTGATATGATCTTTTGCACCGCCTCGAAATCCTCTTTACTGATAATCGGCTCGTGCTTTCCTTCATATATCCCGTGCTTACCGTCGAGGTTTACCTCAAGCTCTCCGCAGTATGTCCTATTCTTAAGGAGGTACTTAAGAGGTACGACGCTCCACTCGACGCCGCGCCTACCGTACGCCCGGGCGGAGTTTAAGCTCTGACAGATTTGGAGATACGGCGTACCCTTTACCACCTCGGAAAAGATATGTCTTACCCAGCTCGCCTCCTCCGGCACAATCTTAAGGATGCGCTCGTTGCGGTCGATCCGGTACCCGTACGGGGCAAAGCCGAGGTGCTCTTTACGCTCTACAACTTTCGCCCGGATACCGCGCTTACTATCCTTTGAGAGCTTGCGGAGGTATAACTCCCCGGAGGCTCCGTTTATAGCGTCGATATATAGCTGGGCGTCCTCGTCCTGCACCATCGGCTCTGACACGGCAATAACGGAAATGCCGTGCTGTTGTATCATCCGTTTATAGGTAAGGAACTCGACCATGTTCCGGGCAAAGCGGAAACTATCCCAGATAAGGAGAGCCTTTACCTCGAGGTACTCCGCCGTAATGTCCTCGATCATTGACAGAAAGCCGGGGCGCTTGGCAGCGTAATGCCCGGAGATACCGTCGTCACAATATGACTTTATAATCTTATAATTATTCCGCTCCGCCCACGATCGTATACTTTTATCTTGGTCGCTGACGGAATACTCCTGTCTCGAGGTCGAGGCACGGGCATACTCAATACAGGGGATCATAAAAAGAAACCTCCTTGCGCAATCTACGCCGGAGGGATATAATAAAGACGTCCATAAGCGCTCCGGCGCTATAATTTGCCGCTTTTCGTGTTGCCGCACGAGAAGCGGTATTTCTTATGGTATTAAGTCGGTAAGGCCTTTCATGGTCTTGTATATTTTCCTCATTACGCTGTTCTCTTGGAGATACTCCAATCCTTTAAGTGTGATCTCGGTACCGGAGAGATCGTATCTCGGCTCGGAGTCCCCGAGATATGAGACAGCTTTTACCCCGGTTATATACCCACAGTCTGACATCATTTTTACATACCGGAGCCACCGATATTCAGAGACGCAGAGAGCCTCGGCGCTTATCTTCTCAATATCCGGAGTGGGCTTATCCATATCCGCCTCTAATTGCGATAGTATAAGATATACGGCTTTGAAATTATCAACTTTCATTTGTGGCTGTCCTTTCGTCGTCTATGATACTCGAAACAGATTGTCCCATTTTCTGCACACTCCCGAAGCGACTTTTTATATATTCCTCCTCTGCACCCTTTACCGGATCAGAGATACGAGTCTTAAAATGGTCTATCAGATCGCGCCTCGTCTCGGAGGGCAACTCGAAATATGCCTTTATCGCGAGAAGCTCGAGTTCAGACGCCCCGCGCTCCTTCATAAACTCGTCGAGGGAAAAGGTATCCGGCTCGACGAACATCTCGCCTTCGCCCCTTATGAGCCACGCCTCGCTCACTCCGAACTCGGAGCACATTATTCGCAAGAGCGAGGTTTTTTGCTCCGGGCGAGCGAGTACCCCCCTTTCAAGATTGTTTATTACTGATCGGCTTACGCCGAGACGCTCCCCGAACTCTGTTTGGGACATTTTCAAATGCTCTTTGCGGAGCTTTCTTATTCTCTCGGATACGTCCATAAACTACCTCCAAAAAATTTCTCAAAAGTATTCTACCATCATCAAATGACTTAATCAATACATTATATCAAAAATAATGTTACTAAATGGCTTTACTAAACCATAATTATGAGTTAGAATGACTTTAACAAGTCAATAAGCGACTTGGGAAATACAAGACTACGTGGGATATCACGAGAGACCTAGTACAGAAGGGAGATGGCGAACGTATGGAGGCTTATTTAGAAAAAGGGGTAAAACCGGAGGCGGAGAAGGTCGCTGAGACTCTCGCGAACTTTTCGGAAAAGGATCTTCGCGACGTTACGCTCTTTATGCAGGGCGTACGCTTTGCGGAAACGAGACAGAAGAAAGAGGTGATTGCTCATGCCGCAGATTAACGGTTGGGCGGTCTCCTCTTTTCTGATTACCGGAACAGGATCAGGGAGGAAGGAGAGGAGGCTCGAGGAGATACCGCCGGAGGAGCTTAAAGCGATAGCACGGAGAATGAATATAAGGGCGCTCGCGGCGGCGGGATATAAGGAGGTAGCGGTCGGTGCATAGGTACACATTAAAGAAAAATATCATATTAGCGATACTCGGGGCGGCGATAGGTTTACCCGTCGCAGTTTGCGCAAATGCGCATCACGCACAGCCCGAGATCGCCCGTGCCGAGCCCGTGATATATGAGGAGCTCGGACCGAGTGAGGATAGTGCGGATCATCTTCCGGTCGCCTATGAAATGACAGAGGAGGAGCTCGCGGAGGAGTCTTATTACGACAGCCTCGAAGTCCTTGCGGCGCTCGTTCACGCCGAGGCGGGTAATCAAGACCTAACAGGAAAACGGCTCGTTGCGGATGTGGTCTTTAACCGGGTAGATTCCAAAGCCTTCCCGGACACAATCGAAGAGGTTATTTACCAGAAAAACCAATTTAGCCCCGTGAGCGACGGGGCGTTGAATGCGGCTTATGCGAGTCTTACCGAGGAAGATTACGAGGCGGTCGGTTTGGAGCTTAATTCACGGATTGACTATGACATCCTGTATTTTACCTCGGAGGGATATATACAATACGGCACTCCGGCATATAAGCATGGAGACCATTATTTCAGCACTAAGTAAACGAAAGGAGGCTCAGTATGGACGATAAGATGTATGAGCTGATTGACAGGCTCATAAAAGTGGAAACAGAAAAGAACAGGCTGGAGTATATGTTGCTCCGATTGCACAACCTTGTGGACTCCGCAGAGTACGAGGGAACCAAATGCCGGATTGGTTTGGATTATTTCACCGAAAAGATTGTGTGTGGTGAAATCGACACAGGGGACATCCGCTCGATTTTTGGTTGGAAAACCAAGCCGGAAACACAAGCACTCATTGATGGCTATAACGAAGGTAAAAAGGGGGATGAAGTTGAGTACACTTTACGAACTGACTGAGGAGGATTTCGAAGCGGTAAGGCTTGCAATAGAGGATCGACTCGATCCGGCGATCCTTTATTTTACGGGAGGCGGATACGGTAAATACGGCACCCCGGCTTTTAAACACGGCGATCATTATTTTTGTACCGAGTGAAGCGGCAAATTACAGAGTAGGAGGACTTATGGACAGCATTTATGTAAACAAGTACGTAGCGGCAAAGGTAGAGCTTGAGGTTTTGAAATACCAGCTCTCTTTACTGAAAGAGGAGCTTCGCAAGGCGGAGCTTAAGGGCGCCGAGCGGTCGGTATCTTACAGGAAAGAACGAGACGTCTCCGGAGATAGGGCGGAAGTATACGCCGACGTAAGTGGCGCAATAATCCGAATGATCTTTGGCTGGGAGATCACCCCAGAGGCTCAAAAGATAGTAGACGCTTTCAATAACAAGGAGGATTAACTTATGTCAACAATTTATGAACTTACAGAGGAGTATTTAAAGCTCCTAGAAATGGCGGAAGACTCTGAGACCGATCCAAAGGCTTTTGCGGATACTCTCGAGGGTATCGAGGGAGAGATCGAGATTAAGGCGGACGGATATGCAAAGGTAATAAAGGAGCTTGACAAGGACAGCGCCGGGCTCGATGCGGAGATTAAACGCTTACAGGCTAAAAAGGCGACGATCACAAACTCTATCGATCAGATGAAGCGCACTCTCGAGACGGCTATGGTAACGACAGGCAAGGTTAAATTTAAGACAACGCTTTTCTCCTTCAGCATCCAAAAGAACCCGCCGAGCGTCGAGCTCGACCAAGAGCACCTCGAACTTATTCCGATTGAGTATTTGATCCCACAAGACCCGAAGCCCGACAAAAAGCGGATGCTTGCAGAGCTTAAGGAAGGTAAGGAGCTTGGCTTTGCAAAGCTAAAGCAGACTGAGAGCTTAAGGATCAGATAATAGGGGGCGGATTATGAATCAATTTCGTTGCTTAACCGCAGAGGAGATAGATGTAAGAGTTGCGACTTGCTCCGATAAGGGTTGCTCCCTCCTCCTCTATAAGGACGCTAGGGTGGATCAAAACATCCTCGACGAGGTTTTCGGTGTCTTCGGCTGGGAACGGAGCCACCAGCTTATCGGGGATCGACTTTACTGCACCGTAAAGGTAAAGGATCCGAATACGGGCGAGTGGATCAGTAAGCAAGATGTCGGTACAGAGAGTAACACCGAAAAAGAAAAAGGGCAAGCTTCTGACAGTTTTAAAAGAGCGTGTTTTAATCTCGGGATCGGTAGGGAGCTCTACTCCGCACCGTTTATATGGATCGAGCCGGATAAGTTTACTCTAGCGAAGGGAAACAATGGAAAGTCGACGACGTATGATCGCTTTCGGGTAAAGTCGATCGGATATGGCGAAATGGGGATAATTAACCGCCTCGTTATCGTAAACGATAAGAGAAAAGGCGCCGTCGTTTACACCTTCGGGAAAGCGTCCTGTGACTCGAAATCGGAGCCCGAAAAGGGCGAGACGGTAAAACCCTCGACCGGAGATAAAGTAATCGCTCCCGGGGCAAATGGAGAGCCGAAAGAGGTTGACCTTAACGCCCCTATCACGTCGAAGCAAGTGCTTGTACTGAAAATGATGTGTAAAAAACACGAGATGCCGGAGGCGAAAATCTGCGGAAAGTATAATCGAGCGAGCCTTGAGGAAATCACGATCGGAGATTGGGTCGATTTCGGCAAGACCGGACAAGAGCTACTCGCCGCCTGGGATAAGGAGCACGGGAGCAAATGAAAACGAGAGGGAGATTAACCGGGATACAAGTACCTTTCAGAGCGAAACATCCGGTCGTCTCCTTCGAGGTACAGGCGGAGCCGGAGGACTTGGAAAAGTATAGCGATATCGATCTCGATATCAGCTTTTCCAAACACCGGAACCGCCGGAGCCTCGACGCGAACGCCTGTCTTTGGGCTTGTCTCGGAGAGATCGCGAAAGCCCTTGATACTGATAATTGGAGCGTATATCTCTATATGCTTGAGCGATACGGGAAATATACATATATCCTCGTAAAGCCGGAGGCAGTCGAGGCGATACGAGATCAATGGAGAGAGACAAAGGTTATCGGGGATACAACCCTCGACGGGGAGCCTATGAAGCAAGTCCTCTGTTTCTTCGGATCAAGCACCTACGACAGCAAGGAATTCTCTAGGCTACTCGACGGAGTGATCGGAGAAATGAGGGAAATGCACCTCGAGGCTCCGTCCTCGGAGGAAATGCGGGCTATTATCGCGGAGCTGGAAAGGAAAGAGAATGATAAAGCAAACGGACAACAGTAGACGAGGGCGAGCCGCTCGTAATAAGGGTGCGGGCGCCGAGCGCGAGATTGCTAATCTGATCCGAGACAATTACGGGTATCCGGTACACCGGGGAAAAGTTTTTTACGGCGAAAGCGATCTCGTAGGGCTTACAGGGATACATCCGGAGGTAAAGAGGGTCGAGAGGCTTAACGTCCACGGAGCTATGGCGCAGGCTATAACCGAGGCGGATAAACGTAAGGACGGGCTCCCGACGGTATTCCACCGGAGAGACCGAGGGGGATGGCTCGTAACTATGAGGCTCGAGGATTGGATAGATTTATACGGGGCGTGGATAGAGTAATGGCGGATAAAAAATCTTTTGTAATGTATCGGAGCTGGGGGGCGGCTATTGAGAAAATGAGCGACGAGCAAGCCGGGAAACTGATAAAGGCGATCTACGCTCTGCAAGAAAACCCGGAGGCATCGACCGACGATCCGGCTATCGAATTCGTATTTGAGATCATAAAAGAGAAGATGATCGAGGATACCGAGGTGTACGAGGCTACTTGCCGGAGACGATCAGAGGCTGGAAAAAAGGGTAACGAGAGCCGCTGGAACGGCTCTAATACTGAAGAAAATAGCAAGTGCGATAAAGATATCGCAAAAATCGCAAATGCGATAAAGGTATCGCAAAAGGTCGCAAATGTCGCTGATACTGAATCTGATACTGATATGAAATGTAATGAGGTACCTTCGGTACCAGTAGAGAGAGATACGCGCAAGCGCTTCTCCCCTCCCGCCGTCGAGGAGGTAGCGGATTACTGCCGGGAGCGTAATAACAACGTAGACCCGGAGACGTTCGTAGACTTTTACTCCTCTAAAGGCTGGAAAGTCGGAAAGGAGCCTATGAAGGACTGGAAGGCTTGCGTAAGGACTTGGGAAAAGCGGGATATAAGGGGCGATCCAAAAAAGAAAAACTCATTTTGTAATTTTAAGCAAAACGGGTATGATTTCGACGAACTCGAAAAGCTACTCGTTGCAAACAGGCAATGATGAGCATCATACCGGGAGACGATCACGAGAGGTGCTTTATCTGCCGGAGATACAGACCGGAGCACGTACATCATGTACTCCACGGATCATACAGGAAGGCCGCCGATCGTTACGGGTTGACCGTCCACCTCTGTATTCGATGCCATACGGCGCTACACGATAGAGGGGTAAACGATAAGGAGCTCGAGGAGATCGGGCAAATAGCTTTCGAAAGGTTATACGGACACACCGAGTTTATGAGGATATTTGGCAAAAGCTTCAAACGGTAGGAGGATCAGGGAATGAACAAAGTTATCTTAATGGGGCGGCTGACTAAAGACCCCGAGGTTAAGTGCGCACAGACAAGCGAGCCTATGGCGATCGCAAGATATAATCTTGCCGTCGATCGTCCCGGAAAAAAGGAGGAGGGGAAGCCAAGCGCAGACTTTATCTCTTGCGTCGCTTTCGGTAAGCGCGGGGAGTTCGCAGAAAAGTATCTCCGAAAGGGCATGAAGATCGCTCTATCCGGAAGGATACAGACCGGGAGTTATACGGCACAGGACGGATCAAAGAGATACACCACCGACGTCATAGTGGACGAGCATTATTTCTGTGAGAGTAAGAAAGCCACGAGCGGGGCCACCACTATGGACGAAAACGGATTTATGAATATACCAGACGGGATTGAAGAGGAGCTCCCGTTCAATTAAGGAGGCACGGTATGAGGCAAATTATAGACGTAGTACCTTATGGACACGATAATGCGATAACGAGAGCGGAGTTATCCTGTCGGACTGGCTTATCCGATCGGGAGCTTCGGGATCAGATAAACAAGAGCAAGGAACTTATTATTAACCTTCAAGACGGGAAGGGGTATTTTAAGCCCCTCCCGGAGGAAGCACCGCTCGTAGAGACCTGGGTTAAAATTATGCGCTCGAGGATATGCGAGGAGAATAAGCGGATCAGAGCCGCGAGAAAGTGGGGCATGGCGCTATGAATAAAGATTATCTCACGGAATTATTAAAACTTATGAACGACCACCCGGGCGTCCCGGTGCTCCCTATGGTCGGCACCGATATAGTTGCGGGCGACTATTACGCTTGGTGGTCGGCGTCGTGGGGGTCGTCGGAACTTAAGAAATGTTGTATATGCGACGAGCGTATCGTATTTTGGGACGACGATTATATCTGGGAGACGGCGGAGGACATGAACCTCGACTACGACGCAATCGGTATCGACGATGATATGCCCCACGATAAAGCAGAGTTGATTGTCCGGGAGGCTCTTAACCGCCTCCTTTGGGTCGAGGTTATCGTCGTATATATACGGACGCCGGACGATATTATCCCGGATAATACCCGGACGGTACACAAAATACACGAGGGGCGAGTAAACAAGGAGGGTCAAAAAGTATGAACAGAGAGACAATTGTTGATAAAGCGATTAAAGCGGCGGTCGCCGAGTACATTAAGGCCGATAAAAGAGACGCCGCTTACCGGAGGATCATATCAGAGTATGGAGCCGATCCGCAGATCGACGTAGCGATCGAGGAAATGGGCGGGCTTACAAAGGCGCTCCTTAAGCTCCGTCAGGTTCACAAAAAGAACGACTGCGGCTCCCGTCTCGCTTGCCGTGAGGCGATAATCGATGAGCTTGCCGACGTCTCTATTATGATCCGACAAATGGAGATACTTTTCCTAGCAGATGACGAGGTAGACAAAAGGATCGACGAGAAGATAAAGCGCCAGCTTAAGAGAATGGAGGGCGACGCGTGAAAAGACTATATCTATCCGGGAAAATTACAGGGACGGACGACTATATGCTCCGCTTCGCGGCGGCAGAAAAGAGATTTGAGAGGGATTACGAGATTATCAATCCGGCAAAGACCTCGGCAACCTTACCGGAGCTCCGTCATTGTCAATATATGGCGATCTGCCTTACCCTCCTCCCTATGTGCGACGCAATCTTTATGTTGCGAGGTTGGGAAGAATCAGAGGGAGCACTCGAGGAGCATAGGGAGGCTCGTCACCTCGGATTGGAGGTCATATACGAGCAATGAACCGAGAGGGGTATAGGGATCCGACTGCGGAAATCGCGATCTCGAAGGTTGACAAAGGGAGGAAACGTGGAAGTGGAGAAAATAATGCTCGAGCAATACATCGATGCGTGCGAGCTCGTAAAGGAAACAGAGGAGAGGATCGCTCGATTAAAGGAGAACCGGACGATTCTTACCGATAAAGTCGAGGGCTCGATCCACGAGTTCCCGTGGGTCAAGACGAATTTTAAGATTGAGGGATCTCCAGAGGACGAGATCGACCTTATAAACCGGGAGGGGAAACTCCTCTATCTCCAAAAAACTGACGCTTACGAGCTGAAAATTAAAGTCGAGGAATGGCTCAGTAAAGTTCCGATCCGTATTCGCCGGATCGTACACTTTAAGTATTTTGATAATCTGACGTGGGAGGAAGTTGCGGATCGGCTCGCAGGGGGTATCGACGGAGAGAGTGTGAGAAAGGAGTTTAATAGGTATTTGCAGAATGAAAATAGGTCTGATTGACGTTGACGGACATAAATCCCGCTGAGGAGTATAAAAATAAATAAAATTTTGTCCGCTTTGTCCCGGAATGTCCGGTTTTAATGTGATATTATGTATAATGACGAAATTGAAAGCAACCCTCTTATGTTGAGAAAAGCGCAAGCCCGGGGAATAATCCTCGGGCTTTTCGCATGGTGAAAAGTATGGAAATCGTGTATTTAAGCCCCGAGGAGCTTGTCCCCTACGATAAGAACCCCCGAGATAATAGCAAGAGCGTCGATAAGGTCGCCGCGTCTATAAAGGAGTTCGGCTTTAAGGTTCCGATCATCATAGACGCGGATAACGTGATCGTCTGCGGACACACAAGACTACTTGCGGCTAAAAAACTAAAGCTCGACGAGATACCCGTAATCCGAGCGGACGATTTGTCCGACGAGCAGATCAAAGCCTTTCGCCTCGCTGATAATAAAGTCGGCGAGAGTTCTGCGTGGGATATCGACCTCCTCGGAGAGGAACTCGGCGAGATATTCGATCTCGAAATGAGCGAGTTCGGATTTACCCTCGACGAGCCAGAGAAAAGGGAGCGCAAGGACTTAAGCTCCGAGATAACGGCGGAGTATCAAGTCGTTATTGACTGTAAAGACGAAATCGAGCAAGAGGATTTATATAACAGGCTCGAGGGGGAGGGTTATAAGTGCCGAGTTTTGACATTGTAAGAGAGATCAAGCCGGAAAACTCCTTCCGAGTATCCGCTATCGTCTCAAACTTCGATCTCGATATCGAACACCTCGAGGAGAGATTTAAGGGCGAGATCGATCCTCCCGACGATTGGAAAGTCGGTTTAATAGTGGGCGGGTCTGGTACAGGGAAAACGACGATCGCAAAAGAGTGTTTCCCGGAGGCATATTTTGCCGGATATGAATATTCGGACAGACCCGTTATCGACGAATTGCCGAAAGCGAGTATGAAGGAGATCGAGAAAACCCTTACTTCTGTCGGGTTCTCCTCTCCTCCCTCGTGGCTTAAGCCTTATAAGGTATTAAGTAACGGCGAGAAAATGAGAGTAGACCTTGCGCGGTGCCTCCTCGATAACAAGGAGCTGATCGTATTCGACGAGTTTACTTCCGTCGTAAATAGAGAGTGCGCAAAGACTACCGCCCTCGCTATATCGAAAGCGGTACGGAGGAGCGATAAGCGGTTTATAGCGGTATCATGCCACGACGACATTATCGAGTGGCTCGCTCCGGATTGGATATACGATACCAACCAAAAGCGTTTTTTTGTACAGAGGGGAGATTCAACCGCCCCGGGATCGAGCTTAAAGTATATAGGGTTGACGCAAGATATAGAAAAGAGGTCTGGGAGATTTTTAGGAAGTATCACTATCTAAACACCGATCTACACTCCGCCTCGGAGCAGTACGTCGGGATATGGAACGGGCGCCTCGTAGCTCATACGGGAATTATCCACATGCCTATGCAAAAGGGTAAAAAGCGCGTTCATAGACTAGTCGTACTCCCCGATTATCAAGGGATCGGTATAGGTACCGCGTTCATATCAGAGATCGGGAGGATCATAAACGCCCGAGGATATGAGCTCAACCTTACGACGACGACCCCAGCCCTCGTTCCGGCTCTTACGAAATCGCCGGAATGGATTCTCGCAAGATATGGGAGAGTGAAATCGAATATGGCGAACTTCCAAAAGAAGTACGGAATCGGTAGTAAGCATCTTGCGGACTCCGATAGCAGATCGAGGATCACTTACTCCTTCTGGTATAAGGGAGGTGACGCGAGTGGCGAGACCGAGGAAAGAAATAGATCCGATTGAATTCGAAAAGTTATGCGGTCTCCAATGCACTAAGGAGGAGATCTGCGGCTGGTTCAATATAACGGATAAAACCATTGACGCTTGGGTTAAGCGTACTTATGAAGAGAGTTTTTCCGAAGTTTATGACAAAAAAAGGAGTACGGGAAAAATATCATTACGCCGGGCGCAGTTTAGGCTCGCGGAAAAGAACGCGACAATGGCTATTTGGCTCGGCAAGCAATACCTCGGGCAACGTGATAAGTACGAGATAGAGACGAACGATAACGACGCCGTTTTACAGTTTATCGAGGGTATGAGGAACCGTGATAAATTTAAGCCAAAAACAGACTGAATACATTGAAAATGCGTCGAGCCGATGGAATATAAAATCGGGAGCCGTACGATCCGGCAAATCCTATGTAGATATAGCGGCGGTTATCCCGGAGAGGATCATAGACCGGATCGGTAAGCCGGGGCTTTCGGTTGTCCTCGGAGTGTCGAGAGAGACGATCGAGCGAAACGTCCTCGAACCTATGAGGGAGATATATACTTCCAAAAGGGTCGGGGCGATTAACTCGCGAAATATAGCCCGGCTATTCGGAGAGGACGTATACTGCCTCGGAGCCGAGAAGGTATCACAGGTCGCCAAGATACAAGGCGCTTCGATCAAATACGCCTATGGGGACGAGATAGCAAAGTGGCACAAGGAGGTTTTCCGTATCCTTCAATCCCGTCTCGATAAAGAGTACTCTTGCTTTGACGGCTCTTGCAACCCGGAGCACCCGACGCATTGGCTCAAGGAGTTTATAGAGTCTGACGTCGATATGTACCTTCAAGAGTATACGATCTTCGATAATCCGTATCTATCAAAGGATTTCGTCGAGAATATCTGCAAGGAGTACGCCGGGACGATTTACTATGATCGTCTGATCCTCGGACGCTGGAAAAGAGCTGAGGGAGCGATATACAGAAAGTACTCTGATGATCCGACTGCCTTTAAGTGCGAGATCGTGAATACTATCGACCAAAGCGCTAACCGCAGGCAGTTCCGCCGGGATGATATAACGAGTATCGAAATCGGGCTCGATTTCGGCGGTAATCAGTCGGGACATGCATTTGTCGCCCGGGGATATATAGACGGATACCGAGACGTGGTAATCCTCGCCTCGAGGAGAATAAAAGCGGAGGACGCTGCCGAGCCGATAGATAGTAACAGGCTCGACGCCCTCTTTACTGATTTTGTCCGGTATATCGAAGAGACGTACGGGACTACCTCATACGACGGATATCATAACCTTGAGAGCGTTTATTGGGACAATGCCGAAAGCGTCCTCGGTACCTCGATCCGTAACGCAGTCGAGAGGGAGTTCCCTTTTATCATAGTCCGCCCGGCAAGGAAAGAGCGGATAAACGATCGTATAAATTGTACACTCCGGTTAATGGGCGCCGGGCATTTTTGGATTACAGACGACACGGAGACGGTCGGCAAGGCTTTAACCGAGGCCGTTTGGGATAAGACCAAAGACAGCGACTCGCGCCTTGACGACGGCTCCTCGGATATTGACAGCCTCGACGCTATGGAGTACACGATCGAGCGCGATATAAAAGAGCTGATAGGTGCTTAAAATGTTTGAAAATTTGACAAGCTGGCTGAAAGGAGCAATAGGCAAGATGTTCGGGTACAGTACTATGAAGAGTATCGCCGGGCGTGATATCACGATATCCCAGCCTATGATCGACGCGATCAATGCGTGGAAAAACATGATAAGCGGAGCCGCTGATTGGGTTAACGAGGATAAGGGCGTTACCTCTCTTAAGATCGAGGAGGGCATCTGCCGAGAGTTCGCAGATATCGCACTTGGGGAAATGGAGGCGAGCGTCGATAATCCCATCCTCGACGCTATGTTCAAGACTGCTATCCGAGACCTTAACGAGAACCTCCAAGACGGTCTCGCTCTTGGGTCGTTCGTTCTTAAGCCTCTCGGGGGAGGTCGCGCGGAGTTTATCTCCGCCGATAAGTTCGTCCCGATCTCATTCGATGACGATGGAAAGCCCTCCGATATTATGTTTTTTACCCGTAAAAGGGTCGGGGAGAATAATTGGTTTACGAGGGTCGAGCGTCACTACTTCGACGAGAACCATAACCTCGTAGTCGAGAATAAGTGCTACCGCTCGAGTACAGAAAGCACGATCGGATCGCCTTGCTCTCTTAACGAGATCGACGAGTGGGCGAATATCGAGCCCGGACCCGTTACATTCCCGGGAATGGCGAAAAATGATTACGGATATTTCCGTGTCCCTCTTAAGAACAGGGTGGACGGATCGCCTTGTGGCGTCTCGATCTACTCCGGCGCGGTATCCGCTATCCGCAAGGCCGATATCCAATATGGTCGCCTCGATTGGGAGTATAACTCCGGTGAGAGAGCCGTACACGTAGATGAAAGAGCGCTTCGTCATAAGGACGGACGCGTTAAGCTCCCGGAGGGTAAACAGAGACTATATCGCGGACTTAACATCGAACAGAATCAAGGTGAGCTCTATAAGGAATACTCTCCTGCTATGAGGGACGAGGCGTATATCCGAGGACTCGAGAAGGCGTACCGCAATATCGAGTTTATCGTTGGACTCGCTTATGGCGATTTATCCGACGCCTCTGAGGTTGATAAGACCGCGACAGAGGTAAGAGCCTCGAAACAGAGAAAGTATAACCGAGTAAATGCGATCCAAGAGAATCTCCGGGATTGCCTCTCGGATTTTGTAGACGCCCTCGCTTTTTACGGCGAGCTGTATACGACCAGGTACGAGTTTTCGTGCGCATTTAGCGATAGTATTCTTACAGACGAGGAGACAGAGCGCGAACAGGATCGCAAGGACGTTGCTATGGGCGTTATGGGTCTCGCAGAGTACAGAGCGAAGTGGTACCAAGAGGACGAGGAAACGGCGGCGGCGAATCTGCCTGAGCAGTCGTCCGATGTATTGCCGTGAGAGAATCCTACACATCCGCAATCGAGGCAGGTATCGTAAACCGATATCGAAAGCTCGAGCAAGAGGTCATGTCCGATATTGTCCGCAGGATAAAAAAGGCAGGGAAGATAACCAGCACGGCAGACTGGCAATTGAACCGAATGCTTATCCTCGGAAAATCATCAATCGACCTTCAAAAATTGGTGTCATCTGCGGTGGGCTTTAATGATGCCGAGGTGGAGAAATTATACGAGGCGGTCATTGCGGATGAATATACGAGATATAAACCGCAATATGAAAAAATAACACATGAATTTATCCCATACAAGGATAATCTACAACTTCGACAATTGGTTGAAGCTATGAAGGGGCAGACCGCAGGAGAGCTCCAGAACATCACCAAATCAATGGGGTTTATGCTCGATTATGGCAACAGGATGGCGTTCATGCCCTTGTCGCAGATATACAACGATTACCTCGACCAAGCTATGGTAGATATTACATCGGGGATGTTTGATTATAATACCATCATTCGCAGAGTGGTGGGGGAAATGACAAGGAGTGGGCTGCGTACAGACCACGCCTTTGCGGTAAATCCTGCGGATTACACAGGCATTGATTACCCGAGCGGATGGCACAACCGCATAGATGTGGCGGCAAGGCGTGCCGTGTTAACAGGGGTGTCGCAATTATCGGGCGAAATAAACAAAATGAATGCCGAGCGCCTCGGGGTCGATAGGTTCGAGGTGTCGTGGCATGTTGGCGCACGCCCTGACCACGCAAAATGGCAGGGCAAGGTTTATACCATGAAACAACTCGAAGAGGTCTGTGGTCTTGGCACAGGTGCAGGGCTTCTCGGTTGGAATTGCCGACATGAGTATTATTTATTCTTTCCGGGGAGCGAGAGGTTATATTCCGACAAATGGCTTGCGGAACAGAACGCCAAAGAGGCAAAAAAGCGGTCATTCAGAGGCCGGGAATATAACACCTATGAAGCCACGCAAAAGCAGAGGCAGATGGAGACCAATATGCGTGCCCAGCGTGACAAGGT
>ENA-OWND01001018-OWND01001018.1-metagenome-genome-assembly--contig:-NODE-1018-length-17910-cov-9.495771_pt1 | contig 17910 bp, 8 predicted proteins | sample MGYA00245342_ERZ651119 | MGnify/ENA primary metagenome ERZ651119 (study PRJEB26857, sample SAMEA4031756) | metagenome | biome: human; feature: oral; material: saliva | place: Philippines | collected 2014...
GCTGCGCCCGTCGAAGGTGACGTCGGCGGGCACGCACGCGGAGAGCGCGTCGAAGTAGGCGTTGGAACACGCGCCTTCGATGCCCATGATTTCGTCGAGTGTGCGCGCGCCCGCGAGCGAGCGCCGCCACGCGTGCATGTGCGCGGTCGTGTCGGCGACGTGCACGGCCTCGTCGCGTCGGGCGATGCGGGTGAGGACGTGTATTTGCCCGCGGATTTTCGCGCCGATGAGGCTGGCGGCCAGGCGGACGCACTGCTCATGATCGCCGGTGAGGGCAACCTGTGCGAGGAGCCGACTCGCGTGCGCTCCCCTGTTCGCACCGATGAGGGTGCCCTGGTATGAGCCGCGCCGCGACAGGCACACGACGTCGACGCCGCTGCGCATCGCCCACGAGCGCGCGCCGGCGGACAGGCCGACGTTTCCGGACAGGACGATGCGCGTGACGCTGTTTTTGGGGACGGAGGTGGTAGGCAGCGAGCCGGGCGCGTCGACGAGGACGCGGCCCGCTTTGACATGGACGCGCGCGCCATCGCGGCCAACGTAGAGGATGCGGTCGGCTTTGTCGGTGGGTTCGTCGCTGGGCCGGGTGGCCCACGGGTCGATGCCGATGCTCGCGAGGGCTTTCTCCTCGTCAATGTACTGGGTCGTCACGTCGGTGAGGCGCGCGCCCGCACCAATGGCCGCGGCCGCGACGGTATCGATGGCGTCGGCCAGGCGCCGCTCGCTTGGTGCCGCGAGCATGAGGGCGGTTCCGACGCGCGAGTAACGCAAGCCTCGCCCAGTGGCATACCTGTCAAGCTCGAGCAGAGCGGCGTCGGCGACCACGATCGCGATCGGGTTGGGGGCCGAGGCCCGGGCGAGTTCGTCGATAATGGGGGCGTCGGTGTCGGGTAAGCCCAGTGCCGAGAGGCCCGCGCGGGTCACGAGGCCCGGGTCGGCGACGCGGATGGTGGCTCGCGCGAGGTGGTGGTTGCCGTGGTCGTAGTCGTCGGCAACTCCCCTGCTGAAGGCGTCGTGTCCTGTATGCGTGTCGTCGTAAGTACCGTGGGGACGTTCCGCGGTGAGGCGGCGTTCGAGGGTTTCGCACACCGATTCGGCCAGGAGCGCACGGGTAATGGGGTCGGCCGTCGCGAGAGTGTTCGTGTCGAGTGCGGCGATGCGTGGCGGCGCCCAGTCGTGGACGGCGAGGACGCGGAGTTGTTCGTCGGTGAGGCTTGCTGGTGTTCGATTGTTCGGACTGGTGAGGTCGGGGTGCGATGTGAGGAGTCGGCGTCTGGCGCGAGTGAGGGCTACGGGGGTGAGCGCTTCTCTCAGGGACGAGGCCGTGGCGGGTGTCGTCATTGTCTGTCCTTCCACTCAACAACCGTGCAGTTACTCTACAAGTGTGAAGCGTTATGGAGGAGCGACACGCCGAGGGCGCGATGGTGGAGGCAATTTCCGGGGCGAAACCAGCCTTTTGAGCGGTCCGTGGCGATGCGAGCAGTCGCAACGAAAAGTCTGGTAATCTAACCTCGTGCTTGCTGGCCGGAGGGGCGCTTTTCGGCCACTGGCGATCCGACACGACGTTTTCCCTGGTCACAGGAGGTGCGACACGCCGGGCAGTCAGAAAGCACCGAGCGCCAAAAGGTGCATTAAGACATCGATCGTATTCACCTTGGATCGCAAACCCTGAAGCGTCAGAAAGCACCGAGCGCCAAAAGGTGCATTAAGACCCAGGAGCGTCGACGTTCATGTCGTACAGGTTCTTGATAGTCAGAAAGCACCGAGCGCCAAAAGGTGCATTAAGACCCGTTGTCGTCGTGGGCGGTGAAGCTGTTGATTGGTCAGAAAGCACCGAGCGCCAAAAGGTGCATTAAGACCGTCGAGCAGTTTGTTCTTCGATTGCTTCGCCGTGATGTCAGAAAGCACCGAGCGCCAAAAGGTGCATTAAGACAGCACGCGCCCACCACGTACCCTTCACATTCGTCTGTCAGAAAGCACCGAGCGCCAAAAGGTGCATTAAGACCTAAATGAAAAACTTTTAGCGCCACTAGAATTTGTATGTCAGAAAGCACCGAGCGCCAAAAGGTGCATTAAGACCCACTGACGGCGACCTGGTCACCCTTCCGGCACGTCTCGTCAGAAAGCACCGAGCGCCAAAAGGTGCATTAAGACCCGACCAGGCCGCCGACGGCACGCAAACACGCTACGCAAGTCAGAAAGCACCGAGCGCCAAAAGGTGCATTAAGACGCAGATGGTTTCCGGCGTGCAGTCCTCAAACGGGGTAGGTCAGAAAGCACCGAGCGCCAAAAGGTGCATTAAGACGATGACATACTCGATAAGATGGATTAAGCCGAATTGAGTCAGAAAGCACCGAGCGCCAAAAGGTGCATTAAGACGTCGGTGGCATCAGATTAGCGATTGCTACCAACAGCAGGTCAGAAAGCACCGAGCGCCAAAAGGTGCATTAAGACTCGCGTCCAGATACCCGAGGGCACCGGATGAGTAGGTCAGAAAGCACCGAGCGCCAAAAGGTGCATTAAGACCTCCAAGTCCCGGGCAGTAGAGTCCCGCGCCGCATCCGTCAGAAAGCACCGAGCGCCAAAAGGTGCATTAAGACAATGTGTTGTGCGCTACTTGGTGAGGTCGGTGCGTGGTCAGAAAGCACCGAGCGCCAAAAGGTGCATTAAGACCGGGTTGGCCGTCGCAGGCCAGAACATCAGGCGCTCGGGGTCAGAAAGCACCGGGCGCCAAAAGGTGCATTAAGACCCATACGCTGGTCGTGGGTGAGGGGCAGGCTCGGCGTGTCAGAAAGCACCGAGCGCCAAAAGGTGCATTAAGACTTGTGTCGCTTGTATGTGACGTGGTGGAAGATGGGTCAGAAAGCACCGAGCGCCAAAAGATGCATTAAGACACACCAGTCAGCGCTCTGGTACGTGAGCTTGTCCTTCGTCAGAAAGCACCGAGCGCCAAAAGGCGTATTAAGACCAGAAGTAACGCGCCAGGCAGGGCACGTTTCTCGAACCTCCGTCAGAAAGCACCGAGCGCCAAAAGGTGTATTAAGACCGTGTGAAATAGCATACTCTCTTTCGGGATGTGGCTGAGGTCAGAAAGCACCGAGCGCCAAAAGGTGCATTAAGACGCTTCGGCTCCGCACGACGCAAGAGCGTCGCCTGCTCCTTGTCAGAAAGCACCGAGCGCCAAAAGGTGCATTAAGACTCATAGAGGCCTACCTCGTCCGGGTTTGGGAAGTACTCGGTCAGAAAGCACCGAGCGCCAAACGGTGCATTAAGACTACTGGGGTCGAACTGGCGACTCGCCTACCATGAAGGTCAGAAAGCATCGAGCGCCAAACGGTGCATTAAGACCCCACCAGAGCGTTCATGAAGTCATCCGTGAGGGTAAGTCAGAAAGCACCGAGCGCCAAACGGTGCATTAAGACTCATTCCTGGTTCGTATCTCATGCGTCCCCCGTTCCGGTCAGAAAGCACCGAGCGCCAAAAGGTGCATTAAGACACGCCGTTCGACGCGAGCTGCGCGGTGACGGACTGAAGTCAGAAAGCACCGAGCGCCAAAAGGTGCATTAAGACCCTCCTGGTACGTGTTGTCAATGGAGAAAAAAGTGTCGCGGTCAGAAAGCACCGAGCGCCAAAAGGTGCATTAAGACACACGGCGATGTTCCATCAGCGCAGTGATGAACCTGTGTCAGAAAGCACCGAGCGCCAAAAGGTGCATTAAGACCTGATCGATCCCGCCGCCGAACGGATCGGACGCATTGAAGTCAGAAAGCACCGAGCGCCAAAAGGTGCATTAAGACCCATGTCCTTATGCTTAATCGCTATGCGAGCTTGCTTGTCAGAAAGCACCGAGCGCCAAAAGGTGCATTAAGACAAAGCGGAGCCATTGGTCCGGTTCCCAGTTCCATTCGTCAGAAAGCACCGAGCGCCAAAAGGCGCATTAAGACTTCAGGTAGTGTGTGCCGTCAACAGGAATTCGAACCTGAGTCAGAAAGCACCGAGCGCCAAAAGGTGCATTAAGACCGACGTGATCTTGTCCCACACGGGCTGTATTACCGAGGTCAGAAAGCACCGAGCGCCAAAAGGTGCATTAAGACCGACCTCCCTAACGTTGATAAACTGTGCGCCATTCTCAGTCAGAAAGCACCGAGCACCAAAAGGTGCATAAGACCCTTGTCGTCGAGCTTCCGCACCATTGCAATTTCAACTGGTCAGAAAGCACCGAGCGCCAAAAGGTGCATTAAGACTGTCGACAGGGTCTCCGACCAAAAGCCGGATTTCGAGTGGGAAAGCACCGAGCGCCAAAAGGTGCATTAAGACCCATTGATCTTGACGGCGGTGAGCACCTGGAAAACGCTCCGTCAGAAAGCACCGAGCGCCAAAAGGTGCATTAAGACCCCTCGAACAGGTCGCGTCCGTCCCAGTAGTTGAGGCGTCAGAAGGCACCGAGCGCCAAAAGGTGCATTAAGACAAAGCAGCCGGGCAATCTCAGAATCTAGTCGAGCTGCGAGTCAGAAGGCACCGAGCGCCAAAAGGTGCATTAAGACCGGCATTCCTAGCATCGGTCACATCGTACGTGATCCCAGGTCAGAAGGCACCGAGCGCCAAAAGGTGCATTAAGACTCCCCCTCTGCGCACACCTGCGCAGCCGGGGCTACCGCGGTCAGAAGGCACCGAGCGCCAAAAGGTGCATTAAGACTAATCATCATCAACGGTTGATCCGATCCAGAACCCAGCCAGTCAGAAGGCACCGAGCGCCAAAAGGTGCATTAAGACCTTCTCTTCGACGAGTTCCATGTCGCCGATGACGTTTTGTCAGAAGGCACCGAGCGCCAAAAGGTGCATTAAGACGAACCGCTCGTGAATCAGGGGAATATACCGCTCGTCAGTCAGAAGGCACCGAGCGCCAAAAGGTGCATTAAGACCCACCACTCATGGCCCACCTTTCGGAACATCTCCATGAGTCAGAAGGCACCGAGCGCCAAAAGGTGCATCAAGACCGGGAGGGTGTGAACATCCGCCCGGCGCGCGGTATCCTGAGTCAGAAGGCACCGAGCGCCAAAAGGTGCATTAAGACGGTATTTCTCGCGCTTTTCGACCCATGCGGCGGTGAGTCAGAAAGCACCGAGCGCCAAAAGGTGCATTAAGACCCGTGATAGTCCTGCCATCAAACGACGTGCTCTCAAGTCAGAAAGCACCGAGCGCCAAAAGGTGCATTAAGACGGACAGAGATTGGTACGTAGTAGAGGTTCTCAGGCACCTCGTCAGAAAGCACCGAGCGCCAAAAGGTGCATTAGGACGTGGGGTGGGTGACACGCTGGCCGCACGAGTGGCATTTCTGCGTCAGAAAGCACCGAGCGCCAAACGGTGCATTAAGACCAACCAGTTGGCAAAACCGTCAATCCAGATGCCGGGAACGTCAGAAAGCACCGAGCGCCAAACGGAGCATTAAGACTTACTGAGTGGTGAGGCAGGCAATACGAATCAGCTCCTCAGTCAGAAAGCACCGAGCGCCAAACGGTGCATTAAGACACGAGGTCACGCCCCTCGTCGGTGAAGGACATGCCGGGTCAGAAAGCACCGAGCACCAAACGGTGCATTAAGACTGCGAGTGCGTTGTTCACCGCGCTGCGCGCCACCACACGTCAGAAAGCACCGAGCGCCAAACGGTGCATTAAGACTTGCTGTCAACCGCGTGTCGTGCGTACCATTCGCATAGTCAGAAAGCACCGGGCGCCAAAAGGTGCATTAAGACCTGACCATTGCTTCACTGATCGACGCGGACTGTAGAAGGTCAGAAAGCACCGAGCGCCAAAAGGTGCATTAAGACGGGATCCAGGGGTCGGTCAGCGCGTTGAACATAAGAGGTAAGAAAGCACTGAGGGCCAAAAGGCGCATTAAGACCTGTGCATAGTTCGCTTCGCCAAGGTTAAGGTCCTTGCGTCAGAAAGCACCGAGCGCCAAAAGGTGCATTAAGACAGGTAACGACCAGCAGGGTTGCCGGGGTAGTTCTGCGTCAGAAAGCACCGAGCGCGAAAAGGTGCATTAAGACCGGATGTATGAGCGTATTGTGGCGACGGCAAGGCCGGCTCGGTCAGAAAGCACCGAGCGCGAAAAGGTGCATTAAGACCGGTCAAACATGCCGACCGTGCGGGACAGTTCGCGCAGTCGTCAGAAAGCACCGAGCGCCAAACGGTGCATTAAGACGCAAAGCCGTAGGACCAGCATGACAGCAGGACCGCTGGTCAGAAAGCACCGAGCGCCAAACGGTGCATTAAGACGTGTTGCATGGATTCTCCTGCGTACATCAAGCACAGAGTCAGAAAGCACCGAACGCCAAAAGGCGCATTAAGACCCTGCCTCGGTGATCGTGAACGTGAAGTTGCCGCCCTGTCAGAAAGCACCGAGCGCCAAACGGTGCATTAAGACGTATCGCCCCTGCGACTAGAACTCGATTCGCTGCCCGTCAGAAAGCACCGAGCGCCAAAAGGTGCATTAAGACACCTTCGCGCGCCACGTCGCGGTTGCCGTCACTTCCTGGTCAGATAGCACCAAGCACCATAAGGTGCATTAAGACACCGGCGTGACTGACTTCTCCGGCTCCGGTATCAACGGCTCGAGACAGCAACGAGCACCAAAAGGTGCATTAAGACACCCTAGTACTTACCTCCCAGGACTTATCCTGTCAGGTCAGAAAGCACTGAGCGCCAAAAGGTGCATTAAGACCTAGCAATATCAGGCTCGAGGAACTTGGTGTACTGAGTCAGAAAACACCGAGCGCCAAAAGGTGCATTAAGACGCGTCGATACTCATACGACGCACCTCCTCAACCGTGGGTATCGTCAGCAAGCACCGAGCGCCAAAAGGTGCATTAAGACTTCACCCTTTGACAAGTCACGAGCGAAAGCTTTGTAGGTCAGAAATCACCGAGCACCAAAAGGTGCATTAATACATGTGAACTTTCCACCAAGCTTCGGCGTGGAAGTTAGAGAGCACCGAGCACCATAAGGTGTATTTAGACCCATTGTCGTAGACACGGCCGACCCGCTGTTCCTTCTCACGTAAGAAAGCACCGAGCGCCAAACGGTGGGCGGTGTCATAGGGTGTAAGCAATTTCGTGTAGCGGTGATGCTGTTTGGAGGAGGGCCATGGGGTGTCGTCGGATGCTTGGCCTTGAGGATCGCTCGCCACACGGGCCCTGACGGGATCTATCGGGCCGAGCAAGTCGGCAGGACCGCCCGCGCGGCCAGGCATCACCCTAAGGAACGCCTGTTGGACCATGATGTTGTACTTCGCCGCCGCATGATTGGTGATTTGCCCCAGCAACACACTCGCCGCCAGATCAGCGCACCCGTACACGAGGATGCGTGTGGCACACTGCCCTCCATGGATACTTCTCCCAAAGCCCAGGGCACGATTAGCCGCGAGGCGATCTTCACGTGGAGCAAACACCAACCCCTTCGCCGGGAAGAGCCAGGTTGTCACGACCGACACGTCCAGCGGCGCCTCGTCCCACATCGACGACAGCCCACAGCCAGGACAGGCAGCTATCCGAGAGCTACGTCAGCTCGTCAAGGAATTGCGGACGAGCCTTCATGGCGTGAATGAGCAGCTCGCCGCCACCATCAAAAACCAATACGACCATCTCGAGAACACGTCCAGACTGGTCGATACCCACCACGAGCCATCTCCTGGGATCGTCCTCATCGTCGAGGGGACGTGAGTTCAGGGCGTGCTCATACGCGTACAGGACGGCCTCGTCGGTGAGCCTGTCGCGCTCAAAATGCTTGCGCGCGCTGGCGTGAAGCCTAGGCAACATGGGTCCATTCGCGTACTGCCGCGCGAATCGCGTCAGAACGACTACCAATCCCCTCCAAGGCGGCGCGCTCCATCAACGCCCTTAACGTCTGCTCATCCAGGCGCACCGTCACGGCGACGCCCGGCCCCTTCCCCACCGGAGGACGCCCCGGGCGCGGAGCCGGCAACTCAGCCAGGTCATACCCGCGCTCAGCCTCATCAGCCCACGCCTGAATCTGCTCATCAGTCACAGGAACTCCGCGAAGAAGACGCTCACTCATAGCAAATATCGTATACGAAATTCACCTGTCGCACCACGGCTTCCATGCCACCATCGCCACCACTGCCGAAGATGACAGCGACGCCACCACCACCGACGACAACTCCCCTCCCCCACGCGCGAGGGGCCGCGCACGAGCTCTCGTGCGCGGCCCCGTTTCGTCCCAGCCGGAATCCTTCAGCCGGAAACCACCAGCAGGAATCCACCAGCCGGAATCCGTCAGCCAGAATCCATCAGGCTACCGAGTCACGTCAGCAGGTGGCCGTTGCGATCAAACACGTAGCGCTTGCCGTCGATCCAGCGCGGGCCCGTGACCATGGCTCCCGACTGGGACAGGTAGTACGTGTACCCGCCCTCCGTCAGCCAGCCCGTGCGCATCGCTCCCGACGAAGGATCGAAGTAGTACCAGGTGCCGCGAATCCTCGCCCAACCGAACGCCTGAGCGCCGTCAAGCCCGTAGTAGGACCACTGGTCACCCTCACGGTACCAGCCGGTCACCACGTAGCCGCGCGGGCCAAAACGGTAGACCTTCCCGTCGATGCGCAGGCGCACGTTCACCGGGAACGTCCCGTCCGTGTACCGCCACCACTTGCCAAAGCGGCTGTACACCCAGCGCCCAGCCCCGGCCTCGTCAACCGAGGACCCCCCAGAACCGGACCCCTCGACCGTCACCGTGACCTCCGCGCTCACGTCGTCGTCGGCGCGCGCATCGTTATTACGCCCGAAAGCCTCGACGCGCACCGTCGTCTGGCCGCTCAGCGACGCGCCCGCCACGGGATGCGACACGTCCACGCCATCGGCCTGCAGCGTCACGCCCGAGCCCGAAAACTCGCCGCTCCCCTGAACGGTCGCCACCTCGTGGCCGCCCACCAGCAGGCGAGCCGACGTCACCGGCCCGGTCACGCCCACGCGCAAGGACACGCGCCCGGACACGGTCTGCCCGGACACCGGTGCCCACGTCGACCCGTCCGCCGAGTACTCGACCTCGCCCACGACGGGGCGCGCCTGATCCTTCAACACCGCATCCAAGACGCTCGGCATGCCCGCGCCCCGATACTCGCGCTCCCCCTCAGGAGCGGCCAGCCGCCCCCAATTCGACGCGGAACCCGCCTGCTTGCGGGCCAGCTCCACGATCTGGGCGGAACCCATCTCCGGGTGCACCTGCCGCAGCGTCGCGATCGCACCCGCCGCCACCGGGGCAGCCATCGACGCGTCCCGAGCGACCCCGGCCTCGCCGCCCAGCCAGGTAGGCCTCGTCGTGAACACGTTCTCGCCGGGCGCCGTGAAAGCGACACTCGTGATACCCCAGTTCGACGTCCACGCGTGCTCGAGCGCCCCCGTGCCCGGGTCAGCCTGGTCCACCAGGCGCAGCGTCGACACGGCCAGCGCGTTCGGCATCATCGCGGGAACCATGACGCCGCCGAGCGTGTCACGCTGGAACGGCGCCCACGCGTCAAACGGCGAGGATGCATCCGTCTTCGGCGGATTATTCAAATCGATACCACTGGCCCCGGCATCCACCACGTTAACGACGTCCTTCGACGCCGCGTAGTTGATGCCTCGGCGCACCGCCTCCAAGCCCGCGGCCTGCTCCGGGTCGCGCGGCATCCAGTACTTCCACGGCGAGACCAGGTAGTTGCTCGCCGTCACGGAAATCCCATGATCCGCCGCCCACACGAAGCCGCACACGACGTACTCCGGGTAATACTGCCCGGTGGTCGCCGACGCCACGTTGATCGCCGCGACGTTCAACGTCGGATTCACGCCCGGCACACCGCTGGTCTCGCCCGTGCCGGCAATCACCCCGGCCGCCTGCGTGCCGACCTCCGCGCTACCCGAGCGCCACGCCTCAGGATCCCGATTCGGCATACCGTTAGAGTTACAGGACACGGACAGGGAATGGTCGACCTTCCCCGACAAGTCCCCGACCGTGTCATCCACGCCATCACCCATGACGCCCACCGTCACCGGCGCGCGCATAACATCCACGCCCTGCGCGTCGAGGGCACCCACCGCCTGCAAATGCCAGTCCTTCGCATCCGGCGGGGTCGGGTAAACACGGCCCACGTGGGGGCCCTCCGGCACCGGCGGCTTCTCCTCAACACTCGGGTATGCGGGCGCCTCAAGCTCCTGGGACACGATGGCCTCGTTGCCCACGACGGGAGCCTGACGGGTCGGCCCCACCGAGTGGAAGGAAATACCGGAATCCGCCAGCGCGTACCCCAGGTCCATCGCGAAGGCAGCCGACGAGGACTGGACGAAGAACGTGTGCAAAGCCGGGTAAGACTCCAACACCATTCCGCCCAGCAACGAGGCCTGGTACAGGGCGCGCTGGAACGTGGCGTCATCCGCGTCGGCGGCCAGGTTCACCGCATAGTTCTGGGGCATCTGCGCGCTCGTGCGAGGCACGGACATGATGCCCGGCGGCACGGGGTCAACGGGGACGACACCACTGCCCTCCCCCGGGTCGGGCTCCGGCTCCGGCGTGGGCACAGCGCCCGGGTCACGAGCGACCGTAAAGGACAGGGAACGGCTCACGTCATCGTCAGCGTGCCGGTCCGCGTTAATGCCGAGCGCGCTGACCTGAACGCGGGCCGTCACATACTCCTCACCCTCGGGGATGAGGGAAGCGAGATCCACGTCCTCGATCGTCACGGTCGTCGGCTCATCAAAGTAGCCGCCGCCACCGGGCGCGTGCGCCTGGGCCACACCCGCGACGTCCACACTCAGCATGCTCAGGGGCGAGCGCGCCGACACGCGCACGCTCACGCGACCGGCGGGAACCACCTCGTCACGCAGATTCGTCCACTCTCCCCCGCCCACGCGGTACTCGACCATTCCGAGCGTCGGCTGCGCCTGATCGTAGACCACCGCGTTCCTCGCGCTCAGGAAGCCACGGCCTCGATACTCGTGGTTATCCGCCGGGAGCGCGAGCCTCGCGTACTCGTAGGCCCCCTGCTTGCGCATCAGGTCGGCGATCTGCTCGCCCACCAGCGCGGGATGCGTCGACTTCACGAGCGCGGCGACACCACTCACGTGCGCGGCAGCAACCGCCGTCCCCGACATATACCCGAAGTTCGAGGGGATCATCAGGTTCGGGAACGTCGAGTAGATGTCCCGCCCAGGCGCAGCAAAATCGACGCGCATGAAGCCATAGTTGGAGGTGTCCGTTCTCTTCAGGGTCGCCCGGAGCGGCTCCGCGTCCGGGTCCACCATCTCGAGCGCGCTCACCATGGCGACGCCCCCGACCATCGCGGGCACCATCGTGGCCCCCTCGACGTTGCGATTCTCAATCGGCGTCGAGTCCGTGGGCGACGAACTGTCCACGGTCGTCTCGTCGAGGTCCAGGCCATCGTCCCCAGCGCCCGACAACACGGTCAGTCCGCGCTCCTGCGCAGTGTAGATCGCGCGCAACGCGGCCTCCATGCCCGCGGCCTGCTCGGGGTCGTCAGACTTCCAGAACCGCCACGGGTCCATCTGGAAGGAATTGTGGACGATATCGACGCCGTGGTTCACAGCCCAGTCGTAGGCGCACACGAGGTACTCGGGGTACAAGCGCCCCTTGTCGTTGACGGCCTTGATGGACACGAGGGTCGCATCCGGCGCGATACCGTCGACACCAATGTCGTTGTGGTTGGCGGCGATGATTCCAGCGATGTGCGTGCCGTGGATATCGTTGTAACGCAACGCCTCCTCGCTCACGTTGGGGATTCCGTTGACGTCACAGGACACGGACCTGGACGTATCGACCCGGCCCGCCAAGTCGGGCTGCTCAGCATCGATACCCGTGTCGATGACGCCCACGGTGACGGGCGCGCGCGGCACCTCCACCTCGGCGGCGCCACGCGCATCCATGGCCTCGGCCCCCCAGTTAGTGGTAGGGAAAGGATCAGGGACGTTCGGGTCTGGCACGGTCAGGCCCGTGGGCGCCGCTGCTGGTGCGGCTGCTGGCGCGGCTGCTGGCGCCGAGCCGGGGGCCGCCGGCGGGGTTTGGTTCGTCGCCCGCTCGGACTCGGGGACCGCGGCCACGCGGGTCGGGCCGATCGAGTGGACCGCGATGCCATGCTCCCTCAGGACCGCGTCCAGGTCCGGCGAGAACGAGGCCGACTCACTCTGGGCGAAGACGGTGTGCAATCCGGGGTATTGAGTCAGGAGTGTTCCCCCGACGCTGGGGAGGAGTTCAATGACGCGCGCCATCGCGTTCTCGTCGGAGAGCTGGGAGAGGTTGATGGCGTAATTCATGAGACCCGCGCTGGATCGGGCGGGCGCGACCAGGCTGGGGGCGTCCTCAGCTCTGGTGGACGGGGCGGTCATCGTAGCGATGCTCATGGACAGGGCGATCGCTGCGACGACCCCTATGCGTGCAACGTTGCGGCGCATGGTTCCTCGACTTTCACTTGTGCCTGCGCGTGGACAACTTTGTCCATGCGGTTACCATGATCCACCTCTTTGTTTGTCGAAACAATTTATGAGTAACAAATGCGCGAAATACAAGCGTTAACGCGACATACAAGCCAAACAATTAGCCGCATAATATCAATGCAACCGAGACGCGCAGCGAGGAATTGACGCGAACCGTGACCACACATTCAGCGGCGGTCCCCACCGTTTGATAGCTCGCGCGGAGACGAGGCTCGTGGTCGGCGACACCCGCGCGACCGAGGCGGCCCGCACGACCGAGGCGGAGCCCGCGTGCGGCCGGCGTGACACCCGAGTGGCCGAGGCTTCCCCGACAGCGTCCAGCCGCGCACTGGCAATGCTCACGCGTTGCGCTCCGGTGACTATCGCGGCTGGCGTCGCCATGATGCCGGGCCCTGAGCAGTATGTGACTGAACGGTCCGGTTACATACGCCGAGGTCATGGCCGACTTGTGTGGGTGCATGCACGTTCGTTCCCTCTGGGCGGGAGGATGTGCGTTGGTGGTTACCGTGCATTCTTGGTGTTGTTGCGTGTTTTGGCGCGTAGTCTGGTGGGTGAAGGGCGCGTCTCCGATGGTGGGGGCGTGCGTGAGGACACCTCATCGTGGAGGTTGATAGATCATGATGGTTCCGCCGTTGTCTGAGCGTCCCGTGACGGAGGAGGATGAGGAGCGCTTCCGGCGCGAGTCGGCGCCGCGTAAGTATACGCTGCGTCGGCGCTGGGCTGATTACCGCGCTGAGGTCAAGGCGCGGCGCCCCAAGGGTGCGCGTGCGCGCGCCCGGGCGTGGCTGCATGTCGAGCCGTTCTATTGGGGGATGCGCGTCACCTACGTAGCTCTCTTCGCGGGCGCGGTTTTCGCCGTGTACATCAACGGGGTCGCCGAAGGCTGGTGGCCGGCGTGGGGCGAAAGACCAACCGTGGCCGCCACGACCACGCCGCCCATCTACCCCGCGCCCACTGCCTCGGCCACGGCCTCGGGCGAGGCCGCGATGTCGGGCGGCTACCAAATCGGCCCCGATGGCGTCCTGGTCCGCCCAGCCGAGCACGCCGCATCCACCTACACCAAACCCGAACTAGCCGAAGAAGCCAAGGAGAACACCGAACGAGGGGCAGAACTCGCCGCGGAACACTATCTTGCCACTCTTTCCTACGCGTGGAACACGGGCGACACACAATCGTTAGCTAGCTTGTCAGCCGAGGGAGTCCCATTTGCCGATGGACACATTGAAGCCATCAATCGACTCTATGCCAACGGTTGGGCGTATGGGAACCAGGCACAGGTAACCGATATAGTGACGGTCGATCCCGTCGCAGAAGAAGAGGGGGCACAACCAAACACCATTGGAGTAGATTTCCGCGTCACAACCACCAATGGCGTCTCCTGCAAAGAGCAAAAAATAGTCATTAGTAAGGAAGAATATACTATCGGCTTCGCACTCTGGATGACATGGCAAGATGGCCGCTGGCTTGTGACTGATGGGTACATTCCCCATGAAAACTAACAATAGACAACTGTGTGCATGTGGAAGCGCCTTCGGTGTAATACTTCTAGTTCTCAACACTATTCCTGCATTTGCCGATAGCGTGCCAAGCTCTTGCGATTTCAATTCGGGTGCGCAGGCTGGATTGTGTGCTTCTCCTATGCCGGGTGGTATCGGGGTTGCTGGTTGGCGCAAAAGAGAGCAGCAAACTCCTGGGCGACAGGCTGGTCAGAGTTCGTCGACCGTGAATTCTCAGCGTTCGCTGGAAACGGCGGAGGGGAGTGCGTCCTCTGATGCTCGGGCTGCTGGTACGAGGTATGTGTGTGACGGGGTGACGCGCGAGTATTCTCTTCCTGATGGGACGGCGAAGAAGCTCGGGTGTTTGTTTTCCTCTGCCAGGAGTGGTGACGATATGGCTGGAATCGTGCCCACTACCCGCGAGATCCTCTACTACGCCGCGACCACCATCCATGCCGACGGAGCTGGCATCAATAAACAACCACCCACTGTGTCCTACACGAACAGGTTCGTCCCCACCATCGTCTCGGTCACCAATCCGACTCAGACTCACGTGATCAACTTGCTAGGACGCGACATCACGATCACGCTGACCGCGACGAACTACGAATACTCCTGGGGTGATGGTACGCCCAACACGGTCACGACATCGCCGGGCCTGGCCTGGGAGAAGGGGATCGATCCGAACAAGGACCCACGTCTTATCCGCCACTACTACACGCCCCCGCAGGGCTGGCGTTCTGGGTTCGATGGGCCATACCCGCATGAGAACCGGGAGATCACGCTGACCACGACGTGGAGTGGGACGGCGACGAATCCGTTCACGGGGGAGACCCAGACGATCAACGGCCTGGTCACCACCACCGAGACAACGGGCGAGTTCCCGTTGTCTCACCTGGTCATCAACAACACCGACACCTGGGAAGAAAAACAAGGCCACTAGCCCCGCGACAACCATCCCGCGTGAAACGTTCGTGAAACAGGTGAAGGGCCTGACGTCGACACTGAGTGATGAGCTGCCGCGCGCTGCCGGCGCCAGCCGGCCCTACGCCACCACCATGGCGGCCGTTCCCCCACACATGAGAGCCAGGCCCACCAGGTAGCGACGCGTGAAACGCTCGTGAAACACCGCCGCCGAGAAGGCGACAGTCACCAGGATCGACAGCTTATCGATGGGCACCACCACCGAGGCGGGCCCGTCCTTGAGCGCGCGATAGTACGCCAACCACGACGCGCACGTCGCCGCCCCCGACGCGACGATGAACGCCAGCTCCCGGCCGGGGATCGACCGCACCTCGCGCGCCCGCCCCTGCGCGGCCACGACCACCCACGCCATCGCCAGGACCACCAGCGTGCGCACCGCCGTCCCCAGCGTCGGATCCACCCCCGAAATCCCGACCTTTCCGAGAATCGACGTGAGCGCCGCGAAAAGAGCGGACGCGAGCGCGTACACCAGCCAGCCGCCACCCCCGCGCAGCGCACGAGGCAGGCCCGACAGGTCGGAAGGCTCCACCATGAGGAGCGTTCCCACCGTGATCGCCACGATCCCGGCCGCCCCCCACGCGCTCACCGGCTCGCCCAGCAGAACCAGCGCCAGGACGATCGCAAGCACCGTCGACAGCTTGTCGATGGGAGCCACCCGAGACACGTTCCCCCGCGCCAGCGCCGCGAAATAGCACAGCCACGAGGCCCCCGTCGCCAGCCCGGACAACACCAAGAACACCAGCGAACGCCCATCAATGACAACAACACCGGAGGCTGTGCCGGTCAGCGCCGCCATGCCCCATGCCCCCGCGACCACCACAACCGTGCGCAGCGCCGTCGCGACCGTCGAGTTCGTCGTCGCGACCCCGGCCTTGGCCAGGACAGACGTCAACCCAGCGAACAGGGCGGACAAGCAGGCGGCGACAATCCACATGCCCCTACTGTACGTCCTGACACGCCCGAGGCCGGTGTGCGGCCACGCGCCCCCGCCGCGCCCGTGCCGCCCGACAGCGCCCCGGCCTCGTGCCACGAGCCCGACTGAAGCCCCACGCGCGATAGAGTGAGCCCGTAAGCGGGCGCGCGCACAGACATGGAGGAACGCGATGCGTAACAAAAAGGACAACCTCGGTGGGGGCGACGAACTGCGCGGCCTCACCCCCGTGCAAGAGGCCGAGGCCGAGCACCGCGGACTCGACTTCCTCACCAAGATCGTTCGCCTCCCGGGCGTGCGCATCCGCCGCGACGAGTTCTTGCGCCAAGAACTCACCAAGGTTCACGCAAGCGACGACATCATCGCGCGCTCCCTCGACACCAACCCCGCGGCGGCGGGCGTCCCCCTGGCGGTGCTCGACGGCCTCGCGGAAGAGACAATCTCCTACGAAACCAACAAGTCCGCCGCCATCTCCTTCGCGGCGGGCATCCCCGGCGGATTCGCGATGCTCGGTACGATCCCCGCGGACCTGACCCAGTACTACGCGCACGCGCTGCGGATCATGCAAAAACTCGCCTACCTGTACGGGTGGCACGACCTCGTCGCCGACGCGGACCAGACCGATGACGACACGATCGGCGTCCTCGCCGTCTTCTTCGGCGTCATGCTCGGCGTCGGCGGCGCCGCCCAGTCGCTGACGGCTTTCGCGCGCCTGGTGGCCACCACCGCCTACCAGAACCACGTCACCAAGAAAGCCCTCATGGGCATCACCTGGTACCCGGTCGTCAAATACTCCCTGCGCGTCATCGGCATCAACATCACGAAGAGCACCTTCACCAAGAGCGTCTCGAAAGTCGTCCCCGTCATCGGCGGCTTTGTGTCGAGCGGCCTGACCTTCATGGCGCTTCAAGCCCAGTCCTCCCGCCTCAAGGCGCACCTGCGTGAGCTCCCGCCCCGCGGCATCGACGCCGAGGCCTGGGCTCGCCACGTCAACGACACGACCCCGGCGCGCGGCAACCAGGTCGGCGCCGACGGCGTCCAAGAAACCATGAAAGGCAAAGCACGGGTCGTCATGGTCGGCGCGAAGAGCGTCGCCTCAGGCGTCGTCACCGGGGCCTCGAGCGCCGCCTCCGGCATCTCCAGCGCCGCCTCCGGCATCTCGGCCGGCGTGAAACAGCGCTTCCGAAAGCACAAATAGGCCCCCACGCGCGAGGCCGTGGCCGGGAACCGCGCACCCGTCCGCCCGCGCACCCGTCCACCCGCGTCCTCCACCGCTCGTGCATCCCTCCGCCCGCGCGCCCTCCGCGTAGGGCGGCCACGGCCTCGTCCCGCGCGTGTTTAACGCGCCACTGTTTCCCCTCCCCGCCCGCCCACCCGAGGGCAAACCTGCCACCATATGCGGGTGAGTGACACGAAACAGATGCCCCTGCACTCCTCGACGCAAGAGGCAGGGCCCCTGATGCTGCAGGCGTTCGCGTGGGACATGGCGCCCGACGCTAGCCACTGGCGCTACCTCGCCCAGCACGCGCAAGCGATCGCGGACCTGGGCGTCACCATCATCTGGCTGCCGCCCGCCTACAAAGGAAACTTCGGCCTCGACGACGTCGGCTACGGCGTCTACGACCTGTACGACCTGGGCGAGTTCGACCAGAAGGGCACGATCCCCACGAAGTACGGCACGAAAGACGAATACCTGGCCGCCATCGACGCCCTGCACGAGGCGGGGATCGCCGTGTGCGCCGACATCGTCCTCAACCACCGCATGGGCGCGGACGCGACCGAAACCGTGCGTGCGACACCAATCAACCCGCAGGACCGCCACCAGGCCCTCGGCGACCCCGAAACGATCCAAGCGTGGACCCGCTTCACGTTCCCGGGGCGCGGCGGCGCCTACTCGGACTTCACGTGGGACTGGACGTGCTTCCACGGCATCGACTGGGACGAAGCTACGCAGCGCAAGGGCCTGTGGCTCTTCGAAGGCAAGCACTGGAACGAGTCCGTCA
>ENA-OWND01001019-OWND01001019.1-metagenome-genome-assembly--contig:-NODE-1019-length-17886-cov-12.890359_pt1 | contig 17886 bp, 15 predicted proteins | sample MGYA00245342_ERZ651119 | MGnify/ENA primary metagenome ERZ651119 (study PRJEB26857, sample SAMEA4031756) | metagenome | biome: human; feature: oral; material: saliva | place: Philippines | collected 2014...
GAGCACGACCTTGCCAAGGTCGGGGTCGCGAGTTCGAGTCTCGTTTGCCGCTCTTATTTGTTAGAAAGAGAAACATACATAACATTATCTTTATGAATTTATATTTACGGTATTTCGATAGTGAAGTATTAGTACATAATGTTGAAGAGGCGTTAGATTTTTTGAGTTCTATTCCTGATATTCAACTCACTCCAGAATTGGAAGATGATATTAGGAATTATGCAGCGAGTGATGTATTCTATCCTAAACGTTATAAGGTTCGTCCTCGTGTTTATTTTATTGTCATAAAGACAGAGGCTCCTAGTATGATGGATTTTAAACAGAAGAAAGCATTGCGTCCTAGCGTTGATAGCATACAGCGTAAGGAGAATCCTGCAATTATGCATCTTAATGAAGAACGTGAGGGCTGGTATGAAGGTGAACTTGATTTCAAGCGTGTTGTTTTAATACCATCTACAGGTAAGCACGAATACAGGGACACGCATTTTGTTGTACAATGCAAGGCTGTTTCAGGCTGGGATTGTTATACACGTATGGTTGAATACTTGAAGGAGAGAGTTGACAATAGAAGTCAGTTCCCTTCAGCTAAAGGTAAGAACTTTAGATTTAAGTATTTGGGAATGTGGAAGTAAAGAATTTCTCTTTCTTTTAGATTTGTGCTATATGAACAAAGTGATGTTAATTGGTAATGTTGGTCGTGAACCAGAAGTGCGCTATTATGATGCGGATCAATGTGTTGCTACCTTTACGTTAGCTACAACAGAGCGTGGATATGAGCTTCCTGGTGGAACGAAAGTTCCTGATCGTACTGATTGGCATAATATAGTACTATTTAAGAGCTTGGCAAAGTATGCCGAACAATACATTCATAAGGGCGACAAGCTATATGTTGAAGGACGTATAAGGAATCGTTCTTATGATGATAAAAAAGGGGTGCGCCGACAGGTTACAGAAATCTATGTGGATAATCTTGAATGGTTAAGTGCATCTCGAAAGATGGAAAATGCGTCAGAAGAGAAGAATAAAGATGCTGATAACTCCATCTCTGATAATAACAAATTACCTTTTTAATGGATAGTTTTCTATTAGATATATCTTCTTATATCACCGTTAATCCAATAAGTCCAAGTATACTTATTTCTATCCTCTTGGCATTCTTTCTTATCCTTTTATCTGGCTTTGCTAGTGCGTCAGAGATAGCCTTTTTTAGTTTGTCTCCAGCAGATTTAGAGGCTATGGACCCAGATAAAAGCCCATTGGATATGTTGGTTCAGAAACTTCGTGATGATAGTGAGCGCACACTGGCAACTATTCTTATAACGAATAACCTTGTCAACGTGACCATCATCATGCTGTGTAATTATATTCTCACCAATTTACTAACATTTAGTGCAGAATGGTTACAATTTCTGTGTGTTACGATTCTATTAACCTTCTTGTTGTTACTTTTTGGTGAGATTATTCCTAAAGTATATGGTAATACGAATCCACTTGCCTTCTGTCGTAAGGCAGTGAAAGGGGTTATGTTCTTTCGTAAGTTATTTTGGCCGATAGAGACAATTCTTTTAAAGAGTGGTGCTTTCGCAGAGAAAGTCTTACAGAAAGAGAATAGGCAATTATCAATCGATGATTTGGAACAAGCACTGGAGCTTACCGATAAGAGCGACATCAAAGATGAGCAAAGTATGTTGCAGGGCATTATACGTTTTGGTGATGAGACAGCAAAGGAGGTGATGACTTCTCGCCAAGACATAATAGACCTTGATATACGCTGTTCTTATGAGGATGTGTTGAAGTGTATTGTTGATAACAACTACTCTCGTATCCCTGTTTATCAGGATAATAAAGACAATATTCGAGGCGTTCTTTACATCAAAGACTTGCTTCCTCATCTATCAAAGCCAGCTAACTTTAGATGGCAAAGCTTGATACGCCCCTCTTACTTTGTTCCAGAAACGAAGAAGATTGACGACCTTCTACGTGAGTTCCAAGAGAACAAAGTTCATATTGCAATCGTTGTGGATGAGTTTGGTGGAACCAGTGGTATAGTTACGCTCGAAGACATCTTAGAAGAGATAGTCGGGGAGATTAATGATGAGTACGACGAGGAAGAGCATAATTACACAAAATTAGACGCTAATAGTTATATCTTTGAAGGTAAAACCTTATTGAATGACTTTACCAAAATACTCAATCTTCCAGATGATGAGTTTGATGACGTAGAAGGTGATGCTGATTCACTCGCTGGTTTATTGTTGGAGATCAAAGGCGATTTCCCTGCAGTGCATGAGATTTTGAAGTATAAGCGATATACCTTTGAAGTGTTAGAGATAGATGAACGTCGTATTAGTAAAGTCAAGGTGATCATAGGTTGTGAGGATAACGCGTGACGTTTTTGATAAAATCACTATCGGTCTTTTGACGATAGACAAAGGGCGAAAGGCAGAGAAAGAAGGCGAGCAACGTCTTCTTTTTGCTATGTTGGGTTATGTTCCTGTTATCAACCATAATGAGGATGGTAAACCAACTATCGAGGGTTATCACATTAGTATATCTCACACCATTGGTTATGTTGCAATCATCCTTTCCACGGACTTTGAAGTAGGGATTGACATTGAGTATGTGTCCAATCGTGTGAGTCGTATCACCTCTCGTTACCTTCGCTCTGACGAGCCCTTCACCGATTTACGTTCCCAGCTTATAGCTTGGTGTGCAAAGGAAACCATCTATAAACTGTTTTCAGAAGAGCACTTAGCCCTTCAAGAGATGAAGGTAAACGTTGCCTTAGACCATGTTACCAACCTTAGAAGTAATATCGACATAAAGTTTGTAAGCGAAGTTACACATGATTATGTGTTAACTTATGCGTGGAAATAAGCTGCATCAAAGCAATCGTTTAACCTTAAAGCTATTTGCGTTTAGCCTTAATCAATCAAGTAATGATAACTTATCATTTTCGGTGTTATTAGTTGATTGTTCAAAAAAAAACAGTATCTTTGTAACTTCAAGTCAATAAAAGATGTAGAGCTAAGGCAAATTAAACAGATATGAGTGATAAGACATCCAGCAAGAAGATAACTCGTAAGCGTGGAGCGAAAGCCCAAAAGGCACCACTAAAGAGTCGTACCATATCGAACGACCTCATCCCTATTGAAGAAGAGACATGGTTATTACAGCCAATTGCTGTGACAATGATGCGTCATGATTACTCGCTAATTCAAGTCCGCATCCTCGTTTCTATTGTTGAGAGTTTACAAGATATTTTGCATGGAATCTTAAAGAGCAAACGAGGCTTTCAGTTAGATTTGTTTCAGACGGATGAGCTTGATGAAGATGGAAGAATGCCGATTAAGTTGCCTTTCAAAGAATTAGGTGTTGACCCTAACCATTATCCTCAACTTCGCAATTCATTGAAGATGTTAGCTTCCATCCCTGTTGAGATACCTTATAAGACGAGTGAAGGGCGTAAGTACACGAAGGCAACTAACCTTTGTGATGTATATATTCCCGAAGACCGTTCCTATAATAAGTATGCTATTTTAAAGTTGGATCATACAGTAGCAGAACGTCTAGTTTCTTTAGATTTAGGTTATCATAAGTTTGGTAAGCAGATTGTCTTTGCTTGTAAGAATAGATACACACAGCGCATCTATATGTTCATCGAGTCATGGGCTGATAAGGGGCGTGCCGTCATTGCAACATTAGATTTCCGCAAGATGTTACGTCTGGAGAATAATTATAAAAAGTTCTCTGACTTCTGCCGTCGAGTACTCGATCCCGCCATGCAAGAGTTGAAGGAATTATCCGAGAAAGGTTCTTGTGATTGCTTCTTTGAGTATGACAAGAAGTATGATCATGGGCAACGTGGTGGTGAACCAGATCGTTTAATCTTTATCATCCATCGTACTAAGGACAAGATGAATGCGCAGTTAGAGAACATGATACAAGCACAACGTCGTCAGTTCCAGCAGTATCTTGTGCAGTATTTTAATTTTACTCCAGCGAACGCCCAACAGATGGCTGATCGTATAACTGCCGATAACTATCAAGAGGCTGTTCAGAAACTAATGAGCTTGCGCGACCGCTTCTCTAAGACTGTCGTTCAAGATAAGGCTGCCTACACCTTTAAGAGTTTAGATGAATTATTAAGATCTAAAGAAATTCCTAATACAATCGTTGAGGAAGTAGAGTAATGCGACTATAGTATAGGAACATTCCCTTCGTAATTAGGAATTTACCTATTGTGTATTTAAACGTTATCAGCTATCTTTGTCATTGTAAAATAAAGGTAGTTATTAACTTAATATGATAGCAATGGATAGAAGATTTTTATATACAATAGCATTGGCGTTTACAAGTTTAAGTCTAACTTCTTGTGGCTCTCTATTCTCAGTAGGAATGGGTGTAGGTGGTCCTGTGGGAGCAGTTGGAAGTGTGTATGATGACTCTTATGGTCGTTATGATGATTACGGCGATAGTTATTATCGTCTCGGCTATGAAGAAGCTCGTCGACAAGCATTATTCTTATCTGATAAGATGGCTTATGAGTTACGTTTGAACGACGCTCAATATGCAGCTGTCTATGAGATTAACTTAGACTATTTACTGAACTTACAGGGAGGCAACTCTTTATATGGTAGTTACTGGGATCAACGAAACAGAGATTTATACTTTGTGTTGAATACTAACCAGTATAATTACTTTACAAGGGAAGACTACTTCTATCGCCCAGTTTATTGGAGTAACAACAATTACTATTACCGCGTTTATTCGCGTTATGGTGATCGCAATTACTTCTACCGTACATGTCCTTCGGAGTATTATTCTTACAGGGGTGGGCGTCCAAGTAGCTATTATCAAAGCCAGTTCGGTTCCCGTAGGGATCAAGCTCCAATGCCAAGCAGTACAAGGGTTTATCAAAATCCTTATCCAAATGGTGGTTCCTGGAATGCGCCCAACTCACCTAGAACTGACAGCCAGCAAGGGAATCGCAGTTTTGGTAATGCTACTCGAGAGAACATGGATATGAACAATACGAGAAGTAGTACGCCAAATAACACTTACTCACGCCCTAACAATCAGTCGTTTGGGAACGCTAGACGTGAAGCGCCATCTCCTTCTTATTCTCCTTCGCAGAGTACACCTGTTTTCCCTCAACAGCCAAGCAATGAGAATAGAGCTTCATTTGGTAACGCACGGAGAATGGATTCACCGAGTCAACCTTCATTTGGAAGCCAATCACCTTCAAGCACACGCTCTTCTAGTTCGTCAACTGGGAGTGTATTTGGAGGTCATAGATAAATTAAAGAATATATGAGAATAACGGACATTAACCGATCGAGAGTAGCCACTGCAATGGTCAGGGGCTACTTTCATTCTTTCTTCTCTGGGCAGATAGATGCTTTATCATCCGACAAGAAGAAATTAGAACCACGAGAGTATAAGCAGTTGTTAGTTAATAACTTCGATAACCTGTCTTCACAATTTGTATCGGTACTATTTCCCGTTCTTATTCGTTTGAATTATGATGACTTTGATAAGGTGACTACTGATATGAAACGTAGACATTTCTCCTCTTCTACTTCTTCAAAGTTGCTCTTGCGCTATGCTTGTGGATCAAAGGAATTATACGACTTGGTGACTGCGGAATATCAGAAAAACGTCTTTGCTTTAATGGAAGGGCATTTGTTGACAAAGGAGGAGTTCTTTGCTTCTTGCCCTAGCTTGCAGGCTGACAATACAGTTCCTGTTTCTTTAGCCATTCGCTCTGTGGTGCGTGTACAGATGCAAGCGTATGTAACTGGCGTTACAAGTGCACAAGCATCTACGAACGACTTGCGACAGGCTACTATCTATCGTTTAATGCTCTCGGGTATGGAATCTTTGTTACATGACTCACCTATTCTTCTCGAGGAGGAGAATTTAGAAATGATGTTCCGCAAGGTTTCATTAAACTCTGAAAACTTCGAAAGATTAATGGATGAAATGACTATGGCTTACACGGAATTAGTGTAGACACCTGTCTATTTATGTACGCATAAGTAGTCTGACTTCTGTAATCTTACTATAAGTTTACTCCTATATATTGACATCCTCGTTTGCCCACTCAATTTAAAGAGCTTTGGACAAACGAGGATGTTTGTTTCTGTCGGTTTAACAAAAGAAAGATTGTTCTTCACTCAGAAGAAACTTCTTTGCTTAAAGTTTCCCAGCGTCTCCCAAGTAACTGTCTTTGAATCCAAGAAAATACAGCACACCATCAAGCCCGATAGTTGTTATATTTTGTTCGGCAGTAGCTTGCACACGTGGCTTTGCATGGTAAGCAATGCCCAATCCCGCTTCTGAAATCATGGGCAAGTCATTAGCTCCATCGCCTACAGCAATCGTTTGTGCGAGATTGACTTTCTCAACTTGAGCCAGTAGCTTCAATAGTTCTGCCTTGCGTTTTCCGTCAACTATATCGCCGAGGTAACGCCCAGTTAACTTATTATGCTCATCTATTTCTAGTTCGTTTGCATAGACATAATCAATACCATATTTGCGTTGTAAGAACTCACCAAAATAAGTAAATCCACCGCTGAGAATCGCTATTTTATAACCACATTGTTTCAGTACATTCATCAATCTATCTACGCCTTCCGTAATTGGCATTGACTCTGCAATATCTTTCATTACGCTAGCATCTAAGCCCTTCAATAGTGCTACACGTTCAGCGAAACTCTCTTTGAAATCAATCTCACCACGCATCGCACGTTCTGTGATCTCTGCCACTTGTTCGCCAACACCAGCTCGCTTTGCAAGTTCGTCAATACACTCGGTCTGAATAAGTGTCGAATCCATATCAAAGCAGATGAGTCTGCGCATACGACGATACATATCATCCTTCTGTAGAGAGCAGTCAATACCTTGTTCATGGCTCATTTGCATCAACTCCGCTTGTAAGCGTTGATAATCGGTAGGGGTTCCTCTAAGTGAAAACTCAATGCAGGCTCTGACGTGCAAGTAATGTTTCTTAATACTTTGCCGTCCAGTAAGGCGTCGTACAGCATCAATGTTAAAGCCATGCGCCGAGATGATTTGTGCCGTTGCTTGTATGTTCCTTGCCGACAATGATCGCCCAATAATAGTAAGGATGTACCTGTTCTTACCTTGTTGATTCACCCATTCCTCATACTCATCGTCACTGATTGATGCAAAACCAATGTTTACACCAATTTCAGTAGCTTTGAAGAGCAAGTCTTTCATCACTTGCCCTGAGCTTTGTTTGTCAATCCGGATGAGAATACCGAGTGATAGGGTGGAGTGAATATCCGCCTGACCAATATCTAAGATATGTGCGTCATATTGTGCAAGTATTTCCATGATAGACGCTGTTAGTCCCGGTCGGTCTTGCCCTGTTACCCTGATTAATATTTGTTCTTCTTGTGTGTTTGTCTTTTCTTCCATATCAAATCTTTGTTCATGCAAAAGTACTGATTAATTATGACGTGAGCAAATGTTCTAGCAAACTACATTAGGATTATCTTCGGTTTACTCCCGTGTGCAGGATGATAGTCTAATTTTAAGTACGATCCACTTCTAAGTTTAAGTACATTTGATGTATAAGTTAAAGTACGCTTGACGTTTAACTTAAAGTATAAATTGACTTTAAGTTAACGTGAAAATTAACTCTAAATTGGAGGCTGGTTAGTGTTATATTAAAAATTTAATATTAACTATTATATGATTGATTATCAATTTATAATAGATAGTTTGTACATGACAAACTATAAGTTTTGTTCAAGTTAAGGTTAATGTTTTATTGAGGCGAAAGTTACCCCTATGAAGTCCTACGACTTTTCTATAAAAGCAAGTATTGATTAGTACTTAATGTTTATGAAACTAATGAACAAATAAAGGTTGTGTCTTCATGTAGATATTGTCTAGAGTATTTCGATGACAGACTAAAAGTAAAGACAGACAGCCTCGTCTATTTATTAAAGCAAATGTGCTTCAGTTAGGCGAAAGCGTCTGTCCCTACTTATTGTATAAACGATTTATCTCTTTGTGAGATACCTCATCTTTACTTCTTCATCTGTTGCTTTAGTAGTGTTGGAATCTCACTCGTCTCACGTGCAACAGGAACTCCAACAGCCTCAAACGCAGCTATCTTTTCGCTTGCAGAGCCAGAGCCACTTGAAATTATAGCACCAGCATGCCCCATTTGTTTGCCCGGAGGAGCTTGTTGTCCAGAGATGAAGACAGCTACGGGTTTAGTTACATGCTCCTTTATAAACTTTGCGGCACGTTCTTCAGCGTCACCACCAATCTCACCAATGAGAGCAATGCTATCCGTCTCTGGGTCATCTTGGAACATCTGTAATAGTTCTTCAAAGTAAAGACCTACAACAGGGTCACCACCAACGCCAACGGCTGTTGATTGTCCGAGACCTGCTTGTGTGAGGTTATGCACCACCTCATAAGTTAAAGTACCGCTACGACTGATGACGCCAGTATGTCCTTTCTTAAAGATGTTTGTTGGCATAATACCAGCCATGCTCTCTTCTGGAGATATCAAGCCAGGGCAGTTAGGTCCGATAACCTTTACACCATGAACTTTAGCATAATGCTGTGCAGCTACAGCGTCGAGTGTTGGTACACCTTCAGTAATACAGATGACAAGTTGAATGCCGCCATCAATAGCTTCTAGCATAGCATCCTTAGCAAAAGGTGCAGGAACAAAGATAATAGAAGTGTTTGCTTGTGTTGCAGCCACCGCATCTTTCACCGTGTTGAAAACAGGGATACCACAGACTTCTTGTCCTGCCTTGCCAGGAGAGGTACCACCCACAACATTGGTTCCATACTCTTTCATCTTTGATGCGTGAAAACTACCATCACGACCAGTTATACCTTGTACAATTAGTCTTGTATTTTTGTTGATCAGAATACTCATAATATCTTATTTAAAGTTGTTTACTTAGTTCAACTGCCTTGTGTCCAGCATCTGCCATAGAGGTGGCAACATTGAAGTGGGTTCCTTCTAATATTGCCCTTCCTTCTGCCTCGTTGGTACCAGTGAGACGGATGACAATAGGAATGTCGGTTTGAATCACCTTGAATGCTTCAAGCAAGCCCTTAGCAACGTCATCGCAACGGGTAATTCCACCAAAGATGTTAATGAGAACAACCTTTACATGCTTGTCGGCTAATAAGAGCTTCATGGCTTCAACAATCTTCTCTGGGTTAGAGCTACCACCAATATCAAGGAAGTTAGCTGGTTCGCCACCATAGAGTTTAATCATATCCATCGTAGCCATTGCAAGACCAGCACCATTCACCATACAACCGATAGAGCCTCCAAGGTTAACGTAACTGAAGCCCTTATCCTTAGCCTCACGCTCTTTCTTCTCCTCTGCAGTAGGCTCGAAGAGTTCTGCTATATCAGGATGGCGGAAGAGAGCATTATCATCAAAGGTCATCTTAGCGTCGATGGCTTTTAGTGTACCTTCCTGTGTCATCACGAGAGGATTTATCTCTGCAAGTGAGGCATCCTTTTCGACGAAGAGTTTATAAAGGTTCTTGAAGATAGGCACCGCTTGCTTCACTTGTGCCATATCATCGAATAACTTGAACGCTGCTTCACGTGCGAGGAAGTCAGACATACCAATAGTTGGATCAATGACAATCTTCTCAATCTTCTCTGGTGTCTCTTTTGCCACTTGCTCGATATCCATACCACCGGCACGACTTAACATCAACATAGGGCACTTCGACTTGCGATCAACAAGAATACTCATGTAGTACTCAGAGGCAATGTTAACAGCTTCGCTAACAAGGACACGATCAACAGTGAACCCTTTGATGTCCATTCCTAAGATTGCTTCTGCATGTTGGCGAATCTCTTCTTCACTACTTCCAAGTTTAACACCACCAGCCTTACCACGACCACCCGTGTGTACTTGTGCTTTTACGACCGCTTTTGCTAAACCTAATTGTTTATACGCAGCAACAGCCTCATCCGGTGTTCGACAAACGATGTTGCGATCTACCGGTAGTCCATAAGATGCAAAGATACTCTTTGCTTGGTATTCATGTACCTTCATAAGATTTGTTTTTAATTATAAACTATAGTTTAGGTGTTTTGTAAATCGATTGAATGTGAATCAATAGTCTTTAGCTACTCTTTCTCCACGTAAGACAGCCAAGGCATTCTCTGTTAGTGCGAGCATCTCATCTTGACCAGGATAAACATGTACTGGAGCAAGATATTCTATTCGACGTTTAAGGCGGTCGATGATGTAATCGCTCTTTGCCATTCCACCCGTGAGAAGGATGGCGTCGACTTTACCATATAGAACAGCCCCTTCTGCGGCTATGTTCTTCGCAACATGCCATATCATTGCTGACACGATTAACTCTGCATGTTTATCGCCAGCCTTGATCCAGTTCATGACCTCTCTTAGGTCATTTGTACCAAGATGTGCAATTAAACCAGCCTGCCCACTGACTCTGCCTAGTAATTGGCTTTCAGTGTATTTACCACTAAAACAAAGGCGTATTAAGTCGGCTGCTGGGAGGCTACCCGCACGTTCGGGTGAGAAAGGACCTTCACCATCAAGGGCATTATTAGCATCGATGGCTCGACCATGATTGTGGGCGGCAATTGATATTCCACCACCAAGATGACAGATGATAAGGTTGAGTTTCTCGTATTTAGTACCTATATCTTTGGCGTATCGTCTACCAATGGCTTTCTGATTCAAAGCGTGCCAGATACATGCACGAGGCATTAGAGGAGAACCAGAGATACGGGCTTCGGGCTCTAGTTCGTCAACTACACCAGGATCGGCAACAAAACTTTTGCAACCGGGGATGTCACGTGCAATCTCGTCAGCAATCATACAACCTAAGTCACAGGCGTGCTGATGAATGGCTTGTTGCTGGTCAAGTATCATTTCTTCCGTAATGGTGAATACACCACTTGACACAGGTTTAGCTAATCCGCCTCGTCCGATAACTGCATCAAAGTCAAGAGGGATATTGCGTTTCTTTAATTCTTCAATAACAAGTTGCTTTCTAAAGTGAAATTGATCTGTAATCTTCTTGAAAGTACTTAGTTCTTCTCTTGAATGAGGTATGTCTGCAACAAAGACAGGTTCATCGTCATTCGCTAAGGAGATTTTTGTTGAGGTTGAGCCTGGGTTAATAGCTAGGATCTTGTATGCCATAATGTTTTATTGGGTTATATTGGGAAGGGTAATAACCTTATTTTACTATGAGACTTGCAAGTGCAAGACTATATAACTTGGAGGTAATAGTATCGCCTCTGCTAGGGAGAACTACAGGTGCCATTGTTCCTTGAAGTACACCTGCGACCTCAGCATGACAGAAGAGCGTGATAGTTTTATAGAATAGATTGCCCGACTCTATATTTGGGAAGATAAGTGCGTCAGCCTCTCCGTTGATAGGTGAGTTGATTTGTTTAATCTCCATTGCTTCCTTAGAGCATGAAGTCTTTAAATCTAAGGGTCCATCTATTTCACACTTACTGAAAACTCCTGCTTTCGCATCTTCTTTTAATGTTAGATAATTTGCCGTATGAGGGAAGTGTTTGGTATCGACCTTCTCGGAGCAATGTATTAGAGAGATTTTAGGGCAAGTGATGTTGAAAGCATGGCAAAAGTCAACAAGATATTGTACTTGAGCTTTACGCTGTTCATCCGTAGGATAAGGAATCACAGCAGCATCAGTAAAGAATATTAGTTTGTTATACTCTGCTAATTTAGCAACAGCAATATGGGTTAAGACAGCCCCTTTAGGTAATATACCGAGTTCCTTATCTAATATAGCGCGTAGGAGGACATCCGTATTGACAAAACCTTTCATTATTATATCGGCTTGCTTCTCTCGGATAAGTGCCACAGCCTTACGTGAAGCCTCTTCTGGAGAGTCTACAATAATAGTTTCAAAGCCTTCCTTTTGTGCAAAAGTATTCCGTGTAATTTCAGAGCATATCAATATGGGCTTTATAAAACCTTCGTGGGCTGCTAATAAGACAGCTTCTTGTGTGTGGCTCTCTTCTGGCCATACAACAACTACACGTTTACGAATATGTTTCTCTTTGAGCAGACTTATTAGTTGTTTAAAGTCTTTGATACTTCTTTCTTTTTCTGGCATGTTCTGTTGATTTTTAAGTAGTAGTATGATAACGCAACAAAGATACTATTTTGTTTTGATATATAGATTCATTTTAAGGAAAAAACTGATTAAAATTCTTTTATTCCCATTAGTTGCAGTATATTTGCAGCCAAATTAGAGTCTATATGAAACGTCTACTTTTCTTTTTCTTAACGTGTATGGTTGTTGTTATAGGTTTTGCACAGACAACTAATCATACGCATATTCCTAAGGATGCTATTTTCTATAATGCACGTTGGCAAGGAGTTGCCACGGAAAGTAAGGCGGCGTATTATCGTGTTCTTACTGTAGATAATAGAGGGGCTAAGATGTTCTATGACTATTACATTACGGGGCAGTTGCGTGCAGAGAAGCATTACATAAGCATCAATCGTCAAGATGATAAACTAACGAAGTTAGAGGGAGTGTGCCGTACGTTTTATAAGTCAGGTAAGGTAGAGTCTGTAATGCAATATAAGAATGGTGTAGCTAATGGGCGTGCCCTTTCTTTCTTTCCTAGTGGGAAGGTCGGTATGAAACTGAATTATCGTAATGGTGTTTTAGATGGACCTTGTTATGCTTATAATGAACAAGGTAGGGTAGAGTACACGACTATCTGGCGTGACGGCTCTCGTATATCTGATTCAAAGGGCGGCAAAGATTACTATATAAATAAGGTGACGAATGAAGATGAGTTTTGTGAGCGGTATCGTGTAAGGGAGCGTGTAACCATGGCGCAATCTAGACAGGTAAACACATCAACGCTTGATGACAAGAAGATTGACAAGCGTGAAGCCCCTGCAAGTAAAGTTACATCTTCTACAATAAAGAAGGATGAGAGCCAGCAAGCGAATAAAGCATCAGTTCCTCAACAGAAAGTCTCCAAAGAAATGACAGAAGAAGAGCGATTGATAGCAGAGGTGAAATATCCTGATGCACCAATGGATGTTACGGAATCATCGAAAGGTAATTCTTCGCAGGAAGAGAAGGTAAAAGCACCAACGATTCCAGATGAATGTTTGTTTCCATTCCCTTACTTATGTCACGTCTTACTAGATGATACTGAACGTTTGAAGGATATTCCTTCTTTGGTTGCATTGAGTAAAGTGTTTGCGTTGAAAGATTCACAAACCATCAATGGGTATAGTACTCAAAAAGAGATTATCTTCCATCACAATATGTATTATGATGAACAGAGTGGTCAAGATAAGGTCGTTGGCAAACAACCAAGACAAATAGGCTATTTAGGAACCTTTGTTGATCATCAATTAATGTTAGAACGCATCAACCTATTTACTTGGTCATCAGATGAAATGTTATCATTTGCTCGACAAGCTATTGAGGCAGGTTATCATGTTTTGGGTGGAGGAGATTATCAGTCCTTAGATGGTAACTTTATCTTAGAGCCTAAGAGTTCGAAGGTCAGTGACGGCTCACGATCAGTTCTTATTACCTTTACGCATCAGTCCAATCTTTATGGAGGTCTTTACCATATTCAAATGGATGTAAGATGATAAAATGAGGTGATTTTATAAAGTTGAGATAAATAAGTTGGGAGATATGTGGTGAATTGCAAATTTTTGTCTATATTTGCAGCATCAACGTAATTGTGAATTAAAGAAACTTCGGTGTGTCTCTTAGTCCTTCCTTTCTGATACACTAAATATAACGACAACATATCGAATATGAAAGTAATTGAGAAACTTTGGAATTGGTATTTATCTGCCAATGCTTTACCTTACTGGGTTATTTTAGCCATTGATATCTTTATCTGTTATTTCTCAGGTTTATTCGTCTTTTGGTTGTATTCTCATGGTGCTTTGGCTTGGAGTTATATTGCATTGTTCTCTAAGACAATCCTTATTTATATGATCTTCAACCTGATAGGTTTTAGAATCTTCCATACCTATTCAGGAATCATTCGATACTCCTCTTTTGTTGATTTACAGCGTGTAGGTTTAGCAATGTTATCTTCTTTAATTGTTGCTGAAGCCATGCATTATGTTATTTATTATTGGGATCTTGATTTCATTCGACTTCAAGGACGACAGATAGCGGCAATGTATCTAGTTGCTACAATTGGAATGATGTTGTTTAGAATTGTTGTTAAGTCTCTATATGATGTTCTCTTCAATACGGGCGGTGGTATGCGTACGCTCATCTATGGTGTGAAAGATGGTGGTATCGGTTTAGCCAAGAGCATTCGAAGTAGTAAACCTAATAAGTTTACTTTGAAAGGCTTTATTGCTCATGATTCAACTTTCAAAGGACGTATCTTGATGGGAGAAAAGGTCTATATAGTAGATGATGATTTGGCAGAAATTATTAGGGAGTTGAAGATTAAGGCAGTCTTAGTTTCTCCTTTACAGAATGAGCGTTTCCGTGATGACCAAAAGCTACAAGATGTCTTGTTAAGTCAAGGCGTCCAGATCTTTATGAGTGAAGGCGAGAAGGAATGGAGTCAGGATGATGATTATTCAAATGTACAACTAAAGGAGATTAGTATTGAGGACCTTCTCCCACGTGATCAGATACGTGTCGATATGGATTCTATCGGTGCTCTCCTGCGTGGGAAGAAGATTATGATTACTGGTTCTGCAGGTAGTATTGGTTCTGAAATGGTGCGTCAGATTGCCATTTATAATCCTGCGGAATTGATACTGATTGATCAAGCCGAAACGCCACAACATAATATTCGATTGATGATGCACTTTGAGTGGCCTAATATAACAGCACATACAATCGTTGCAAGTATTACTAATGCAGATCGTATGGATAAGATTTTCCAAACTTATAAGCCTGATTACGTGTTCCATGCAGCTGCTTATAAGCATGTGCCCATGATGGAGAATAATCCATCAGAGAGTATTCAAAATAACGTTTGGGGAACGAAAGTTATAGCTGATTTGAGTGTTAAGTATGGCGTTAAGAAGTTTGTTATGATATCTACAGATAAAGCTGTAAATCCAACGAATGTGATGGGTTGCTCTAAACGAATCTGTGAGATATATTGCCAGAGCTTAAACAAAATGATTAACGAACAAGCTAATGGTAAACCAGTGACGCAGTTTGTAACAACTCGTTTTGGTAACGTATTAGGCTCTAATGGATCTGTTATTCCTTTGTTTGAAAAGCAGATTAAGGCAGGTGGACCTGTTACGGTTACTGACCCAAAGATTATTCGTTTCTTTATGCTTATTCCAGAGGCTTGTAAACTCGTGTTGGAAGCTGGTACACATGGTAGTGGCGGTGAGATATTTGTCTTTGATATGGGTAAACCCGTAAAGATCGCAGATCTAGCGAAACGAATGATAAAACTCTCTGGAGCAAAGAATGTTGAGATTAAGTATACTGGTTTACGTGCAGGTGAGAAGCTTTATGAAGAAGTTTTGAGCACAACAGAGAATACTCTTCCTAGTTTCCATGAGAAGATTCGTATAGCAAAAGTACGTGAGTATGACTTCAAAGAAGTTGAGGCTCAGATTAATTCCCTTATCTCTTTGAGTCACACCTACGATGATATGGCTATCGTTGAAAAGATGAAAGAGATAGTACCAGAGTATGTAAGCAATAACAGCAAGTATACTATATTGGATAAGCAAACTGTAAGCAATAAATAATGGATAAAGCCTATTCTGTATTCCTGAGTTTAGTAAAAAGTGAGTTATGGCAAACTCCTTTAGATTTGAGTTTATCTCATTCCGAGTTTACTGATGTTTACAACATTGCTTCAAAGCAAGCAATGTTAGGCATACTTGCAGCAAGTTTGATTCGTAATGACGTACAGTTAGAGAGACAGGATGTACTTAAAATCCTGACGATTCAAGGTACGATAGCGAAAAGCAATAGAGCATTGAATGCAGAGTTGGAAAGGTTGCGTTGTCTGTTGGATAAGAATAAAATAGATGCGATTGTTGTAAAGGGGCAAACTATAGGAATCTATTATCCTGATCCTTTTTCTCGTACACCTGGAGATATTGATTTCTATTGTGATAAAAAGAATCTAGCAAAGGTTATCCCTGCTATTGCGCATGATTGGGGAATTAATATTAATGTTGAACCAACCGATCAACATTTTGAGATAGACCACAACGCTATAACATTGGAGCTGCATCATTGCTTGATGAGATTTGCTAGTCATAAGTCCCAAAAGATATGGAATCGTATCTTTGAGAATCTCAAGCCTTCTTTTGTCAATGTTAATGGCTCTTCTATTCAAACATTAGAACCAACATTAAATCTCCTTTATACCTTCCTGCATCTTTATCATCATTTGATAGAATTAGGTGTTGGTTTGCGCCAATTCTGTGATGTTGCAATCCTTCTTAAAGTTTATCATGACGTTATCGATAAAGAGCAGCTGTATAGATGGCTGGATGAACTAGACTTTCGGAAAGCCTTTGATGCCATTCAGTTGATATTGGTAAAGTTGTTAGGCTTGGATGAGAAGTTTGCTCTATGTCCTATTCCTGTCAATGAATCTTCCGACACAATTTCTTTGTTTATGGATATAGTTTGGTTCGGTGGTAATTTCGGCTTTCATGGTTATAATAGGAGTTTCCGATTTAAGAGCCAATATTTCCTCGTTACAACTTATCGAAAACTCCAATTATATTATCGCTTTTATCGTTTTTCACCGCGTGAGATTCGTGCCTCCGTATTATCGGCAATCCCTCACAAAGCAATGTTAGCTTTTAAGGGTAGGCTTTAAAAACCGTTTTCATAAGACACGCAAAAAAGTGTTCGCGAACAAATTCAAAATTGTTCGCGAACTCTTTCCAGATTGTTCGCGAACAATTTTGTGAATCTCTTAGTACTCTTTAATCTATCCTCTGCCGAATGCGTATCCCCTTGCTGCCAGATACGTATTCTCGTTCCGCTAGATACGGTGAGCGTTGCTGTTAGATACGGTGAGCGTTGCTGTTAGATGCGGTGAGCGTTGTTGCTAGATACGTATCTGTCAGCAGCGCAATACGTATTTGTCGGTAGGGGAATGCGGTGAGCGTAGCACAGGAATACGCATCTAGCAGAATGTCTATACTGTAAGGCGTAGAACTCTCTTGGAAGTTTCAATCACTTATTTGAGAGCCTCGTCCTCTGTTCCTGACAATATATACTTTTGTTATTGACAATATGTACTTTCGCGCCCCACGAAATATACTTTCGTCAAAGAGCGACTAATGCGGGAAGTAGTTCGTTGAAATTGCGGATGCGGTTCGCTATAAATTTATATGCTGTTTGCGTAAAATTTCTAACCGCTTCCCCATATATTTATATACGGTTAGAAATTTACGGGGAAGCGGTTAGAAATAAATTTATATCAAATAAAAGTCTTTGGATAAGCGGATAGAAATGCAGCTAGGTTTAAGTTTTAGTGAACGTTTATCTAAAATAGAATGGATATGAAGAAATGCACCCCATGAACTGAAGTGCATTTCTTTATTATTGAAATAGATAAAACTATTTGTCGTTACTTTGCATAAGCAACAGAACGGGTTTCACGAATTACTGTAATCTTAACCTGACCAGGATAAGTCATTTCGTTCTGAATCTTCTCTGCAATTTCAGAACTTAGTTTCTCGCTCTCTACATCGTCCATCTTATCAGCACCAACGATGACACGGAGTTCTCGACCTGCCTGTATTGCGTATGTCTTTGTCACACCTGGATAGCTCATTGCAATAGCTTCCAAATCATTCAAGCGCTTAATGTAAGCTTCAACAATCT
>ENA-OWND01001026-OWND01001026.1-metagenome-genome-assembly--contig:-NODE-1026-length-17843-cov-9.100855_pt1 | contig 17843 bp, 19 predicted proteins | sample MGYA00245342_ERZ651119 | MGnify/ENA primary metagenome ERZ651119 (study PRJEB26857, sample SAMEA4031756) | metagenome | biome: human; feature: oral; material: saliva | place: Philippines | collected 2014...
ATTTAGCTTTTTATATAAGATCACAAATAAAAAATCATAAAAATACCTTAAGAGTACTCACAAAAACACTATATATTTGCTAATTATTATTGAAATTTAGCAGTAAAAATTTATACAAAATAGACGATATAGTAAGCACAAAATAAAATAAAAGGTAATTTGTGGCACAAAAATTAATATTAATTGGTGCATCTACTGGTGGTCCTGGACATATTAAGAAGCTATTAAAAGACATCAAACTAAATGGCGCTATCGTTGTGATAGCTCAGCATATGAACAAGATGTTTATACATTCTTTCGCAGTACAAATAGGAAAAGAGTGCAATATAAATGTTGAAATTTTGACCGAAAAAACAAATCTGAAAGAAAATATTGTCTATATATGTGAACAAAATACCTTAGTGGCGCCAACTTTGCCAATAAGTGCAAAACCTAATCCTGAAGAAAAAACGATATATACACCAAATGTAGATGTTTTGTTTGGCTCTGGAGTTGGAATTTGTAAAAGCGCAAATGTGCTAGCTATTTTACTAACTGGCATAGGAGATGATGGAGCGGCTGGACTTGATAAACTTTATAAAGCAGGTGCAAAATGCATAGCTGAAAATGAAGAGAGTGCGATAGTTTATGGTATGCCAAAGCGTGCTAAAGAACTAAATCAAAATTTAAAATCGTTAAATCTAATGATGATAAGAAAAGAATTGGAGGATTTTTTAAATGCTTTTTAACAAAGATACAAAGGGAAGTGAAGCTTTGGAAGTAAAAGCACCAAGCGACATGGATGGATTTAACGAATTTATGAGTACTATAAAGACACTTTGTGGGGTCGATCTAGAGCCAAAGAGAGATATTACACTTCAAAGAATTAGCATTTTTGCTAAAAACCGCCAGATAAAGAGCTTTAAAGATCTAGTTTCGATGATAAGATATGACTCAAATTTGCGCCAAGATATCTTAAATCTAGTAACTGTAAATGAGACATATTTTTACAGAGAGCTGACACAGCTTAAAGATGTTATTTACTATGCTAAAGATCTTGGAGAGGCTAGAATTTTATGTGCGCCATGTTCAACTGGTGATGAGCCATATTCACTAGCTATGCTGGCCTATGAGCTAGGTTTTAAGCAAAATGAAATTTCAATCGTTGGCATCGATATAAACTCAGAAGCTATAACGAGCTGTCAAAAAGGTATTTTTAGTGAAAGAAGTCTAAATAGACTAAGCGATTTTCAAAAAGAGAGATTTTTTACAAAAATTGATGACAAATTCCAGATAAAAAAAGAAATTTTACCAAGGTGTGAGTTTAAAATTTTAAATGTTTTTGATGATGCGATATTTAATCTTGGAAAATTTGATATCGTCCTTTCAAGAAATATGATGATATATTTTGACGATGAATTTAGACTAAAGTGTGTCGAGCGTTTACACAAGCTTCTAAAGCCGGATGGCAGGCTCTACGCAGGACATGCTGATCTTGTGCCATACACCCCGCTTTACACAAAGCGTTTTTCAAACGGAGCTACATATTACGAGCGTGCTTAAGGGTTAAATTTAACCCAGGCCGCTTTGCCCTTAGCAAGTTTTTATCAATTTTTGGCTAAAATCCCACAAGCTAAATTTAAGGATAAAAATGAAAGACAATCTACTTGAATTAACTCAAGATATCGCTTCAGTTGATATCGAAGATTCTATAAAAAATAGCTATCTTGACTACTCTATGAGCGTCATCGTCGGACGTGCTTTGCCTGACGCTAGAGACGGACTAAAGCCAGTTCATAGAAGAATTTTATACGCTATGGATAACCTCGGCGTTGGCAGCAGAAGTGCCTATATGAAGTCAGCTCGTATCGTCGGTGAAGTCATCGGTAAGTACCACCCACACGGCGACACAGCGGTTTATGACGCACTTGTTCGTATGGCTCAGAAATTTTCTATGCGTTATCCAGTCGTTGATGGACAAGGAAACTTTGGCTCGATTGATGGCGACAGCGCAGCTGCGATGCGTTATACCGAAGCTAGAATGACCATGCTTACTGAAGAGCTTTTAAAAGATATCGACAAAGATACGGTTGATTTTGTACCAAACTACGACGATAGAGAGGTTGAGCCAGATGTTTTGCCTAGCCGTGTGCCAAATTTATTATTAAACGGCTCAAGCGGTATTGCGGTCGGTATGGCGACAAATATCCCACCACACAGCCTTGATGAGCTGATAGACGGTCTTTTGCTCCTTCTTGAAAACAAAGAGGCGACACTTGAAGAGGTGATGGAATTTATAAAAGGTCCAGACTTCCCAACTGGCGGTATCATCTTTGGTAAAAAAGGCATCATAGAGGCCTACCGCACAGGTCGTGGCAGGGTCAAACTAAGAGCCAAAACTCACATAGAAAAAAAGCCAAACAAAGATGTCATAGTAATCGACGAGCTGCCTTATCAAACAAACAAAGCAAGGCTTATCGAGCAGATCGCTGAGCTTGTAAAAGATAAGCAGATAGAGGGCATTAGCGAGGTTAGAGATGAGTCTGACAAAGACGGCATCCGCGTAGTTATCGAGCTAAAACGCGACGCTATGAGCGACATCGTGCTAAATAATCTCTTTAAATCAACCACGATGGAGAGCACTTTTGGCGTTATTATGCTTGCTATTAATAACAAAGAGCCAAAGGTGTTTAACCTTATCGAGCTACTTAAGCTATTTTTAAATCACAGAAAAACCGTTATCATTAGAAGAACGATATTTGAGCTTGAAAAAGCGCGCGCAAGAGCCCACATCTTAGAGGGTCTAAAGATCGCACTTGATAACATCGACGAGGTTATTGAGATTATTAGAAATAGTGCTGATACAGCGGTTGCTAGAGAAGGCTTGATGAGTAAATTTAACCTCTCAGAGCTTCAAGCAAATGCTATCCTTGATATGCGTCTAAGCAAGCTTACAGGCCTAGAGAGAGAAAAACTAGAGGCCGAGCTAGCCGAGCTTATGGCTGAGATCGCAAGACTTGATGAAATTTTAAAGAGCGAGACATTGCTTGAAAATTTGATCAAAGAAGAGCTTCTTGAGATCAAAAATAAATTTAAAGTACCAAGAGTGACTGAGATCGTTGATGACTACGATGATATCGACATCGAAGATCTCATACCAAATGAAAATATGGTCGTAACCATAACTCACCGCGGCTACATCAAGCGTGTGCCAAGCAAGCAGTACGAGAAGCAAAAACGCGGTGGCAAGGGCAAAGTAGCGGTCACGACATACGATGATGACTTTATAGAGAGCTTCTTTACTTCAAATACCCACGATACGCTTATGTTTGTGACTGACCGCGGACAGCTCTACTGGCTAAAAGTCTATAAGATCCCAGAGGGAAGCCGCACGGCAAAGGGCAAAGCAGTTGTAAATTTGATCCAGTTGCAGCCTGATGAGAAGATCAAAGCGATCATCCCAACGACTGACTTTGACGAGAGCAAATCTCTAGCGTTCTTCACTAAAAATGGTATCGTAAAACGCACAAATTTAAGTGAGTTTAAAAACATTCGCTCAGTTGGCGTAAGGGCGATAAGCCTCGATGAGAACGACGAGCTAGTAACTGCACTCATTGCTCAAACATACGATGATATGCCAGTGACTGACCCAGAAAATGAGCTAAGCGTTGAGACAGAGGTGCTTGAAGTTGAAGAGCTTCAAAACGAGATCGACGAAGATAATGTAAATGCCGAAGAAGACGCAAGCTCAGGCGATGAGACAATGCTATTTGTCGTTACCAAAAAGGGTATGTGTCTTAAATTTAAGATCAGCAAGGTTCGCCAAATGGGTAGAACTGCACGCGGCGTAACTGGCATTAAATTTAAAGAGCCAGGCGATGAGGTCGTAGGCGCAGCAGTCATCGAAAGCAATGACCAAGAAATTTTAAGCATATCTCAAAAAGGTATCGGCAAGCGCACAACCGCTGATGAGTACCGCTTGACAAACCGCGGCGGCAAAGGCGTCATCTGCATGAAACTAACAAGCAGAACAGGCGATCTTGTGGGCGTTGTGATGGTTGATGAAGAGCAAGATCTTATGGCTCTAACATCAAGCGGCAAGATGATAAGAGTTGATATGCAAAGCATCCGCAAAGCAGGACGTAACACAAGCGGCGTTATCGTCGTAAATGTCGATGGCGATGATGTTGTAAGTATCGCAAGATGCCCTAAGGCAGATGATGGCGAAGATGAGGATGAAGCACCAAGCGAAGATATGGGGCTTTTGGAATAAATTTTGCTATTAAATTTTAAATAAAAGCATAAAAAAGGTTGTTTATGAAGGTTAAAATTTTATCTTTTGCTTTGATGATCGCTATTTTTGGCGGCTGCTCATTTAACGGCTTTATGGGCGAGCCAACTAGCACATCAAACCGCAACGTAGTCATCCAAAAGGTCGATAAAGACGATCTTAGAGAGGTGATGAAAAAAGAGAAGATGATATATGATAGCGCTCCAAGAGAGACCACTTTTAGAGCCACAGGCGAGGGCATAGCTCCGCTAAATTCGCTCTCATACGCTCAGTCAGTCACTCTTGCAAAAAGAGCGGCGATGGCTGATGCTTATTCGCAGCTTGCAGGCAAGCTTTATGGCGTAAAGATCAACGCTGAAGACACCGTAAGAGACGCGATGCTAAACGACTCATCTATCACTTCAAAGGTTCAAGGTCTTGTCAAAAACGCAAGGATCGTGAATGAAAATTTCAAAGACGGGCTTTATAAGGTAAATATGGAGCTTAAGATAGACGAAGATAAGTGGCGAGAAGTCTTTTCTTACTAACGATACTTTTAAATTTCGCCTTTTGCCTGGAGGAGTTTATCTTCTGGGCAAAGGTCGATACGAAAAATCAAATAGTTGCCTTTGAGGAAATTTCATTTTCTAAGGCGATGACTCTCTCGCCCAATCCAAAACCAAAATTTCTTTGCCAGATAGACGCTTTTAAAGATGAAAATACCACAACTCTTGGCTTTTTAAATTTACACAAAGATGAAATTTTTGACTGTTTTGCTTTAAAAAAAGTGATGATAAAAAATGAGCTAAATGTCAAAAACTCACAGGTCACAAATGCTTCAAATTTGAAAATTTTGCCAGTTAGATTTATGGTGGAATTTAAGCCAAAATCCGCTATCATCGGCACACTTCAATAAAAAAGAGATCAAATGAATATCGTCATAGTAGAAGATGACATCAATATGCGAAAGTCGCTTGAGATCGCACTTGGCGAGTATGAAGAGCTAAACATCAAAAGCTACAAGAGCGCAGTTGAAGCTCTAAAAAAGCTAAGCGACGACACTGATCTAATCATCACCGACATAAACATGCCAAAGATGGACGGACTTGAGTTCATTAAAGAGTTAAACGGCAAATTTGACGTCATCATAATGACTGGAAACGCCACACTTAACAAGGCGATCGAGAGCGTTAGGCTCGGCGTGAAGGACTTTTTAACAAAGCCATTTGACGTCTCAACGCTATATGAAGCGATAAAAAGGGTAGAGGCGCTAAAACAAAAAACTCCAAAAAGCATAAAAAAAGTTGAAACTAAAAGCGAAAATAACGGCTTTTTAGCCACTTCAAAGGCGCTTGAAGCGACGCTAAATATCGCGCTAAAAGCTGCAAGAACTGACGCCTCAGTCATGCTTAGTGGCGAAAGCGGCGTTGGCAAGGAGGTCTTTGCTAAATTTATCCACGCAAACTCACCAAGAAAAGATGCTGCATTTATCGCTTTAAATATGGCTGCTATCCCTGAAAATTTGATAGAAAGTGAGCTTTTTGGCTTTGAAAAGGGCGCTTTTACTGACGCAGCTACTACCAAAAAAGGGCAGTTTGAGCTGGCAAATGGCGGAACGCTATTTTTAGATGAGATCGGCGAGATGCCTATAAATTTACAGCCAAAATTGCTTCGTGCCTTACAAGAGCGCGAGATAACAAGGCTTGGCGCTACAAAGAGCGAAAAGATAGACGTTCGCATCATCTGCGCTACAAATGCAAATTTAGAGCTTGCGATGAAAGAGGGCAGGTTTAGAGAGGATCTTTTCTACCGCCTAAACACGATCCCGCTTTTCATCCCACCACTTCGCGAGCGAAAGGATGAAATTTTGCCTATCGCGCAGGATGCTTTGGACAAATGCTGCAAAGAGTATGGCTTTGAGGCTAAAAATTTCTCAAAAGCAGCCAAAGAGGAGCTTTTAGGCTACGACTACCCAGGCAACATAAGAGAGCTCATCTCGGTCGTGCAGCGTGCAGCGATACTAAGCGAGGGCGATGAAATTTTGCCAAAAGATCTATTTTTGCAAGCAAGAAGTAAAAAATAGGTAAAAATTTAAGTTTTTGGCTAGTAAAATTATGCAAATTAAGAAAATTAAAAGAAACCAAGGAGAGCAGATGAGAAAATTTAACGTAGCGGTCGTTGGTGCTACTGGAGCGGTCGGCGAAGAGCTTTTTAGAGTTATGGAGGAGGTTGATTTCCCAGTTGGTGAGCTTTTGCCACTTGCAAGTGCAAAGAGCGTTGGCATGGAGATCGAATTTAAGGGCAAACACTACAAAGTAAAAGAGCTAACCGAGAAAGTTTTTAGCGAGCACGAGATCGATATCGCATTTTTTAGCGCAGGTGGCTCAGTTTCAGAGAAATTTGCCAAATTTGCAGCCGATAGTGGCGCAGTAGTCATCGATAACACCAGCCATTTTAGGATGGATAAAGATATCCCGCTAGTCGTGCCTGAGTGCAATCCAAGTGACATCGCCATGTGGAAAAACCGCGGCATCATCGCTAATCCAAACTGCTCAACCATCCAAATGGTGCAAATTTTAAAGCCACTAAATGACGCTTTTGGTATCAACAGGGTTGATGTTTCTACCTATCAAGCAGCAAGTGGCGCTGGCAAAGAGGGCATGGAGGAGCTTGTTGTTCAGATGCAAAAGTTTTTTGAATTTAAGCTTGATGAGTGCGAGCCAAAGGTCTTTGCGCACCGCCTAGCGCTAAACGTGATCCCACACATCGACGTCTTTTTGGATAATGACTATACAAAAGAAGAGATGAAAATGGTCAATGAAACGCAAAAAATTCTTCACAAAGATATCGAAGTGAGCGCGACATGCGTGCGTGTGCCAGTGCTTAGAAGCCACTCTGAGGCGATCACTATCCACTTTGACAAAGACGTGAGCGCAGATGCGGCAAGAGAGGTTTTAAGCAAAGCTCCAAGCGTCGTCGTAGTCGATAATCCAGCTAAAAAAGAGTATCCGATGCCTACTATCTCAAGCGATACAAACGAGACTTACGTTGGCAGGATCAGGGTTGATAACTTTAGATCAAATGTGCTTCACCTTTGGTGCAGTGCCGATCAGATCCGTGTGGGAGCTGCGACAAATGCCGTTAGGATCGCACAAAAATGGATCACGATGCAGGAGTAGTTTGTAAATTTATTTTAGGCTAGAAAGGATCAAGCTCTAGCCTAAATTTATCTCGCAAATTCGTCTAATAAGTCTTGCAAAGTAACGTTTTTTAGCTCATTTTCTAGGGCAGTTTGTGCTCTTAAAAAGTGCCCGCTTAAAAGCTCTTCTATCCTGCCACCAACTGGGCAGGCTTTTGGCGAGTCAGAGTGAATTTTAAAAAGTTTTTCTTTCTCATTTACTGCGTTAAAAATTTCAAGCAAATTTATATCTTTTGGCTCTTTTGCAAGGCTCACTCCACCAACTCCAGCTGCGACATTTACGAGCCCTGCGGCCTTTAGTGTGCCAAGTAGGCGCCTAACGATAACTGGGTTTGTATTTATGCTACCAGCTATAAATTCGCTTGTAACCTTCTCATTTTCAAAAAATTTAGCACACAAAAGCGCGTGTATCGCAGTTGAAAATTTAATGCCAACTTGCATGATCGTCCTTAAATTTTTCGTGATTATACTTAAATTTTCTGCCAAAGACAGCCAGCTAAATTTGACTTACGAGCCTTCGCCAGCTGTCAAATTTATAAACTCACGCTCTCTCGCCGACCGCGGTAAAGCGCTTTTGGATAAATTTCTTGTTTTTTAGCTCGTCAATGATCGCAAGCGCAAGGTCTGCGTAGCTTATGTAGCTCTCATTTTTTGAGTTTAGTATGAGATCATCTCCGCCAAGCACGTATTTGCCCGTGCGAGCGCCGTTTGCATCGTAGTCGCCTGCTGGACTTACATATGTCCAAAGCACATTTGTGCTACCTTTTAGCTCAAAATATGACTCCGCCGTAGCCTTTGCCACGCCCATATATGCCGCTGGGAAGTCTGGCGTATCCATGAGCATAGTGCCTTTGCTATCAACAAATAACGTGCCAGCGCCAAGAGCTACGATGAGCCTTGTGCTAGTGCCTTCTAGTAAATTTACTAGGTGAGCGGCCACTTTTTTGTGAGAAAAGAAGGTTTATAACGACCAAACGGCAAATGCGCTGATAACCGTATCAAAGCCTGTTAGATCAGCTTTTGTAGGCTCAAAAATATCTTTTATAGATGACTTTTACGTCGTCGTTTTACTCTTTGTTTCTAACGATCGCCGAGTTTTGAAGCCATTTTTAGATAAATTTACGCCGCTTTTGCCGTTTGTGCCTAAGATTGCTATTTAAATTTTGCTTTTTAAATTTACAGCCAGCTTGGCTTTACGTCATCAACTATCACGCCGTCAGTCATTGTGTATTGCTCTAGGCTACCGCGTTTTGTCTGGATGCAGATCATTTTGATGCCATTTTTGCCAGCTTTAAAGCACCTTTTACCATCTGGATCTATGCGCACCGCGTCGCCTTTGCCTACTTTTATCACTTCGCCGTCGATGAAAAGCTCGCCATCGCCATCAGTGATGATGTAAAGCTCCTCGTTTTGCTTGTGCGCATGGACAAATGGCACGCTCACATTTGCTGGAAGTTCGTTTATAGATACCTCACAGCCAGTTAAATTTAAAGCCTCTTTTAGCTCAACTCTTGGCGCATTTGCGATCTTTGCAACTTGATAATTTTTCATTTTATTCTCCTTGTTTTTTGTGTTGTAATATTTTTATTTACAACCGATGAGCGAAGTATAGTGATTTTTTGTTGTAATGTCAAGAGTTACAACAAAAATTTATCAAAATTTATAAATTTGAGCTAAAATTCGCAAAATTTTTAGGAGTAAATTTGCAAAATAACGCCTTTAAAACGCTAAAGAGCATAGCTACCGAGCATAACAAAAAGCTCATTTTGACCTTTGCCTTGGTGCTAGCAGAGAACGGACTTTTTCTAGCCTACCCGATATTTGCGGGCTTTGCGATCAACGCAATCATGCAAGGAAATACGTTAAATGCCCTCATTTACGCACTTTTTGTGCTCATAGCGTGGCTTGTAGGAGCCATTAGGCGCCGCGTGGATACGCAAGTTTTTGCAAATATCTACGCAAAGCTTGCTGTAAATGTCATCATGAATGAAAAACAAAATGCCAAAGACGACTCCGCCATCATCGCCAGAGTAGCGCTCTCGCGAGAGTTTGTAAATTTCTTTGAGACGCATTTTCCTATGTTTTTTACATCGGTTATTTCGATCATCGGCTCAGCGTTTATGCTCATCTTTGTCGAGCCAAAGGTCGCTGTGGCGTGCTTTGTAGTGATGACCTTTTTTCTTATATTTTTACCAAGATATATCAAGAAAAATGACGACCTTTATCTTCGCTTAAATGACCGCCTAGAAAAAGAGGCAAAGGTGATAGGTGTTTTTAATAAAAGCACGCTAAATAGGCACTATGATGTCGTTTCTAAATTTCGTATAGCGATCTCAAACAGGGAGGCGATGAGCTATTTTATCATCGGCATTAGCGCTTCGCTGCTCTTTTTGGTGGCGATAATAGTGCTAAGCTCGCAGCAGACAAATGCCGGCCACATCTACTCTGTGATGACCTATATATGGAATTTCGTCATCAGCCTTGACGACTCGCCAAAGCTCATCGAGGAATTTTCAAATTTAAAAGATATCGGCAAGAGGATCGACGCCGAAAAGAAGGATAATGATGCACAATAAGAGCGTTCTTAGAAATTCGTTTTTTCTAATTTTCACGTTTATGATAGTTGAGGCCGTTTTTGGCTTCGTTTCAAACTCGCTTGCGCTCATTAGCGACGCATTTCACATGCTCTCAGACGCTGCGGCTCTCTTTTTGTCGCTGGTTGCTTTTAAGATCGCAGAAAAAAGGGCAAATTTACAAAAGACCTTTGGCTACAAAAGGGTCGAGATCATCGCCGCTTTCATAAATGCTATCGCTCTTATCGCGCTTGCCGTTTTTGTCATAGTCGAAGCGATCATCAGGCTTTTTAACGAGCCAGAGATAGAGGCTAAAACGATGCTTTTTGTTAGTATTTTGGGGCTTGTGGTAAATTTAGTCGTGGCTATTTATATGCATAAAAGCGCTGATACAAAAGAAAATTTAAACATGAAAGGTGCTTATTTGCACGTGCTTGGCGACACGCTTGGCTCAGTTGGTGCCATCGTTGCAGCGCTTCTTGTGATGAAATTTAACTTCACGCAGGCCGATAGCATCGCAAGTATCTTTGTCTCGCTACTCATCATAAAAAGTGGCGCTAGCTTGCTAAAAGATAGCTTCAATATCCTGATCGAAGCCGTGCCGCTTAAGCTTGATACGGATGAAATTTTAGGCGTTATAAAGGGCGTAGATGGCGTTAAAATCGTGCATGACCTGCACATCTGGGCTATAAATGCTGGCACAAATGCGCTCATAGCCCACGTGGTGGTGGATGATGCGCTAAGCGTGGCTGAAATTTCAAAGATGATAAAGCACATCGAGCACGAGCTTTCTCACGCAGGCATCGGCCATGTCACGCTTCAGTTTGAGAGCGAGAGCCTTGGACACAAAGCTGGTCTCATCTGCGAGCTAAAAAGCGCGCATAAAGACGAGCATTTTGGGCATCATCACTAAAATTTGACGCAAAAGGCTTAAATTTAATGTTTCGCATAAAAAATGAATATCTAGTAGTCGTGGCTATGTGCTTGCTTGGTATTTTTATGGATATGGTTCCTCTTATCGCAGTAAATTTCGTAGTAGCCTTGATCTGCGCTCTATTTTGTATGAAAAAGGATTATATATTTACTTTGTTGCTGGCGTTAAATTTTGCTCTATATTTTAACGCTATAGACACCCCTTTTGAACAGCCAGAGCTTTGGATTTATCACGTGCCAGTGCTTGCAACTGCGACATACGGGCTTAGCGCTTTAGTTTATGCTTCAGCCTTTTTAGCTTTTTTGCCGCTTCTTGCTTATCTTTATTTTTTATATTCACTTTGCGTTGTGCTCTGCGCTTTGCGTAAAAGTTTAAGAGCTAAATTTGAGCTTTAAATTTAAGCCTTGCTAGCCTAGCAAACTCATTTTTACTCAACTTTAACGATTTTTTTTATAAAATCGCCTAAAATTTAACTAGGGATTTCATGAAAAACATTAGAAACTTTAGCATCATCGCTCACATCGACCACGGCAAAAGCACGCTTGCTGATCGCCTCATTCAGGAGTGCGGCGCCGTAAGTGACCGTGAGATGAGCTCGCAAATCATGGACACGATGGACATCGAAAAAGAGCGTGGCATCACGATCAAAGCCCAGTCTGTCCGCCTAAACTACGCACTAAATGGGCAAAATTTTGTTCTAAATTTGATAGACACCCCAGGACACGTTGATTTTAGCTATGAGGTAAGCCGTAGCCTAGCTAGCTGCGAGGGCGCACTGCTTGTCGTGGATGCCAGTCAGGGCGTGGAGGCGCAAACCATCGCAAACGTCTATATCGCGCTTGAAAACAACCTAGAGATCATCCCAGTCATCAACAAGATCGACCTACCAGCGGCTGACCCTGCTAGGGTAAAAGACGAGATCGAGCACATCATCGGACTTGACTGCTCAGGAGCGATCGAAGTGAGCGCAAAAACAGGCGTTGGCATAAAAGAGCTGCTTGAAGCGATCATCACGAGGATCCCTGCGCCAAATGGCGACGCAAGCAAGCCTACAAAGGCGCTAATCTACGATAGTTGGTTTGACAACTACCTTGGCGCGCTTGCTCTTGTGCGTGTTTATGATGGTGAAATTTCAAAAAATGATGAAATTTTAGTCATGGGCACGGGCAAAAAACACATCGTGCTTGACCTCATGTATCCAAATCCTATAGCTCCGATCAAGACCAAAACGCTTAGCGCTGGCGAGGTTGGCATCGTTGTTTTGGGGCTTAAAAACGTTAGCGACGTGCAAGTTGGAGATACGATAACGCAGTCAAGAAATCCCCTAAAAGAGCCAGTTGGCGGCTTTGAGAGGGCTAAGCCGTTTGTTTTTGCGGGACTTTATCCAATAGAAACTGATAAATTTGAAGATCTGCGTGACGCGCTGGATAAGCTAAAGCTAAATGACAGCTCCATTAGCTACGAGCCAGAGACCTCGGTCGCACTTGGATTTGGCTTTAGGGTTGGCTTTTTAGGCCTTCTTCATATGGAGGTCGTCAAAGAGAGGCTGGAGCGCGAGTTTGATCTTGATCTCATCGCCACAGCGCCGACTGTGACTTATGAAGTCATCCAAACTGATGGGCTAAATTTAAAAATTCAAAACCCAAGTCAGTTGCCACCAGTCAATAAAATAGACTCGATCCTTGAGCCATACGTGAAAGCGACTATCATCACGCCAAGCGAGTTTTTGGGCAACATCATCACGCTCTTAAACAACCGCCGCGGCATACAAACAAAGATGGACTACATCACGACTGACCGCGTTTTACTCGAGTATGACATACCGATGAATGAGATCGTGATGGACTTTTATGACAAGCTAAAGTCAAGCACCAAAGGCTACGCGAGCTTTGACTATGAGCCTAGCGACTACCGCGTGGGCGATCTAGTGAAGCTTGATGTCAAAGTGGCCGGCGAGACGGTCGATGCGCTCTCTATCATCGTGCCTGAGAGCAAGGCACAGACAAAGGGCAGGGACTTCGTAAAGGCGATGAAAGAGATCGTGCCACGTCAGCTCTTTGAGGTGGCGATACAAGCTAGCATCGGCAACAAAATAATAGCTCGTGAAACCGTAAAATCAATGGGTAAAAACGTCACAGCCAAGTGCTACGGCGGCGACATCACTCGTAAGAGAAAGTTGCTTGAAAAGCAAAAAGAGGGTAAGAAGAGGATGAAGGCCATTGGCAAGGTGAATTTGCCGCAGGAGGCGTTTTTATCCGTCCTAAAAATAGACTAGCGGCTTATCTTTTGTGCCCTTTTGAAAGAGTTAGTGAAATTTTGGCTTGATGAACTATATGTTCTATCCGCACCAAAATTTCACGTCACAGCTTTCAAAATTATCACAAAATATCTCGCCTTGTTTCGAGGTGACGATATATCTGCATTTGGGAGCTTGTTTGGTGGATAGGTTTTGATTAAAATTTAAGTGCTAAATTTACAAAAAGGAGTGCTATGCCGTTTGTGAAAATTTGCGTGACAAAAGAGGGTGATAGCCCAAGTGTGGAGCAAAAAGAGAAGATGATAAGCGGAGTTACAAAGCTAATAAGCGAAATTTTAGGTAGAAGCGCTCAAAATACCGTTGTCATTATCGATGAGATCGATACGAACAACTACGGCATCGCAGGCGAGAGCGTGAAAAATCTACGCAAAAAACAAAAAGAGCAAAAGGAAGTGAAATGCTAAGAGCGACATTATTAGCAATTTTTGCAGCCGTCTTTCTAACTGGCTGCGTGGCAAAAGCTAGCCTTTGTCTATCGTGCGAGGGCATAGACGGCGTGCAAAGTGCAAGCATAAGTAGCGAAGATAAGACCTATTTTGAAGAGGTTATGAGGATCCCAGCTGACTGCAGCGCTTGCAGGGGCAGGGGCGATGGCGTCTTTATAAATGGCGTCAAGTATAGAAGCGACGTGGCGATAAACTGCTGCTTAGAAAAAAATATGATCGACATAAATGTCGGGCTAAAGAAGGTCTATTTTCATAGGATCGTGGATGCTAGAAGCAGCGCAAGGTCGATTTACTATACAAGAGAAGATGGTAGCGGCGTAGTCTTTAACTCAAATCCACGCCTTGAAGTGCTCTTTTATATGTTTTTAAAACGTGAGCTAAATTCGCGTGGCATCGTTGTCGTGGATACGCAAACATCGCCTTATACATATAGGCTTGATTTTAGATTTGACGAGCTTAGAGGCACTTACTCTAGAAGCTCTGAAATTTTAAACGGACATCTATATGGCGAGCTTGTGCTTTCAGATATAAATTTCAAAAAACGAATTCCTATCTCGACTAGACACCACGTGGAGGAGCTTGAGGCGTCAAGAAGCGGTCAGTTTGACTTCTTTATCGCGCTTTTAGTCAAGCAAGCTGCCATAAAAGTGGCTGATGAGATCACTAAACTTTGAAAGGAAAAATATGAGTAAATTTAAATTTCTAGCTATCTTTGGACTTTTTGTCCTATTTTTGAGCGGTTGTGCGCCTACTCAGACAGTAGTTGCCTTCGATCCTTACAAAACTGCTGCAAGTCAGCAAGCTAACGGCCTTGAAGTCTATATAAGCGCGGTGCATGATAGTCGCAAAAACAAAAGCACTATTGCAACTATAACCGATGGTAGAGGCACTGTAAAAGAGTATGTCGTGCTTCAAAACGATCTTGCGACTTACTTTAGCGACTCCCTTAAAAGAGAGCTTGCGGCACGTGGCGCAAATGTAAATGGCATGGGTGGCGTCGTGGTTGAAGTTTTCATAAACGAATTTGAAGCAAATATGAGCGGATATGGCAGCGACAACACAAAGGGCAAGATAAAGATCACTCTTAAAATCCAAAAAGGCGATCAAAGCATCATCAAAAATATCTCAAACAACCAAACCAAATTTGAGCTAGTTCGCACTGGCGGAGCATTTAAGCCATTCTTAACAGACATCATAAATGACGCTGTTAAACGCTCTGCGATCGCTATCTTAAATAGCTGATGTTTTGTGCGTTTTGCAAGAGCTTTACGCTAAAGACATTTTGTAAAACCTGCTCGCAAATTTTAAGCGAGCCAAGCCCTTTGGTAAGAGAGCTAGAGGGCTTTAAAATTTATAGCTTCTACGGCTACTCTGAGATCAAAGAGCTCATCCACTCAAAGCACCAAATGCACGGACTTTTTATCTATAAAAATTTAGCCAAATTTGCATTTAAGAAATTTGCTAAAAGCTTTAGCTTTCCAGAGCAAATTTACGCCCTGCCGATAGATGATAGAGTGCATCATGGCTACTCGCACACGGCTATTTTGGCAAATGAACTTCGTGCTAAAAACCTTAAACCCATCTTTCACGCCCTGCATGCGACAAGCAGTGTCAGTTATAGCGGCAAGGATCTTAAATTTAGACAAAACAATCCAAGAAATTTTAAAATTTTAAAAAAGATCACGGTGCCAGTTATCTTAGTCGATGACATCGTAACCACTGGCACAACGATACTAGAAGCTAGAGATACGCTCCAAAAAGCAGGCGTTGATGTGCTTTTTGCGCTTGTTTTAGCAGATGCTAGAAACTAAAATTTATGTGAAATTTGACTTGAAATTTCACACCTCAATAATTGTAAATAGCTATTAACCATAAAAAATTTTTGCCGATATAAACATAAAATTTACACAAAGGGATTTTGTTTATGAAAAAAGCAGCAAACAAGATAGCACTCATTATCGTGGTGCTTTTAGTTGTCTCGCTTGGCGTGTTTTCAACGGTGAATTACACAAATACCAAGGAGAGGATTTATGATCTAGCAAAGGAGTCTAAGACTTCGGCTTCAAAAGTTTTGCAGTTTTATATGAATGCATTTTTTGAAGATAAGCTTGCAGCCGTTCAAAATTTTGCTAGTTACATCGAGGCGCATCCGCAAATTTTAGATGACAAAGAGGCTTTAGAAAAAGTGCTGATGAACGCAGCGCAGGTTACTGATTTTTCTGAGTTTTACTTTGGCTATGCAACTGATGGTGCTGTTTATAACGCTGTGCTTGATGGCAAAGAGCGTAAATTTATGGTTTTTGATCAGAGAAAAAACTATGATGCGAGGGTTAAAGGCTGGTACAAGGACGCTATTGCAAAAGAGGGCATTATCTTTTCAGCTCCATACACAAGCTCAGCTGGTGGCTTAAATTTAACTATCGCTAAAAAGATAGTTGTTGATGGCAAGGTTGTTGGTGTCTTTGGCGTGGATATGGGCATAGATAAGCTTGATAATGAGCTTAATAAGATAAAACCAACTCCAAGTAGCGCGATAGCTTTATTTGATCTAGAGCATAAAAAGATAATTCATTTTGTTCATAAGGATCTTGTTTTATCTGATGCTAGCGAAGCTATGAAGATCATTGACGACTACTCAAACGAGTATAAGAAAAATGGAGATAAAACATTTACTTACAATCTTAGAGGCACAGAGAGGCTTCTTGCTTGCGAGCTTTACGATCAAGCAAACTGGCTTGTATGCTCTGCAAACTCTTGGAGCGATTATGACGGAAGCCTTAGCAAAACACTTGTCTCACAAGTCATCTCATCAGTTATATTTATAATAGTCATCGTAGCGCTTCTTATATTTATCGTTAGCAGATCGCTTAAGCCACTCTCAAAGATATCTGATTCGCTTATTTCGTTCTTTAAATTTCTAAACTACGAGATCAAAGAGCCAGTTAAGTCAAATATCGTTTCTAAAGATGAATTTGGCGTTATGTCTTCTCTTATAAATGAAAACATCCAAAAGATCCAAACATCTAAAGAAAAAGAGAACACCTTCATCCAAAAAGCCAACACCTTTGTAAATGAGATAAAAGATGGCAACTATGAAGCAAGCTTAGAAGCAGATACTAATAACCCAGCTCTAAATCAACTAAAAAGCACATTTAAAGATCTACAACTTGCTCTTAAAAATGCAATCTCAAGTAATGGCAAAGATGTACTTGATCTACTAAACACTTATAAAAACCAAGACTTTACAAAAAGACTTGATGATGATGGTAAGATAGCAAGTGGTATAAACTCACTTGGCATAGAGATATCTAAAATGCTAAATGACAATCTAAACCAAGCTCAAGTACTAGAAGAAAAAGCTAAACTTCTAGCAAGCTCAGTTTCTAAAGTAGCAAGCTCAGCAAACACTCAAGCAAATAGCTTACAAGAATCTGCAGCTGCAGTTGAGCAAATGTCTAGCTCAATGAATGCCATCTCTCAAAAGACAGCTGATGTTATAAGACAAAGTGATGAGATTAAAAACATCATAACTATCATTAGAGATATAGCAGATCAAACAAACCTTCTAGCACTTAATGCTGCAATTGAAGCAGCCAGAGCAGGAGAACATGGCAGAGGCTTTGCCGTCGTGGCTGATGAAGTTAGAAAACTAGCTGAAAGAACTCAAAAATCTCTAGGTGAGATAGAAGCAAATACAAATGTCCTAGCTCAATCAATAAATGAGATGAGTGAATCAATCAAAGAGCAAAGTGAAGGCATCAATATGATAAATCAATCAGTTGCTCAAATAGATCACCTAACAAAAGAAAATGTAGTAATTGCTAACCAAGCAAACGAAGTAACATCAGAGGTAGATGAGATGGCTAAAGCTATAGTTGAAGAGGTTAGGAAGAAGAGGTTTTAAACTTCTTTCTTTAGAGTTTTAACAAAATCAAATTTGTTTAAACAGATTACTTCATTAATATTCATAAACTCCAACCTGGTTTAGGCTGGGTTGGAATTTGTATATTTTTAAATTTAATCTTTGGTGTCGTTTATAAAATCTAAATTCAACTTACAAAAATATCTACCAAATTTTAAAATTTCATGAACGAGTAATTTCGGCTCTAAAATTTGAGCTAAGCG
>ENA-OWND01001032-OWND01001032.1-metagenome-genome-assembly--contig:-NODE-1032-length-17785-cov-3.668415_pt1 | contig 17785 bp, 18 predicted proteins | sample MGYA00245342_ERZ651119 | MGnify/ENA primary metagenome ERZ651119 (study PRJEB26857, sample SAMEA4031756) | metagenome | biome: human; feature: oral; material: saliva | place: Philippines | collected 2014...
TGGGTAGTAGATTGAACATATTAGATATTTAACCCATCCTTGAACGATTCTCCGATATGCTCCAAAACGGAAGTTTCCGAATAGATTGAATTATTACAAAGAGCAAATAGCTTATTCGAAAACGATTGGCTTTCACGTTGCTGCCACAACACACCGTGAAAGCAAACTGAACCTACTGAAAGAGGCTGGCGCCGATGAGTGTATTTTAGATACCGGCAATTTATCTGAAACATATAATGCCCGCTTTACCAAAGCACTGGAACTGGTTGGCTGCAAAACCTTACGCGATACGCTGTGGTGCATGGTGGCGGTTATTATGCACACAATGGAAGATGCCTACATCAATCCTTTGTTGCTATCGGGTGCGGTAGTTATCCACTCGCAAACAGCGCTCGTTTTCTCTTTATCTGCCGGAGTGCTATCCATGTTTATGTATCTTGGTATAGGATTTTGGCTGAGAAATATCCGCAGAAAAACAGAAAATCAAGAGACGCAGAGATAGATATGAATATAAAACTTGAAAAAGCAAATATAAATTCTGTACCGATGATAGTGCAATCATCGTACTGTACTCATCTTATTTCCCCCGCAGTACCTCTTCGTTCTGCTGTATTGCTGCCAGCCGCGAAACATAGTGTGCAACATGAGTTTGCACAATGTCTGTGATTGGGGCGGTGTAAAAGCCATCGTTATTACAGTCAGCAGTAAGGATTCTTTCTGCGGCGGCGGAGAGCGGCAGAAACCACACTTCGCCGATAGCGGTGTCATCGTACCCTCCTCATCCTTTTCCGCCGTTGTTTCGATTTCCACTGTCAGGATCGGAACACTGTTCCCATCCTGCTCTATGGAGCACGATAACATTTGATAGGCGTGGTTCTATTCCTTACTTTTATCGTATCAATCTGCGGTGAATAGACGGTTTATGTAAGATCGGTTAAAATACCGTGCATCATCATTGAGAAGTGAGGTAGTATGTGCTAAAACCGAAAACGATTATCAGTAGTTTTTGGATAATCGTGCTTGCTGTAATCTATGGAATTTAATACTTTTTATTTTGGTTAAATCGGTTATGTACTAGATTTGAGAACATACAAACTACAATAATCTCAAAGAACATTAGTAAAATCATTGTGGAGAAAAAATGAAAACGAAGATTTTTGAGTTTATCAAAAAAGCGGATTTTGTGTTGGTGTTTTTTTTTGCTCTTTTGGGGATTATAGCTCTGGGGTCAGCGCTCATCAATGATTTGTTACCGTTTCATCGAACACGGGCGCAGCAGATTGCAGTTGTCGAGGATGTACAAGTAGAAATTAAAGAACATCTGGAATTTGAGAGAAAAATAAAAGATGTATATATTTTTAGCGTGAAAAGTTCGGCGATTAAGGCGGATGAAGCATACGGTACGGAAAAATCCAAGTGGTCGGGAAATGGATTTTCGAATGTGTTGGGAAGAGGTTTTGGTGGAGATGGTATCACAAACCTTATTTTTGTGAAAAATAACGGGCAGGAAGAATACAAGTTGTTTCCGGCAAATGTTTTTATCTATAAATATTGCTTAGCCGAGGTTGAGGAAGAGCAGCCGCCGAGATATCCTCATGAGTGTAATGTGTATGCCGTCGTTAAAAACGATACAACAAACGATAAGATTTTGAATAGCGAGGATGATATTGCGCTTTATGTTTCCGATTACGACGGTACGCATGTGAAAGAAATTTCGTCTTCCATAATTACGTTCTGCTTTCTCGGCGGTGAAGAAATCTTGTTTTCAGAATATGACGGAACGGTACAATCGTATTTTGTTTACGATTGCAAGACGAATGTAAAAACACTGATAAAATCCATAAAGCAGGAGATTATAGAAAAAGAAATTGCGCTGTATAAATGATAGAAGGGTAGGTGAAATATGGATAAGATTTTTCAACAGGATTTAACCAAAGAAGAAAAAGTCGGAGGCATTTTTGTTGTCAAGCTCTTGTTTAAAGCGCCGGTAACAATGCCGGCTCGGGAGCAGATGGAAGCGGTGATGCAAAAGCGCTTGGGAGATGCCGAATGTTTTTCGTACGATTCGGACACTGCCGTAGCGCAGTTCGCCGCCACACGGTATCGGGCGGAATTTAAGGATGGGGCGTATCCGCCTATGCTAATGATTGCTCCCGCCGCCTTTGACGGAAATACCATTGACGATTTTACCAAAAGCCAGATGTGGGACTGCGGAGACGATAAAGATGCCCTTTTGTCCGAATGCCGGTATGCACTTATCGGTACCGATATGCTGGCGGCGGCGCTTCCCGCATTGGAGCGTGCAGCACTCGATATGGATTTTACAGAGGCGCTGGTCGAGCTTTTCCCTGACTGTACTGCCGTTTATTTTGAAAATTCGGGGAAACTTTTTACCGCAGAAACTATCCGCAACCATACGCTTCCCCGTGACAACCGTTTTATTCAATTTGCCGTGAACGTCCGCTTTTTTACTATTCAAGGCGGTGAAGATATGCTTGTCGATACGCTCGGTATGGGCTTGTTGTTCTTACCCGACTTACAATATCATTTTCACGGACTTGATCCGAACCTGATGGTAAATCATGCATACAACACCGCGTTGTATCTTTTAATAAATGATAACCCCATAGAAGCCGGCGACACCATTGACGGCATACCGGACGGTTCTGCACCGCCTGAACGATGGATATGCCGCTACGAAGAATCGCTTATCCAACCTGTGCGTGAAGTTCTCGATATAGATACCGGCGCATACGCTGCGGGTAACAGACAGTATGAATAAAGAAGTCGAATATCAAGTATTTATTCGGAATTATTTTAATTTCGGCACAGCCTTTTCATTCGCTTTTTTTGATCTTCCCGAAAATTATAATTTTTCAGATATTACCGAAGTGATAAATCACAGCTACATAGATAGTAGCGGCAAAATACAAAATTACCGAAAGACCGGGTTAAAAAATTTTTCGAGTGTAAAAATCTATAGAGAAAAAGATTATTTCAATTGTTACTTAAAGGGACTTTAAATACAAAACAATAAGTATCTTTGCGGTGTTTTAAAGAAGCCCACTAATCAGCTATTAAATGGTGATGAATAACAATGTTCAATAACAAAAAGAAAAAAACTATACAGAAAGATCAATACAAAAACATACGGTGTATGGCACAGACATGGCATTGATTACCGCTTTGAAAGAGCAAAATTAAAAAATACGGATATTACCGGCTTATGAGTTAATTGTGAGTTCGTGAAATTATGCAGAAACTATAAATACGGGATACTCAGGAATTTTAGCTACTTGATTCTACACAATAGTATGTGTAAAATAAACACTGAGGTAAAAGCTATGGCAACAAATCTTGCAATAAATGAAGAATTACTCAATACCGCTTATAAAATCGGCGGATACAGTACAAAAAAAGAAACTGTAAACACAGCGCTTGAAGAGTTCATTGAACGGCGAAAATCTGAAGAACTTATACAGTTATTCGGAAAAATTGAATATCATCCTTCTTATAATTATAAGAAGATGCGATCACGATGAAGTTTGTATTAATTGATACGTCCGTATGGTCGCTTGCTTTTAGGAAAAAGCGTCCGGATAGTCATGACAAAAAGTTGATAGAATATCTTACATTTCTCATCCGTAATCATTATGCGATTATGATCGGTCCAATACGGCAAGAAATCTTGAGCGGTATATCTGATGAGCATAAATTTAGAAAATTACAGGAAGCCTTAAAAGCATTTCCCGATTTTGAAATTACTACCGAAGATTATGAACAAGCGGCAGCATATTATAATATATGTAGAAGTCACGGCATACAGGGATCACATATCGATTATTTGATATGCAGCGTTGCTCATAATAATAATTTCTTGATATTTACATTAGATAAAGACTTTGAGCAGTATCGGAAATATATCGATATTGAATTGGTAAATGATATAGGAGATAGGTTGCCATAATTAGAGTTTTAGGCATAACAATATCCTTTAATGAGTTGTGTCTATGAGTATACCATCAAAGATAAAAATGTTCTATACTGACGATAGGAAACTGAAAACTGTATGGCTATTAGACAGGTAGTAAAATGAAACTCTTAATCTACGGTGCAGGTGTAATCGGCAGTTTGTATGCCGCTGCGTTTGCTGAAGCAGGATATAACACCACGGTGTACGCGCGAGGGGAAAGGCTTAAAGCACTGAGAACCCTCGGTCTACAGTATAAGAAAAACGGCAACATCCACAGAGCAAATGTTACCGTTATCGGTACATTGGAAAAAGATGATTGGTATGATTTTATTTTTCTAACGGTAAAGGAAAATCAGGTACATACGGCGTTAGAAGAGTTGAAGCACAATATCAGCCCGAATATTGTTACAATGGTCAATACGCTTGAACCGTACGGTAATTGGGAACGTATTTGCGGAACAGGCCGTATTATACCGGCATTTCCGGGGGCAGGCGGCAGTTATGAAAACGGCATCCTTAACGCGGACTTTACGCCGCGTATTATTCAAGTTACGACCTTTGCCGAAATCAATGGGAATAAATCCGAACGTTTGAAAAAATTAGCCGCTCTTTTTACCGTATCGAACATACCGCACGGGATTGTAAAAGATATGTACTGCTGGCAGCTCTGTCATCTGGCGCTGGTTGTTCCGATTGCCGATGCGTATTACAAAGCAAAAAATCCGGAAACGGTTTGGAAAGAATCGAACATTATGTATGACACCGTATGGCAAATAAAAAAGAACCTTCAAACATTGTACCGTTTCGGCATAAAACTTTCACCGCCGAAGATGTATCTTTTAAGGCTTTTGCCCGTTCGGATATTACAGCATATTTTTACACTCATTTTCAAAAGCCGTTTCGGATATATGTTTATGTACCGGCACTCAATGAAAGCTCCCGATGAAATGAAGGAACTGCATGTACAATTGTATCGATATCTTAAAGAGGAATAAATATACGGGAAAACTTCTAAAAACAGCAAGCCTATCGGCTTGTTCTGCAAGGAAACGGTTTATCATATCCGCTAAGGCGGATTGCGAATCCGTTTTTAAGAAGTTTCTCTTAAGCTTATTTGCGATGGAGTGTGATATGCCAGCTACCAATAAAGACGATATTGCAAGCGTAGATGAATTGCCATTGACGGCAGAAGAAAAAACAAATCTCAAACTGCTGAACATAAGAGATGGGACACTAATCTCCGTAGTTGATAAAAAAAAGTTAGTAGGCAGTCTGGTTCTTCCCGATAGTGTTACTGAAATCGGCGAAGAAGTATTTTCCGGCTGTACCGGTTTAACACATGTTGTGATACCGAACAGCGTTACAAAAATCGGCGGCGGAGTTTTTAATGAGTGCAGTTCTTTAACAAGCGTAGCAATACCCGACAGTATTACTGAAATTAGTTGGAAGATGTTTTTCTGCTGTAGTTCTTTAACACGTATTGAGCTTCCTGACAGTGTTACTAAGATTGACTGGTCGGCATTTAGCTGCTGCACTTCCCTCACAAACATTGTAATACCTGACTCTGTTACTGAAATTGGCTGGGAGGCGTTTATCTTATGTACTGCTTTAACACATGTTGTGCTTCCAGCGCGTGTTACGGAGATTGGAGGGCGAACTTTTGGGAGCTGCGCCGGTTTAATACATCTTACCGTTGATAATGCAAATACGGTGTATTGCAGTGAAAATAATATCCTGTATACAAAGGACAAGACAACACTGATCGCTGCTGCTGCAGGTTTACAAGGCAGTATTATCATCCCTGATAGTGTGACTGAGATTAGTAGTGATGCATTTACCGACTGTAGTTTTGTAACAAGTATTGCAATACCGGTTAGTGTTACTGAAATCGGTAATCGAGCGTTTTCCGGTTGTACCGGCTTAACCGGCATTGTGATACCGGATAGCGTGACAAAAATACGGGAGGAGATTTTTCATAATTGTAGTTCGCTCACAAGTGTTGTACTACCTCGCAGTATTACCGAAATTGGCGAGAAGGCTTTTTCCTGCTGTGCTTCTTTAACAAATATTACTATACCTGACAGTGTTAAAGAGATTTGCTGGGCGGCATTTTACGGCTGTACCTCTTTAACAAGCGTTGTGATATCGGATAGCGTTGCTTCGATTAGTGAGGATGCATTTACCGATATTAATCTTGATGCGCACTTTATTGTTTCAAGTGAATCGGTAAAAAACTTGCTAAGAGATTGCGGCAGCGGTATACGCGATGAGCAAATTATCGTTAAGCAGAAGTTGTAGCTTATTTGATAATTTGTAATGAGTGACAATAATGTTAAGGTCATTGTCTTTGATAATATCTTTTAATTTTGATACCGTATTATCATAACCCAATAAGTCTAACATTAATTAAGTTTGCATATTTAAATGGCTTAGAAGTGATTGAAAAACCAACGCCGAGGAACGGCGGGTATTGCCCCCTCCGCACGAATCATTATTTGGTTGTGTTCTTTTTCGGGTTTATGAATCTTACTTCTCCTGCATCTGTTTCAATTTTTGAAGACTTTTCCGCCGTAATAAAATATTTGTTTGCGTAAAAACATTCTCTTGTGTCTTCAATTTTTACTGTTGAATTTCCTACAGCACGAATTATACTTTTTATCTTTTTTACCTGTCCGTAATAGGTATCTTCTTTTGGTGAAAAACCGAAATAGCAGTCTTTGCATTTTAGTTTTGAAGAGTCGGAAATATAGATGATGGGGTTTTCGTAGGGAAAATTATAAAAATAGCAGCCCGACAATTTTACACTTGCGTTTGCCGAAATAAAAATATGACCGCTGCATTCATCTGCATGAGTTATATATCCGCTCTCTTCTTCAGCATGAAAAAAACGAACATTGCTCAATTCTGCTGTTGCACAATCATCAATATCCATAAGACAATCCTCGTCATCGTAGATTTCGGACTTGCTTCCGTAAATAAACAATTTTGCATTGTTTTTTATTTTAACTGAACACTTGTGCTTTGTCGCGTTTAAACTGAATATCTTGGCGATTGCATTTCTTTGGAGTGCAAGGCCTCCCGCTATCCCATCGTTTCCGGAAATAAAAACCTCGTCCTTACTTTCTAATCTTGCGTTCTCTGTGATGCCGATTCCTGCTCCCGAATTATTGCAAGAAGTAATTAGTCCTGTGAAAAGTTCAGAATTCTGAAAAAGAATTATTCCATGTCCCCTATTATTGTATGTACTTATCCTTCCAACTTGTATTTTTGCTTTTCCGTTAAGGCAAATACCATAATCTCCATTTGCTTCCGAATAGATTGATTTTACATTCATCAATGCTTCATCGCAAAGATATATCCCACCGCCAAAATTCTTATAAGCAGAAAAATGTCCGAATCTTTTTTCTACATTCACAGAACTTGTCAAATAAAAACCTTCAAGCATATTGCCAACAGCATAAATTGATACATCTTCGGAAACGGCGATTTTCCCGAAGCCACAACCCCCGTATTCTCTATAAGAATAGGAAAAAAAATTTACTTTATTTACGGCAGATGAAAAATAAACTTCTCCAGCTTTAAATATAAAAAGATTTGAAAATCTGTTTTTGAATGCAAAAACTCCCGAAAATTCTGCTTGTCCGGATACGGAAATTCCGCAATTCGAAGAACCAATCACCAAAACACTGTTCAATTTTGATCCGTCTGTAGTTATGTTCAGCAAAGATTCAGACGGGTTTTCATCAAGTGCGTCATACAAAGTATCTCTGCCGTTGGTGTCTGAAAATTGTTGAAATTCTTTTTGAAGTTTTTCGTGAATCTCGTTTGCTTTTTTATTGCGTTCTTGATCCACGTACTTCATATATCCATCAGGAATAAAGACCGCCGTTTCTGCCCAAAAATCTTCTTTATGCTCTTCATAAAATTTTTCACCGACAAAAATAATTCCTTTTACAACCGCTGCACTTTGAACGGAAACTTTTTCATCGTCAGGAACTACGATGACTGTTTGTAAATTTTCTAAAAAAGCATCCGTTTCAGAAAATCCGCTGCCTTCAATCGTGATTTTTGATTTCACCGTGAAAGAACCTTTAAAAATGCCTGCCGCAAGTTTGAGCATTCCGTTTTTCGGAACGGAGTCTATCGCTTGTTGAATCGAAGAGAATTTTGCGATTGATGGAGAGTAGGTAATAATGGAGCATTGATTTTTTTCCTGCATTTTTCTTTCCTTACTGTGTTCTGATATAATTAAATTTCCTTTTATGAATACATTTCTTCAAAAGAGTTCTGCCATACCGCTCGCATTGAATCCCAATTTGTATGGCAGTTTTCTTCAATGTTCTTTTGCCCATGCAATAATTTGAGCTTCGTATTTTCCGAGCGGCATATCGGTTTTATACAGTGTTGAAAGTTTTTCAGGGATATCCTGAGAGTCAATACGGAAACGCGAAGCGAGAGAACCGTCTGCACTGTAGATATAGGCATGAGGGATTTCAAAGTTTCCCTTGTGGAACTCGCGAAGGTTGCCGCCGATATCTTTTATGCCTGTGAATAGTGAAAACGGCAAACCATCATCCGGTTTTGCGAATATGCTGGTACCGCAGATCTTCATTTTTTCAGGGGATTGTACGAACCGGCGAAGTGAAAAATCAAATGCATCGATGAAATCGGAGGATTCGGGATTATCTGTCGTTCCGAGCTGACGGATCAATCGCCAATTCAAACGGATAAAAGTCTTTATATCATTTTTTTCTTTTTCCGTAAGAGAAAATGTCGAAATATCGGCTAAATCAAGTACGTGCACGAACTGAGGATTTTCCTCTACCGTAACTGCCGTGTGCTGTTCTTCCCATGTCATGCCGTCTCGCCAATCTTTACGCAACAGTGCGATAGAGTTTCCGCAAAAACGAAGAAAAGCGTTTTCGTCATCAAATAGTATATGTGCGGCAAGCCCGCTCTGCGTTTTGTGCATGAGGGTTCCGAAAAAGCCGAAATTTTCATACGTTTCATCGAGAAAACGCTCAGCTGATTTATGTCCGCGTTCTTTTGCTCGCTTGTATCGTACGAGATTTTGCCATAAAAAACCGGTGTCGTCTTTTGTCATTTGTTTTTCTTTTATAAAATCATCTTGTACCCGATTTGATCAGGCATATTTTTTATAACTAGGAACCTCTTAAAACTGATTCGCAATCCGCTTTAGCGGATATGATAAATCATTTCCTTACAGAACAAGCCAATAGGATTGATGTTTTTAGAGGTTCCCTTCAGATTTGATTTTCGATATTTCATTTTAACTCATTATAATATAAAGAGTTAAACTGAAAATCGTTGGAAATTTCTAAAAAGCAAACCGAGTTTTAGAGGCATCCAATTGTTTCCTATCCCCTTGCAATATGCATTCCTGTAGGACTCGCACTACAACTTATGTGACATAGCTGTGTAACACTATTTGCAGTCCGACCACAATATTCACAAACTGCATGAGATTCATCGTCAGGAACCGGAATACATTTCCCATTTCTTTTCTGACAATTGTGTCCTGTCAATTCACTAGGACTGCGAGCAGGTATACCGCAATACTTACATGCATAACTCATTTTCTTTCACCTCATCTTGCTTTTAAGCGTTTGTTTTAGAATCTGCCAACGGCAGCTATCTTATTTTCCTAACATTTCCTTCACTCTTTTTTTGACATAGAAAGGTATGCCTTGATTTTCATCAACTGAAATTGAGAATAACTTCATTTCTGTTTGATAGATTGCGTTAAATTTGAGTTTTTTTGTAATCTCTTTTATCGTATCGCAAAAATCGGAGTATTTGACAAAGGAATACTCTATTTCTTTGTCAAATACTATGTTTGCAATTGTTTGAATACTATATTTTGGAATTGTCGTATTTCTGACAGGCAATGGTTTAAAAAGATGTATTTTATCTTTATCGCATTGTGCAAAATAAAATAACCAGTTAAGTGCAAATATATTCCGAGAATCACAAATAACATATTCTTGCGGACTTAAAAAAGAAAGAACTTTAGAACGGGAAGAAATCGCATCCGAAAGTTTTATATTTTTAAGTCGATCCTTATCACTGAAGAAGAGTTTAATATCGTTGATAATTGAGGCAAAGTTTTTTGCAGAAGATATTTTACCCCAATCATTTACAATCCATTTAGCGAGTTTTGTATTTTTTTCATTATCTGAAGAAAAATATTGTTGCAAGATCGTTTTTAACTGAATATTTTTCTCGTAAGGAGTTTGTTGCTTTTCAATCGAGTCGAAATCATCTTCGGAAATGATTTCTTTTAAATCGGTAGTTTCGAAAGTCCATTCATTTTCATTTTTATCTGGAAATTGCTTAAAAATTTTAACAACCCCTTCTATACAGTCTTCGATAATCTCATTCATATTTTTTCTCCTAGGATTTTACTCGTTTTTTAACGTTCCTATTTTCCTTCAATCGACACCATAAGCCAATTTTTTTTATTATACTCCATCCCTTACATATTCTTTTGGTCATTTTTCCTAAAAACTTTGGGAATTTTTCCCAAGACATGAATATCGGTTCGTGTTATACTAGATATGGTCGATAGTTTCATTACCGAACAATTTTACTGGAAAATCATGCTGCTAAGTCTTATTAAGAAAATTTTCAAAATCGAATCGATATTTATCTACACCGCACTCGCAATCTTTTTTTGCACAATCTTTTTTAAGCGGGCAAGTAACAATCTTATTCAAAAACTCGACACGGAAATGTTATTGCTTCAAATGGATCCGGAAAGCATAGTTGCCGGCAGTGATAGCGTTGACGTTTTTTCGGAAAATCCTGTAGATTTTGAAGCAATTGCCCTTAAACTGAGATCGGACTACCAAGCCTTTACTTATTTTGATGTACCTCTAAAAAAAGAACTTGAAGCAATCATTCAAAACATTCAAAGAGGTAATCGTAACACGGATGCTATTATCAGTTTTCAAAATCACATTCATGAGATACAGACAAGGCTGAACCTCGGTTACGACTCTCTTTTATATAGCGCCCTTTTTCTGATTGCGATTGCAGCTTTTATAATCCTTGAAAAATTCTTTAAAAATTCAATGCAGCTCGAACAGCTTAAAACAATGCAGACCGAACAGAGTAATTTCAGCCGCGACCTTCACGACGGAGTTGCACAGAATCTTGCCGCACTCAATATCTATCTTGAAAAAGAAGATTTTTCAAAATCGAAATTTTACGCAAAACAAGCCCTAAACGAAATTCGTTATATGATCGGCTCCGGAAGTATTGAGTTTACGGAAGATTTTGAAAAAATTATACGCGAGATTTGCACTGCATTTGAAGTGAATTTCGGAATAAAAACAAATCTATATGTTGCAAGTCAGAAAATAGGTGCACTCAAAAATACGCAAAAGACACACCTTATCAGAATTTTGCAGGAGGCGTTGAGCAATGTTTCACGGCATTCCGATGCGACACAAGTTGAAATAAAAATTGTGGACGGGATTGATGATTTCCGTTTTATCATCTGCGATAACGGAAAAGGTTTTGAAGAAACCGAAGTTGAAAGCAAGAAGCTAAAAACTGCCGTAAAGCATTACGGACTTACCAATATCAAAAAGCGTGCCCAACTGATAGACGGCAGCGCAGATTTTATAAATGAAGGAGGTTTTACCATTGCAATCACCGTTAAAGATTCTGTTCATTGATGATCACACGGGTTTACGGGACGGAATGATTTTTATGCTGCAAAACAAAAATCCGTCGCTTTCTATAACAGGCGTGGGGACAATCCCGGAAGCACTAAAAAAGCTTAATGAAGATAAAGATATCAAAATTGTGGTTCTCGATTTAAACCTCGACGGTGAAAACTCGCTTGAATCGGTTTCAAAAATGAGAAGGGTAAAGCCTGATATTTTCATTCTGATTTACACTATGTACAATGATGATATTCACGTAGAACATGCCCTTTTGATCGGCGTTCAAGGATTTATTACAAAAGAAGCTTCGATTGATGAAGTTGAAAAAGCAATCCTTGCGGTAGGTTCAGGGAACACGTATTACAATAGCGTTGCAAGCAAAGTTTTGCACACTCTTTTACCGCAGAACAAAGGCAAGCACAGCGTTCATAACGAAAAAAGTTATCTTTTTGATAATTACAAAAGTCTTTCAAAAAAAGAGAAAGAGGTTTTCATTCATCTTGCTGAGGGTCTTGATGTAGTTGAAATTGCAAAACTGCTCGGAAAATCGGAAAAAACAATCTTAAATCAGCGGACTGCCGTTTACGGAAAAATGTTTATTCGCGATCGGCATGATTTGATTGAAAAAGCAAAACTTTTAGGGCTGCTATTTTAATGGGAAAAAATGTAATGAAACGAATCAACCGAAGGATGTTTACAGTCATTTTCACCATTGCAAGCATTTTGATTAATTGTATGTGTTCATATCTTGCAGGGCTTGTTGCTTTTCCTTTGTATTTGGATTCTCTGCTTACTATTGCCGTAACAGCCTTGTGCGGACTTATTCCGGGGATTGTATGTGCAATCGCAAGTAACGCTCTTTTGTGCATTTTCGCAAATACAGGGATTCTTTTTATGCTCTGTCATATTTCTACCGCAGTAGTTGCACATCTGGTATTTTATTCCGAACGGAAAAAAGCCAAGACACCTTCAAACCCGAATACCTCTTATACGGATGTTTCTTACACAACCGAAAATTTTATGTGGATAGGTTTTATCTCAGCCATTACCAATTCAATTCTGGGCGACACCATTTCCTATCTTTTTTACTCAGCAAACACCTCCATTCCTCAAGTAGACAACGCCGTCCAAGGAATCTATGTCGTAACACAGAGCTTAACATTTGCGGCATACTTCGGCGGCACCGTTACAAATTTGATAGATAAAGTTTTCAGTGCAACAGTAAGCTTGTTCGTATATAGATTTTATAAAAAATCAATAGCGTCGGCGTAGAGTACTTCCGCTGTGTTTATAATTCATAGTAGACCGGGAATACCCGTGATGTGAGTATGTCATATCACGGGATAGTATTATTTGGATGCCTGCGCGATAATGTTATACACTGCATCATGGATAACCGAGTTGGTGATTAATAAATCATCGATTTCTTGTCGCGGCTTATTCGATAGATTGGTTACCTTACCGCCCGCTTCGCTGACAATCAACTTACCGGCGCAGGAGCTTAAGCCCATTGACGGCTTGACGTTGATCATCGCTTCGCTTTTGCCGGTTGCAAGCCAGATAAGCTCATAGACCGTACAAACAATTATCCGTATGCCGCGTACATGCGGCTGTAATTTTTGTATAAGGTCGAGGACTTTTCCGCTGTATTCGGCATTATAACTCGATGTTAAACAAATACTGACAATCGATTCGTCAAGCCGCGAACGCTGCGACACCCGCAGTTTCATAGTGCCGCAGTACGCTCCCTCGCCTTTGATTGCGTAGTAAATAGTGTTATTCGGCCAATCGAATATGATGCCGAAAATCGTTTCTTTATTTTTCCGCAAGGCGAGCGTTGTGCCAAACATCGGAATACCGGCAGCAAAATTCACCGTACCGTCAATCGGATCGATAAGCCATTCGTATGGGCTCTTTCCGCGGTTTTCGCCGTATTCTTCGCCGATAAACGTATGATCGGGAAAGCGCTGCCGGATGCCTTCTACAATTGCTTGTTCCATAAACCGGTCGGTAAACGTGGCAATATCGTTCAATTCTTTTTTTTCAATTCCTTGAACACTATACCGTGATGCTTCCCGATAGGCTCCCGTTACCAGCAGAACCAAATAATCGTAGAGGTGATGTAATGTTGCTGACGTCATGCTGCTATCCATTAAACTGCAAGTACGAACCTCTAAAAACTAACCTTGAGTTTTAGAGATGCCCAAGCGCCCCATCGCAATATTTGCTTCGGTTTCTTTATCGAAGAGGATGATGGAGTTGCCGGAAAAATCGAATGAGACTTTTTTATCAATGTCATAATCGACACTGCCGAACACAACGGAAGTAAGAATGGTGCCGTGTGAATTGATCTTAACGGTTGTTTCCATGCCCGCAGGTAAGGTTGAAAAGACGGTTCCCTCTGCGCTTCCGTGTTCGCTTATCTGCACATATTCAGGACGAATGCCGAGAATAACGCTTTTTTCTTCAAACGGGAGCGGCGTATCGCTGACAAATTCCGCCTGCAATCCGCAAAATTGAATGGTACCCTTACGGTATTCCGCCTCGATAAAATTCATAGTAGGATTACCGATAAAGTCGCCGACAAATATACACGACGGCTTATTGTACATTTCGAGCGGAGCGGCGTATTGCTTTAACAGTCCCTTTTCCATAATGCAGACCTTGGTAGAAAGCGTCATCGCTTCCAACTGATCATGCGTAACATACACAAATGTGGAATCGGTGGTGCTGTGCAGCCGTTTCAGTTCAACCCGTATTTCCGTCCTCAGCTTTGCATCAAGGTTTGACAGCGGCTCATCCATAAATAAAATTTTGGGATTGGGAGCAAGCGTGCGCGCAATAGCAACCCGCTGCTGTTGTCCGCCTGAAAGCTCACTCGGATATCTTTTTTCAAATTGCTCGATTTTCAGCAAGGCAAGCAGCTCCGCCACCCGTTCTCTGATGCGCCGGCTATCCCACTTTAAGTTTTGCAAGCCGAATGCGATATTTTGATACACTGTCATGTGCGGCCACAACGCATAGTTTTGAAACAAAAAGCCGACATTCCGTTTTGACGGCGGCACATTGATTCCTTTCTCCGAATCGAAGACGGGTGTGCCGTCGATAATAATCTTTCCCGATGTAGGCGTTTCCAGTCCCGCAATCATCCGGAGCGTTGTGGTTTTTCCGCAGCCGGAAGGGCCAAGCAGCGTTACAAATGCACGGTCGTCTATTGTCATATTGAGGTTATCGACGCCGACAAATTTTCCCCATTGCTTTGTCACCTGTTCCAATATAATCTCAGACATCTTATTTTCCTCCTACGCCTTTGGTAACGCTTGCGCCTGTCAATTTATTCACCACCCAGTTGATAAGCAACACGATAATGACAATCAATAAGTTTAACGCATTGCCGTACTGAGAATATCCTTTTTCGTTGTAATACATCAGTAGAGTCGTTGTAATAAAATTACTATCCACAATCAAAAGCACAAACAAAGACAGTTCGCGCATACACGAGATAAACGGCAAGAGATATCCCGACAAGAAACTCGGCTTTTGAATCGGAAAGATAATTTTCAGCATTCGTTTCCACCACGGTGTATTGGTTAAAATGGCGGCTTCTTCTATTTCACCTGATAGCTGCAGCATCGCGCCTGTAGCGGACTTCGTTGCAAAAGGCATATATTTAATCGCACCAACCAACACGAGCAGAAAAAACGACCCGTATAAAAATGACCAGTTAACCGACAGCGCAAGATACGCCATACCGAATGCCATCGAAGGAATAAGATACGGAATAAACGCGAGTGTGCTCACGATTTTTGATAGCTTGGAATGCCGTTTGTTCACAACCGCGTAGCCGACCAACAGTCCGCACGTACCGGCAATCAGTGCGCAGGCAAGTGAGAGTAGTAAGCTATGCCACAGCGCACTCCATACATGCGCATTGACCAAAATACCGCCTTCCCAGTTATAGTATTGCGCTTGCAGAGCTTGCGAATTGGGGTCTCCGATCCAGAAATTAAACGACATATTGCCGAGTGTATAATTACCGGCGCTTTTCAGTACCGATTCCAGTGCAAAGGTGATCATCGGCAGAATGGAGATAGCGAAGACGATAAGAAGACCTGCTGCTGCCAGCGGCCGCCGCGCTGCTTTCAAATTGATGAATGATACTTGCGAACTCTTGCCGGTTACCGTTGTGTATGACTTCCGTTTTCCGGTAAACAGGTTGTTGATGCCCAGTACGAATAGCCCTAATACTACCAGCACGATACCGACTGCATAGCCTTGCGCCGGATACGCCTGATTAAAATAGGTCATCGAGGTGGTTAACGTCATAAAGCCGATAGGAGTACCGAGAAAAACGGGTACGGCATACGCGCTTACGGAACTGGCGAACACCAGCAAAAACGTATTCATCATCGCGGGAGCTACAATCGGTAAGGTAATCTTTGTAAGGATTCTCCAGCGCGGCGTTTTTAGAATGGTTGCAGCTTCTTCAAGGTTTGCATCCATGTTTTTCAGAATACCGCCGATCAGAATATAGGCAAACGGCGCATAGTGAATACCGAGCGTCATCCCGATAGGGAATCGTCCGTAAACAAACCACTCCGGCGCATAGATATGGAATAACGAAGCGATAATGCCGTTGGCACTGCATCCGTGCACCGTTACGTTAGCAAACATATTGTGCCAAAAAAGTGCAATCGTCCACGACGGCATAATGTACGGAAATAAAAGCAGCGCCGATATCGGTTTTTTCAGCGGGATGTTCGTCCGGTTGATAAACCATGCAAATACTCCGCCGATAACAATGGCAACTGCGGAAGCAATCAACGCCATGGAAATTGAGTTAAACAGCGGAACGTAAAAGTAATTTTTACTGTAGTTATACTCCGATGTGAGTAAAAGCGATTTCCATCCGCTGAGCGATATGCTTTCCGCCGGCTCTCCATGAAACAAAGCCTCCCGTAAATGTACGGTAAAACTTTCGATAATCATCGAGATGAGCGGGAAGACCGTCGTTACACCGAGTAAAATGAGCGCAACGGTAAGAATGATATTTGAGGGCTGTGCGAAAAACGCTTTTAACTTGTTGCCGGCCCTCTTCACGGTAAGTGTCATAGGTTTCATATATATACAAGATACAAACCGGATCAATTATACCCTTCAAGAAGTTTGACAATCGATGCCCAATCGGATTTTACATCGGCATAATTTTCCAGTACAAATCCGTCGAGTAACGAATCTATGTCCTGTTGTACCGTGTTATTTGTAGAATATACCCCATTCCCTTCCTGATAGGTTGCAATGCCTTCTGCGGTTGACAGATAGTTAATAAAGAGCATCGCCGTATACGGACGGTCGGTTGTTTTTGCAATCTGCGTATAAAATTTATACGCATAACCGTTGAAGCCTTTCATTTTATTGAAAAATTTTACTTTGTTGTACGTTCCTTCTGCACCGGTTGAATACTTTGTTACCGGAGAAAATCCGATAACAGGCTTTTCTGCATCGACAACAATCTTGGAGGCTATCTTTCCTTCACTTTCGTAATCGGTTGCTTTTTTCAAAAATCCGTCTATAAATAAATAGCCTGCATTCTTAAAGCCTCCGGCAGCAATAGCGGAATCACATGTTCCTGCACCGTATTTTTCGTCATAGGCAGCAGACAATTTTTGTGCCCATGCATCGGTTGTCAACGCTGCCATAAATAGCTGGTTAATCGGCTCTCCCGCTTTCCGGTAATAGACTGCCGATGAGGTGTCGATTAAATCCCACACATTGGAAAGCTCTTCATCGAATTTTTTATCCATTGCAAATTCTTTAAAATAGTACATAAACGCGTACATATCGCTCTTCGCTGCGCCGGGTACAATGGGATTTTCAATACTCTTGCGGCTTGGCCTGTTGCCTTATATAATAATAGGTTATAGCAACGCATAGCAATCGATAGCCAATTGATGTACATAATTCTGTACACAACCAACCGTCAAATCGAATGCGCTTAAGTACACAGGAGAATCCATTTATGGCAGTTAAAAAAAGTGAATTATACGGCAGTTTGTGGGCAAGCTGCGACAGTTTACGCGGCGGAATGGACAGTTCGCAGTACAAAGACTATATATTA
>ENA-OWND01001035-OWND01001035.1-metagenome-genome-assembly--contig:-NODE-1035-length-17751-cov-10.228187_pt1 | contig 17751 bp, 16 predicted proteins | sample MGYA00245342_ERZ651119 | MGnify/ENA primary metagenome ERZ651119 (study PRJEB26857, sample SAMEA4031756) | metagenome | biome: human; feature: oral; material: saliva | place: Philippines | collected 2014...
GCTGAAATTGATGAGCTAAAAAATGAGGAGAAAAAAGAATTATCTAAAATAGAAGAAAAAACAAGAAGAGTTAATTCTTTCAGAAGAGAACTTGCTAATATGTTAGAACAAAAATATCAGGTTTCAGTGCAGGGATTAAAGAATAATGAAGATCAAGTAGTGGACTACGAAAAAATGAGTCAATTATTCCAATTATATTATGAAGCGAATGATGAAAAATTTTATAGAACTCTAAACTTATTAGACAGAGAATCTGAAAAAATCCAACTGGAGTATAAGACAAAGTTTCGAAAGAAATCAGAAGAGATGGAAGATTTACAAATAGAAATTCATAGATTAGAAGATGAGGGATAGAATGGAAATAGGGTCGCTAGCAACTCAAGTTTGGGAGACAGTCGAAAATGCTTATCAAAATTTAATGGGAGAAGCAGTACAATATACTAGTGAAATATTACTCGAGGTAGAAAAATCCTTAGAAAGGCAGGTGATAAGATCGTTTTATGCACCCGCGAAATTGGGAAAACGTAATAGATTAAAATATCAAGTGGCTAAAGAGTATGCTCAATATTCAAAAAAAACATATACTGAAATAGTACATATTAAAAATGCTGTAGATAAGGATGTTAAAGGTAATTTTTCTGAAGCGATACAAAAAGGTATTGCCCAAGAAAACGAAAGCTGGAAAGAATTATCTAATAGTAATATACATTTTTAGATAGTATTTCAAATTAATGAGAGTACATATTACTAGAAATAACGTTGATACACGACGTGAAGTTTTTATTTTTATATTGCTAATTATTTGTGAATACGGTACTATCGAAATGTAACAAAAATCAATATTATAACTGAAGGAGTTCATTAAAATGGGACAAATTAAAGTTTCTCCAGAGACGTTACAAACACGTGCTCGTGAATATAGCAAAGCTTCAAACGAAGTAAATGGAATTTTATCTAACCTATCAGCTTTACAACAAACATTAGCAGCTGAATGGGAAGGACAAGCTTTCCAAGGTTTTGATAGACAATTTAACGAATTAAAACCAAAAGTAAAAGAATTTGCTGAATTATTAGAACAAATCAACGTTCAGTTAGTTGGAGCTGCTCGTGCAATGGAAGAGCATGACCAAGCTTTATCTCAAAAATTCGGATTAAACTAATGGAAAATGGATAGACCATCTATCCTAAGAAGGTGGGAGAGCATCCCGCCTTTTTCTTTTAAAAAAATTGAAGGGAGAAGAAAATGAAACATAAGAAAGTCTTCCTGTTTTCAGGAGTTCTTTTAATAGCGGTATTATTATTATCATTATTCGGAGTGGTGAAACCACAAAATACAAATCGTTCGACGTCAGTTCAAGACTCGCAAACAGCTAAAAGTGATGTCACTATTGCAGTTGTGAATGAAGACAGTGGGACAAACTATAATGGAGACAAAGTAACAGTTGCAAACATCTTAATTGATTCCTTTGCAAAAACAACTCCGTACAAAGTTGAAACGGTGTCTCGTTCGACAGCTGAAAAAGGGTTAGAAAATGGGAACTATCAAGTGATGGTTATTTTACCAAGTCATTTTTCACAAGACGCCCTTTCGTTAGAAGCAACAGCCCCAAAACGTGCATTGTTCCAATATAAAGTAAATGCCGATAAACAAGTTTTAGTGAAACAAGCAGAAGAGGCAGTATCGTCATTAAAACAAGCATTTAACCAAGATCTTATTCGCATTTATTTTAGTAGCGTAATCGCCAACTTGAAAAATGCACAGAAACAAGTTTCTGGAGTCGTAAAAAATCAAGGAGATACGGTTGACCAATTTCAAACTGGGCTTTTAGAACCGTTGATGCAATATTCTCAAGAATTTAAAGGGATTTCTAGTTCATCGAATAATGCAGCAGAAGTGATGAATGGATTTAATACAATCATTCAGAATTCAAATGCATCGTTCACACAAATTATTTCTGTAGATAAAACATATGAAAATGAAATTGCTAAAATTAAAGAGTTGCAAGATGCATGGGCTCAATCGATTGCTAAACGAGAAAGTGAATTAGCAGTTTATGATAAAGGCATTTCTAGCATGACAGTTACGGATCCGTTGAAAATTATGCAAGAAGTAAATGGACAAAAGCTTCCAGAATTAAGCAACGGACAAGATTTGAATCAAGTCTTAGCAAACTCAAATGAGTTAAACAAACGTCTGAATGAATTCGTTGAGGATATTAAGAAGAAAAACGAAGAAATTAGTACTTATTTAAATACAACCTATAAAGCAAAAATCAAGCAAGCAGTAGCAGACTCGCTTGCTGATAATAGTAACCAAACGAAGAAAACACTAGGGTTAATGGTTTCGGAGTTACGTAATAATATTGATAAGAAGTTTATTTCAAGCGCTCAACAGATGACGCTTTATGATGATGCGACTATTGATCGAATGACATTATCAGCAGCAGATAAACAGTTTCTAAAAAATACGGTTCATTTTATTCAAAAACTAAATCCATCAGCAACCACACAAACAAGCAACCAAGATACTTTTGTTAGCAACAAGGAAAATGACATTAAAAACAAAGTGATTTCTGGACAGATTGCGGTGAATGATATTGCTGGGAACATTAAGAAAATCTCTTTAGCCATTGATAGTCGTTACAGTGTTCAAAGTTTACGCATTAATGGTCAAGGAGCCACATTCTCACAAAATGGTAGTTCTGTGGAAGTGACTTCAGGGTATAGTACCTCTGCAAAACAATTACGTGTAGATTATGAATTGAAATACAATGGTGGATCGGTCGCAAGCGATAGTTGGTTTGCGCCAATCTTATCGAAAATCAATGTTGTGACGGAAGAATCAATTGCTCATCTTAGTGATGAACAAAAACAAGCATTATTAAATAATATTGCTTCATTAAATAGTAGTATTCAACAATCCAATAAAGTCATTGAAGCTTTTAATAATTATCAAGCTTCAGGGAATGCGACTCCTAAAAAATTCGATACATTAACTCCGCTAGATGGAGCAACTCTAACGGTGAATACTAGTTCTCAAGCAATCCAAAGAACGTATAGCGGTAGTGATGCACGTACTGTTTTCACAGATTCTAAAGCATTCTTAGGAGAAATTTCTACAGCCGTGTTTAATGATGTAAAAGCGTATCTTGATTTTGCAGGTCAAGTGAAGGCAGTTTATGGATTAGACTTATATTCAAATAATGGAGCAAATCCTAAACAGCCAGCGGGAGATTCATTATATGCGCAGTTGGCATTTGAAAATCTAGACGAAATCTTAGTTGATCTAGTAACGAATACATTAACAAGTGATATTAAAGAAAAACTTGTGATTCCAGAAGAGTTGAACACACGAGTTGCGACACTTTCAACGGATGTAGCTACTTTAAAGAAAAATATGAATGCTTATCAAAAGTTAATGCAGGATGTAAATGCTGAAATTACAAGAATCGTGACGGAAACTCAAAAAGTTAAAGAAACTCTTGAAAGTAAACCGATTTTTGTAGATTCAGAAAAACGTGATAACACTGATTTAACAGGTGTGAGTCTATCAATGAACAAAGACTTATCAACGCTTATGTTAGCAAGTCGTACATTGATGGATAACACAAAGTCTCATCAACAAGTGGCTGAAACTATTCGAAAAGAATATAGCCGATTAAACGATGAGGTGAAAACTCTCGAAACAAAAGGGACTGAGTACAAGAACGCTGTCGAATCAATGGACAAAGTGATGAACAAAGAATTCGAATCGAACACGGCATTCTTGAACGAATTTACGAAAGTAATGTCTAATACAGAGTCTGGAAACAATACAAATACATTAGTCTATGATTACCTATCTCATCCAATTGATGGAACATTAGCAGACGGACGCGGAGCAGACACTTCACGTCAACATACGGATAATCGTACAGGAGTCTTAATGGTATTGATTATCGCAATGATGACTCTTGCATTTGTATACATGTTACAACACGGCAATTGGCAATTACTGGACACAAATCGTTATCTATCTAATGAATCAAAATCACATCTCTTACCTTTAGCTTTATTAGCAGGTGTTGGAGCAGGCATTGGCGCCTTAGTAAGTATTGTGGTAGGTGTGAAATTGAGTTTACCAGCTGAGCAATTATTTGCACTCATCGGAATGGCAATTCTGATCGCTGTAAGTGCTATTTTCATGCACCATGCGTTAATGTCATGGCTAAAAGCCTATGGATTATTAATTAGTTTAGGCTTTATCGTCATTTACGTTATTGCACTCGGACAATTATTTGATACGTATTATGGAAATGTTTCACCAGTATTAGCGTATTTAACACCATTCGTTCCTGCAGAAAATATGTTACATGCAGTAATTAATCAGCAACCAACAGCATGGATTTCAACAGCAGCAATTTCTGTTATTGGAGTAATTGGATTTGTTGGAAGCATGCTACATTATCAACAACAAAATAAGGAGTAGACAATGAAAAAAATCAGTCAAGTCATAATGATTGTACTTGGCATGATGGTTGTCCTCACGGGCAAAGTATGGGCTCAAGATGGTTCGTTAAAAATCAATGTGGATGTTCCTGTCCAAACGAATGTAAATGAGCAAACTTATTTCGAACAAGACATAACACTGAAACAACTGTTTGATGCCTCTTTGTCTCAAATGATTTCAAAACAACAGGCAGAAGAGTCATTATCTGAAACGCAAGATAAGGCTCTTCTTTTTTTATCGACAGACTCTCAAAAACTAAATCCGATTGAAACGGATCAATTCTTCTTAACGCAGTCAGCAACTACTCCTAATAAGGGAGTGAAGTTAAGACCAGAAGAAAAGACGTCGCCATTAACAATGGTTGGATTCATTGCATTAGGATTATTAATGAGCGGGATATCGATTTATCAATTTTTGAAGAAAAGGAAAACACATCATGCATAATATGTATATTAATTTAACGTTAGATTTAAGAAAGTTTGCATATGGACAATATGATTTACGAGTTCCAGTAGGCATTAGCATGAAGGAATTATTACATATTGTCGCACAAGCTTATCAATTAGAATTGAATGTTGTTAGTCCTAGTATCCGTGTACATGATAAAGGAGTAGTCCTAACAGCGTTGCAACGCATTGAAGATGTTGGAACTTTACGTGATGGAGTCCAATTAATCGTAGAAACTTTATAGAAAGAGAGAGAATAAACGTGAGAAGTGTTGAAGTTACAAAGGAAGAATTCAAAGGGAATGTAGCTATGGCATTAACGCTGTTGCAAGTGGCCTTTCCAGAAGCTGTTCCATTGACTATTGAAGAAGTTGAAAGTTCTTATATGATTCTTGCGGATACAGCAAATACTCAAGAATTCGAAAAAATCTATCCATTACCATTAGAAGAACGTCTTCGCTACTTAATTAATGTAGGGAAATTATTTACGCCATTAGAGGCAAGTGTATATACATACTCACTTTCGCCAGAAAATGTAGTGTTTACACAAGATGGAATCGCAAAAATTGTTTTTCGCGGAATTAAAGGACAAGTACCTCCTTATGAAGGATTGTCTGAAGATGAATTTTTGAAGCAGTACCAATCAATGATTGTAGCAACGCTAGATTCAAAATCTAAGTTTACAGAATTATCTCAAGGGAAATTAGAATTTTACAAAGGCCATAAATTCTGTGAAGAGATTATTGCAGCTCAATCGATTTCAGAAGTGCTAGAAAAAATGCAAGAGCATCTAGACTATGAAAGAGAACGTGTTGCCAAAGAAATGGTGCGCGTACCTCAACGAAAACTTTTTGTGTGGAAATTGGTGGGGATTTTATCAGGTGTCATTGCAGTAGTATTGGCAGCCGTGCTGGCTTTCAATTTGTTTGTGGTACAACCAAAGCAAAATCAAATCGCAAACCTTCGTTTATCGTTTATTCAAAAAGACTATTCACAAGTGGTAACGAATGTAAAATCAATCGACAGTAAATCTCTTTCTGCCGAAGATAAGTATATTGTTGCATATTCAGTGATTATGACAGAATCACTAACGAATGAACAAAAAGAAGTGCTTGGAAAAATTACAGCACAAACAAACGAAGATTACCTAAGATATTGGGTACTGATTGGTCAAAATAAAGTAGATGAAGCAATGGATATTGCAAGTTATTTAGATGACCCACAATTATTAATGTACAGCTTGACGAAGAAAATTGATGACGTTCAACGTGATCCAAACTTAACATCTGAAAAACGTACAGAGGAAATTAACCGTTATAAAGGTAAATTGGAAGAGTTAAAGAAACAATATTTACCAGCACAACAAAAAACGAAAGAAAAATAATACGGAGGCAGTAAATGATTTGTTTAATTAAGATAGATAATACCATCTACGACATTTCAAAAGAGAGAGCTTACCGTGTGGGAACTCATCTAAGCGATGATTTTGTTGTGGAAAATGCATTTGCAGATAAATTAATCGTGAAAAATGGACAAGTGTCGTTTGCGGACCGTATTTACACGAACGGAAAACATAGCCTTCCATTCAGTAATAAGATTGTTGCAGAATTATTTGTTTTTCAATATAGCTTACAAACGTTACTGACAAAAGAGCCTTTAACCATTGGTCCGGATGACATTCATGCAGTAAGTATTCCTCAAAGCCAGGAATTATTGATTCAAGCAAATGCTACAGGATATGAAATTGTATCCGAGAAAGAAGTGTTCTTGAATGGGCAGTTGGTAACGACTCCTGCACAGATGAGTGAGGGAGATTACCTATTTTCTACGAGTGGCTATTTTATTAGAATTCAAGGGCAAAAAGTTTTTATCGCTAGTATCGAACCGATTGAAACAACTCTTGTGCAGTTAGATTTTGAAGATACGCCAGAGGATAAGACTAGTGATTTTCACCGTTCACCTCGGTTCATTTTACGTGAGCCAGATGATGTGGTGAGCATCTTAGCGCCACCAACTGAAGATAATATGCAGAAGCAATCGCTATTAAAATTAATTATCATGCCGCTTGCGATGATTGGGCTTACGGTCGCAACGCATTTTCTTACAGGAAATGGCGGGATGATGATTATGATGATGGGGATGTCGGTGATTACTTTAATTACCTCAGTCCATAGTTTCTTCTCAGACAAAAAACAAAATAAACGTCTGAAAGCGAAAAAGATGGAGAACTATAAAGCATATTTGAATGAGAAATATAAAGAGCTTTATGACTTATCTAAAGAGCAGGAAGAAGCGTTGAATTATCACTATCCAAATGTTGACACTGTAATGGAAATGGCAAAGGTGACGGATAGACGTCTCTATGAAAAGACGCCTCATCACTTTGACTTTTTAACGTATCGTCTAGGAACAGGGAAAATTATTCCAAGTTTTAAAGTCGATTATAAAAAATCTGAGTTAACAGAATACAATGAAGCCATCAGTGACCAAGTAACGGAGTTAGTGGCTCATTATCAATACTTGGAAAATTTACCTATTACGAATGATTTGTTATCGGCCCCAACAGGATATATTGGCTCTCGTCGAACAGTCATTGAGCAAGTTCAACAAGCGATTATTCAGTTGGCTACTTTCCATAGTTACCATGATGTGCAATTTGTTCCAGTGTTTCGTGAAGAGGAACTCCCATTGTGGGAATGGAGTCGTTGGTTACCGCATATGAAACTCCAACAGTTTAATTGTCGTAGTTTTGTATACCAACAACGTAGTCGTGATCAATTGTTAACGTCGCTCTATCAAATGATCAAAGAACGCAAACAAGCGGCTGAACAAGCAGGAACTAATAAGCAACTAACTTTTACTCCTCATTATGTATTTGTGATTACGGATTTATCGCTAATGCTAGACCATAATATTATGGAGTTTATCAATGAAGATTTATCACATCTTGGAATTAGCTATCTATTTGTAGAAGATGTGATTGAAAGCTTACCAGAACATGTAAACACTGTTGTGGATTTCAAAGGGAATCGTCAAGGAACATTACGCCTGCATAATGGAGAATATATGGATAAACCGTTTGTGACTTTTGAGAAGCTATCAACTGAAGCCAAAGAACAATTCGCAAGAGACTTGGCTCAAGTGACGCATGTTCAAACATTACGAAACGCGATTCCAGATAGTGTCACATTCCTAGAGATGTATGGTGTAGATTCTGTAGAAGCATTAGATATGAACCATCGTTGGGCAACGAATGATACGTACCAAACAATGGCAGTACCATTAGGGCTACGTGGCCGTGATGAATTATTAATGTTGAATTTACATGAAAAAGCGCATGGACCTCACGGACTAATGGCAGGGACAACAGGTTCTGGAAAATCTGAAACCTTACAGTCATATATTGCTTCATTAGCGGTGAATTTCCATCCATATGAAGTGGCGTTTCTCTTGATCGACTACAAAGGTGGGGGGATGGCGAACCTATTTGCGGACTTACCGCACTTAGTTGGAGCGATTACCAACCTAGATGTCGCACAAGCCAATCGTGCCTTAGTGTCTATTCAGGCGGAATTGAAGAAACGTCAACGATTATTTGCAGAATATGATGTAAACCATATTAATCAGTACATGAAATTATTTAAAGAAGGTGTAGCCACTGAGCCAATGCCTCATTTATTCTTGATTTCGGATGAGTTTGCAGAATTGAAAACGAACCAACCTGACTTCATGAAAGAGTTAGTATCTGCAGCACGTATCGGACGTTCGCTCGGAATTCACTTAATCTTAGCGACTCAAAAGCCAAGCGGAGTTGTGGATGACCAGATCTGGTCTAACTCGAAGTTTAAGATTGCATTGAAAGTACAAGATGTGGCTGATTCGCGTGAAATTATTAAAACGCCAGATGCTGCAGAAATTACGCAGACGGGTCGTGGATACTTACAAGTTGGGAATAATGAAATCTATGAATTATTCCAGAGTGCTTGGAGTGGAGCAGATTATGAACCAGAAGCGGTACGTTCTACACACCGAGATACGACAGTGTATGCCATTAAAGATAATGGACAGTATGAAGCAATCAATAAAGACTTAAGTGGATTAGATGAAAGTGGGAATCAGAAACGATTGCCAACGCAATTGGATGCGGTCGTTCAAGAAGCAAAGCGTGTATTCGAATCGCTTCACCTTCCAAAAGTCGCAAGTCCTTGGCTTCCACCGTTAAAAGAGAGAATAGCAGCGGAAGATATCCAAGATATTCAATTTAAACATTATTGGGGTGAAAATAAACATCCTGAGTTTTTATTAGGATATCAAGATATTCCGGAACAACAAGCGCAATTACAACTGACAGTTGATTTCAACGATTGTGGTCATATTCTGGTTGTTGGAAGTCCAGGTTATGGCAAATCTACCTTTATCCAAAATGCATTGATTGATGTAATGCGTAAAACAACACCCGAGCAATCACATATCTATTTATATGACTTTGGAACGAGTGGATTAATTTCTTTAGTGGATTTTCCACATGTGGCAGACTACTTTACAGCAGATGATAATGAGAAAGTGATGAAGTCATTACGACGTCTTCAAAAAGAAGTGAAGGTACGAAAGGCAGCTCTTAGTGAGGCGCGCTCAAGTAATATGCAACAATACAACAGAGATGCCGTAACACCATTCCCTTCACTATTTATTGCAATCGATAGTTTTGATGGAGTGAGTGACGCTACTTTCAGCGAAGCCTTTAACGAAACCGTTAATATTCTAGCGCGTGAGGGGGCCTCTCTAGGAATCTATCTCATCACAACGATGTCTCGTTTCAATGCCATGCGTGTACAATTACAAGCAAACTTTAAAACAAAAATTGTTCTCTACTTATTCGAACAGAGTGATGTTACAAGTATTGTTGGTCGTACAAGCCAAGTGCTTTTAGATATCCGTGGTCGCGGACTAATGAAGCAAGACACAGTCGTTTCGTTCCAAGTGTGTGTACCGTATGCTGTGGAAGATAATTCATCAATGATTCAGCAAGTGAAAGCAGAAGCGCAGGAAATGTCACATTATTGGACAGGTGCATTACCGCAACCAATTCCAATGTTGCCAGAAGTGGTGACACCAGAAATGGTGGAAGCTCAAGTAGACCGTTCAGAACGAAACCATCAAGTATTACTCGGGTTAACGAGAGAAATGGTCGAAGTAGCCGCATTTACATTGGATAAAGCCATCTCTTTAGTTAGTGATAATGTTCGAAGTGTTACTCAGTTCTACAAAGTATTAGCTTACCAATTGAAACAATATACGACTCCTGTTCAAGTTGTGATTGTGGACCCATTAGGATTAGTACCAATAGATCAATTTAAGGAGGCACATCGTTTCAGCGATACACTGAGCGCTAAAGATGGAATGAATATCATCTTAGACAACTTAAAGGAACGTATGACGCAACCTGGTGAATATACTCAGTCGTTGATTATCATTCCAGACATCCAAATCCTTGGTCAAAGTCTCAATATTACAGAAAATCAGTTCAAAGAGCTTCTGTTAGAAGGGCCTAAGTACGGTATTACTCCAGTATTTATAGGGAACTATAAAGACTTAATGACGAATTACTCAACGCTTGTAACCTTACACAGACAATTGGCGACACAGGTGTTCATGGGAATGCGTATCAGCGATCAAGAATATGTTCGCTTCCCGTATATCTCAAACGAAAAATCTCCACGTCCAAACGAAGGCTATATTGTTGATGCAGAAGGTTATGAATTTGTACAATTAATGAGTATAGAAGAATAGAGGAGGCGGAAGGAATGCAAGCTAGAGCAATCTCTACATTGAAAGCAAAACTTTCCCAAACACATCAACTAATTAGATACTATGTACGATTTGTGAATGACTGTTTCGGTGATAATGAATTTAGTGACTATGTAGCCTCAAGCGCAGGTCCAAATACCGAAGCTACTTTTACTTTAAATTAGCAAGACAACAAGGAAGGAATTAAGCGATTTGTTTAATCCCTTCTTTATTTTTATAACTTAGCGAGTGCTCATTAGATTCTCGTATTTATGCCATGCTAGTAGCTTTTAGTGGTTTTGGGATTCAATCAAAAAATACAAATGTATCAATTTTGATACATTTCAAAAAAATTTCTGTACTATTCTGTCGCTTATGACTCACTATGAGCGTATCTTAATGAATCAAAAACGGAGTGTTCTACTTCATACGAGTATTCACTAAAAACGAAGTAGTTTATAGAATAGATTAATTTTAATTAATAAAACTATATGAAAAATTAATGAAATATCTTATAATACTGGTAAGAGTAGTATCTTTAGACAATTAAATGATAAGAAGTAAGTATAGAAGGTTGGAGGGTGGAACATGAAGAAGAAATTAGCCATTATAGGAACAATCGCATTATTAGGCGTAGGAGGTGTAACGGTGTTCAGTTTAAATAATCCAGATTGGCGTGCAAATACAATCTTTGCGACGGCAAAAGATAAGCAGTTAGCGTGGTTGAAGGAACATGAGGAAGAGATTGTAGCGTGGATTCACTCAAAGTATCCGAAAGTAGAATCAGTACAGTTTGATTGGAACACATATCGAGTAGGTGAAGTAAGTAATGGATTTTCTTCTAATGGATACAAACTGTCAGTAAGAGGTACATTTAATAATATAGCCGAAACAGTACTCTATATTAGCTTTAGTTTAGATAATGCAGATAGTTTGCCAGATATTTCTAGAATGGGTATGAATCATCCACCAGGAATTAAAGAAGGGAATGTATTAAAAAATTATGAGTGACCTAAAAACGTTTGATAATTTATATACTTCTTTGTCTCAAAGTGCGTATGAAGATAGGCCTAGGAATTTTAAGGAAAGATCTAGTGAGGATGTTCCGGGGGAAATTAATTATGCTGAAGATTACGAAGAAGATAAAATAATAATTAATGGTGGTAAGAATCTCCCAAACAATGGAATAGTGTATGTCCATAAAGATAAGACTATCCAAACAGTAACTGAAGGAATGCCTATGGATGATGAGTTTGAGTATGAAAAGGGATTGCTATCAAATGAGAAAGATGGATTTAATTCGTATTTTCTTACAGATACTCCAGAGTTGAACGCTGATACAAAGAACGCCTATCTAGCTGTAAAAGGAAGTGATGCCCCAAGTTTAAAGAATTTAGATGCTATAAGAAATGATTGGCTCGGAAATAACTACCGTTTCGTTATGCATGATGAATATATACAGCAGGGAAAATTAGTTGAAGAGGCTCTACATGCAAAATTAGCAGAGTTGCGAGAAAAAGCACCTAACGCAAAATTAAATATCACCGGACATTCTCTAGGGGCGATTGCTTCTGTACAGGGAGCAGCTCATCTTAGTGTAGAAGAATTAGACCAAATTGGTGAAATTGTTGTTTTAAATGGGCCGGATACACTAAAGAGTCTAAGAAAATCTGGGGTTTCTGAAGAAGTAATTCAAATTCTTAATGAAAAAGTAACGTATTACGTAAATCCTTTTGATATTGTTTCAATGTTAAATCGAAATACAGATGAGCAATTAGGAAAAGTGAAAGTAATAGTACCGTTTAATTTTGCAACGACGTTCGAGAATCCTAATTCTCATGACTTTGGAGAGTATAGAGTTTATTCGGATGGAACGATATTGGAAGCGACTGAGAATTTTTTTCCAGCATATTTAAAAGCAGGAGAGAAATTAAGCAAATTATTAAATAAATATATTGAATTGATAAAAGAAGATAGTAAAAATTCTGACATAGAAGGAAATGGACACTCCCGGTACTTTCTCGCACATTTAGTAAATGGAGGTCTTTATTACTCTAAATTTATGAAAGAATATCAAGAAATAATCGAAGAGACAAAGTTAGAAGTAATATCTTGGGGAAGAAAGAATATTCAATTATTACAAGAAAAACTGTTGTATACAAATGGGCCTGAAAGAATTAAATTGCGCAGCGAACTAATTTTAATCCTATCTCATCTTTCTAGAATAGAATCAGATGATAAAGTATCTAAATCGTTGAAACAATTAGAAGAATATAAACAAAGAGTTAAGGCGTTAACAATATCTGCTTCTCATGAAGCAATGAATGTTGCATTTCATTTAGATTCTAATGAATTATATGAGTTATTATATGAGTTTGATTTTGAAAGCAGTTGGGACGAATCGACGGAACAGTTGAATAGAGAATTATTAAAGGCGTATTTAGAGAAGATATATAAATTTTCGGATACTTTATTTTATGCAACTGAGAAATTAGAAGAGATTGATAGAGAACAAGGGGAGTTATTTGCCTAATCAACAAAAGGGATTTGATCTATCAGTAAAAGAATAATGGGAAGGAGAAATATACAATTTATGGTATATTATAATGATTCTTTGGTGAACGGCCTTTTTAGAGATGAACACGATGCCGAATTTATGAAGCTTGATGAAATCATTACAATCAGAGCAATCATATCTAATTGGAAAATGCAAGTGGGGGCGCTACGGAACGAATTAGCGCCAAAATTAGAAACAAATAATGAGGAGTTTAATCATTATTATTCTAAGACGCTTATAGAGCAATTAGAAAAGGGATTTGAAGGGAAAACCGCAAAAACAGCAACTGATTTTCTACGAGCAATTCCCAAAATTGAACTCAAAAATCCAATTAAATGAGGTTGTAGATATCATGACTAAAGGCAAAATACATGATCTTGAGATGAACTATCAAGCTAATCGAAAAAAATATCTGCAACAGCAAGATGCGATAAAAAGCGAACTAGCATATGCAAAGAGAAGACGTGCTAATCTAATGGACTACATTCTAACAATATACCGAGATGTTGATCTTATTTATGCGAAGCCCTTTTTATCTGAATTAGAACAGAACGAAGAACAGATGAATAAAGTCTATCAAAAGCAAATAGAAGAGATAGAGCACCAAATGTTAGAAGAAAAGAAAGAAATTAAAGGTATTAAGTTAGAACAAAGTTTTCAAGTATTAGGATTTAAAAGAAAAAGTGAAGGTAAAAAGTATGATAGAGTGTTTGGTGTAATTACATCAAATTTGTTAGATTTATCAAAGACATTAATAGACCTGGAAGCGGGAATTGTCTTTGATTCTTATGTCATAAATAATAAAATTTTATTTCCAAATAAAATATATAAAGGAGTGTTTGTAGTTCCAAGATTCGGAGATGGGGAGGTGCGTTTACAGTTAATTGAAGTATTAGATTAAATTTTTCATTGTTCCAAAAAATATTTTTCTTTGAAAAACCTGAATTAATCTTGAAACACAAACTGTTTTTTCTATAATGAAAGTGAATTAAAAATTAGGAGGAATCAATATGTGTACTATAGAAAATTTAGTATTAAAAATTCAAAAAGGTGAAGGTGAGGAAGCTTTTGTTCTTTTAGAGGAGAAAATTAAACCTTTAATGTATACGATGTATTATCGTCACTTTTATTATTGTATTGAATTAGAGGATTTTATTCAAGAAGCTACTTATTTACTATTTTATACGGCAAATAAATTTGATTTAAATAAAGGAAAAGTATTTATTTCTTATTACAAACGTTCATTAAAAAATTATGCTATTCAACTCATTAGACGTGAGCATCGAGAGAGAGTGATTCCTGGCTTTTGTTTATGTAAGTCTGATATTTCTAACATTAAGTATCACGTATCAGTTGAAGATGAATTTTTATTAAGAGAAGAAATTCCTAAATATTGGAAATCTTTATCTACACTTGAAAGAGATGTGTTATATTTTTATACAAAAGGATATTCATTTGAAGAAATTTCTTTGAAATTAGAAAAATCAGTTGCAGGAACTAAGAGTGCATTAAATCGATGTCATAAAAAATTTAAAATATTTTATAATAAAATACAGGAAGATAAAATGAAGTAAATGATAAATAATGGTTAAGTTTCGCTAAATTCTCTATGTTACTAAGAGGACTAATATTTATTATTAGCCTATTGTATGATATACTATACAAGGTATATTAGGTGTCGAGATTGACACGAAAAGGAGGACCGTTTGTGGTTGCATTAAGTTTAAGAGCACAAAATATTGGTATTGATTTAGGGACAGCCAATACAATTGTTTATCTTGAAAATGAAGGAATTGTTACACGTGAACCATCAGTAGTCGCAAAAAATATAGTTACTGAAGAAATTATTGCTGTTGGTCAAAATGCATTTGATATGATTGGACGAACACCAGAAAATATTGTGGCAGTTAGGCCAATGAAAGATGGTGTTATTGCAGATTATAATACAACAACAGCGATGTTAAAATATTTTGTACAATCTATTGTCGGTCGTTCTTTCTTTAAACCGATTGTTATGATTTGTGTTCCAAGTGGAATTACGGATGTTGAAAAAAGAGCAGTATTAGATGCTACAAAATATGCGGGAGCGAAAGAGGCCTATGTTGTTGAAGAGCCATTTGCAGCAGCTGTAGGGGCAGGTCTTCCAGTTCAAGATCCTACAGGTAGTATGATTGTAGATATTGGCGGTGGTACAACAGATGTAGCAACAATTTCTTTAGGAGGAATTGTAAATAGTCAATCTATCCGTATCGGTGGGGACGAGTTAAATGAAGCGATTATATTACATGTTCGTAAAAAATATAATTTATTAATTGGGGAAAGAACTGCCGAAGATTTAAAAATTCAATTAGGATCAGCTTCAGTAGAAAAAGCATCAGCATATGGAAGTATGCAAGTTCGTGGACGTGATATGGTTTCAGGCTTACCAAGAATTATTGAAGTAGAAGCTGTTGAAATTGCAGAAGCCATGAGTGAAATTATAACTCAAATTATAGATGCAGTAAGAGATGTTCTTGAACAAACACCACCGGAGATTGCTTCAGATGTTATTGATCATGGTATTGTATTAACGGGTGGTGGTGCCTTGTTAAGAAATTTAGCAGAAGTGATTTCTGACTATACACAAGTTCCAGCCTTTGTAGCAAATGATCCATTAGATTGTGTAGCATTAGGTACTGGAAAAATTTTAGCAAATCCATTATTAATGAAAAAATAATGAAAAGGAGACTGAACAGTGAATCCAATATTTTCGAACAAGAAATTAATTGGTTGGGTTTTAGGTGGAATTGTAACGCTATTACTAATTACCTTTTCACTCACTGTTGGTAGTAATATTGTTTCGCAAGGTGTCAATGATGTGACAAATATTTTAGGACGAATGCTTGCTTATCCTGCCAATAGTGTCAATGATTTTATGGAAAGTATTTCCAATTTAACAAATACTTATCAAGAAAATCAGACGTTAAAACAAAAGGTAGAAACAATCTATGAATTAGAAGTTCAATTAAATGACTTAAAAAAAGATAATGAAAAAATGAAGGAAGCATTGAAGTTACAAGATACTTTAAATGAATATTCTTTAATAAATGCAACTGTAATTGCAAGAAATCCAGATACTTGGAGAGATATTGTTACCATTAATAAGGGAGCAAATGATGGATTAACTCCTCAAATGTCTGTTATGAGTGATAATGGACTTGTAGGAAAAGTATTAGATGTGAATCCTACAAGTGCTAGAGTCGCTTTATTATCGAATAATGATAATACTTTAGTTCGTGTTGCAGCAATGATTCAAGGAGAAAAAGAATCTATTTATGGAACATTAACAGGATTTGATCATGAAAAAAATATATTAATTATGAGTCAAATTCAAGCAACTCAAGAAATTAAAGTTGGGGATAAAGTCGTGACATCTGGTTTGGGAGGCGTTTCTCCAAGTTCTTTATATATAGGAACTGTTGAAGAAGTAGCAATGGATCGTTTTGGACTTTATAAAGAAGTTCGTATTAAACCAGCAGCAGATACAAATGATGTTCGTTATGTGACAGTGGTGAAGCGAACTAGTGAAAGTAGGACTGAATAATGCATACTTCAAAACGAATTTATTGGTTACCTATTTTAATGATTATTGCTTTTTTATTGGACGGAGTTATCATGAATCATTTTTCAGTATTTTTAATTGAATCAGGGTATACTCTTGTTCCAAGAATTGTAGTAATTACATTAATCTTATTAACTTTTATTATCGACCATTCAAGTATGTTTTGGTTTGCAGTAATAGTTGGCTTTATGTATGATAGCTACTATTCTGGTATTTTAGGAGTTTATATGGCAATATTTGCTGTTATTATTCGAGTAATTGCTCATATTAGAGGTAAAATTAGTATTAATCCATTTACGTTAGGATTAGCTTTAATTTTCTTGTTAACGATTACTGAAACAGGAGTGTATATCATTTATACATTAATTGGCATTCAACATCTCACAGTGCACCAATTTTTAGTTCAACGATTAGCGTCGAGTTTAATATTGAATATTGTATTGTATTATGTATTATATATTCCTTTGAAAAAATTTGCTTTATGGGTACAATCTGGTATTTCTCATGAGAAAATTTCATTGCGTGCAACAAGGAGAAATCAAGGAAATTCTTATCATTATCATTAAACGAAGGCCGGTATTTACCGGCTTTTTATGTGCGAACATATGTGCGAAAAAACTAGAAGAAAACGTTATAGTTGTGTTATAATAAAAGAGAAAAAGGAGGTATAATGATGAGCAATTTATATGATACAGCGAATCAATTAGAACGTGAACTTCGTCAATCAGAAGAGTTTGCAGCAGTGAAGGTAGCATTTGAAGCAGTACAACAATCTGAAGAAGCAAAAGCTTTATTTGAAGAGTTCCGTGATATGAATGTAAAATTCCAACAAAAGCAAATGAATGGTGAAGAATTGACTGAAGAAGATATG
>ENA-OWND01001036-OWND01001036.1-metagenome-genome-assembly--contig:-NODE-1036-length-17739-cov-10.302929_pt1 | contig 17739 bp, 12 predicted proteins | sample MGYA00245342_ERZ651119 | MGnify/ENA primary metagenome ERZ651119 (study PRJEB26857, sample SAMEA4031756) | metagenome | biome: human; feature: oral; material: saliva | place: Philippines | collected 2014...
CGGCTCTATTGGAGCTTGTAGAGGCTCTTAGGCTTTTAGTGAAAGAACACCCCAATAACGATGTCTTAACTGACCAAATCTATATCTATTTAGAAGATAACTTAGCTGGTCTATTCGAGATTGCTGATGAGATTGAAGATCAAAGCGGTTATAGCGATCTGCTTGATTTTAGGTCAGTAGACGAACTTTATGATGCTATCGTAGAAGATGAGGAATAAAACGAATAATGATTTTTTCTAATGGAAAACTGCTTGATCACACTTAACTAATTCTATAGTTAAGGAGGCTCAAAAATGAGCAGAAGTTTTAAACACACGACTATCTCTGGCATGACCACTGCACAAAGTGAAAAAAGAGATAAACAGTTGGCCAATCGGCGTTTTAGGCGGATATCTAAACATCGAGTGAAAATAGATGCAGAGCCACTTATTGATCTTGATGAAATAAGTGATATCTGGGATTTTCAGAAAGATGGTAAAAGATATTTCTTCCCAGATGAAGCTAAAAAGTTTCCTAAGCTTTTTAGAAAATGATGTGTTGAATAAGCATTTTTTATGGTATAATTCTCATACAAGATGTGAACGGCATTTTGTGAGAAATTCATTTATTTTAACCTAGTGAGATAGGCAGTTACAACATACACTCCTGTAGCTGCCTCATCCCTTTCCCTTGCTTTATTTTTCTGATTGCTATATAATTGTCTTTGTAGTTTGAATTACTTTTAGTAGTCAAACCTATCCTTATAAAGTAAATTTTTAGAGGTAGCTTCGGCTACCTCTCTCTTTCTCAATCTCTTTTTCCGATTTTTGATATAATTACTATTGAAATATAATGAAATATATAATATTTAACCAACTTTTAAGTATTTTTATGTCATAATTTCTATATCAAAACAAAAAGAAGGACAACAAATGAGAGCTTTAGATTTAGCCGCACATGTAGCGAACAGATGTATGGATTTAGGTGAGCCAACAACTCACTTCAAGCTTCAAAAGATGTTATATATCTTAGAGGTTAAATCTCTTATCCACTCTGGCAAAAGCCTTATTGATGAGAACTTCGAGGCTTGGGAGTATGGACCTTTCCTAAGAAGTGTCTATGATAAATACTCTTATATGGCAGCTTGCGAAATAAAAGTAAGACAAAAGACAGGTAGGGAGCTTCCTAGCGATCAAAGAAATGCAATTATAAATAATATAGATGAACTAGCTGGAATGAACCTTTGGGAGCTTGCTCAAATCTCTATGGAGCCAAATACTCCGTGGGCAAAAGTTTATAAAAAAGGTGCTCAAGTGCAAATTCCTAATCAGTTAATAGTTAGTTACGCTAAAGAGTTAAGAGAAGCAATTAACAAAGAGAGTAAAATTAACAAATCAGTTAGTGATATTTCTATTAATTAAAAGTAGGGGAGTTTCCCCTATTCTTCGTAATATTCTACTACATTTAAGTCTTTTATAAGTATTTTTATGTTATACTTTCTTTATAAAAAACAAGGAGAATAACATGGCAAATGCAAGAGATGAGTTAATACAAGTAGGCGCTTACATCGAGTCAAAGAATGGTGTAGAGTTTAGTGTTAGGATCAGTAAGATCGAAGGCTCAAGAGTTACTGTTAATTGAAGATGTGACGGCGTAGAAGAGATGTATCAAACAATAGATAAGTCTCTCATTAAAGCGTATAGTGATGGTAGTGGGTTATATGTGCCAAACTGGACTATAAACAGGTAGTGGTTAAAAAAATGAATGCGCTAGCGAATATGTAACTGATCATGCCAATAAAGACTACTACTTTTTTAGTTTTTTTGGTATAATTACTTTCATAGTTCTTTAATGATAATTTTATTCAGAGAACTCCTTTTAAAAAAATATTTATTGAGGCGGTTATTTCTAATTGCCTCTCTTTCTTTTTCCAAAATACAATGAAATATATAGTATTTAAGCCTTTTATAAGTATCTTTTTGTTATAATGTTTATATCAAAAGATAAAAAGGAATAAACCAATGTATAATTTTATTGAAAGACTCAACGAAAACCAAAGAATTGCTGCAACTACAACTGAAGGACCACTTCTTGTCCTAGCTGGTGCTGGCACTGGCAAAACTGCTACAATGATAGCTAGAACTGCATATATAGTAGCTCAAGGTCTATGCAGACCAGATGAAATTTTAGTGGTCACATTTACTAATAAGGCAGCTCGTGAGATGAAAGAACGTGGTGAGAAGCTTCTTGGTGAGTCTGGTATCAATGTAGGTTCAATGCCAATATTCTCTACTTTTCACTCTTGGGGTGTAAATTTCTTAAAGATAGCTCCAGTTGCTGATATTGAAGCTTGCGGATTAAGAAAAGGTTTTACTATTGCTGATGAAGATGAGAGTGCTGAACACTTAAAGGCTATTGCTGTTAGACTATTTCCTGCTGAGATTGAGCTTGATGAAGATGAGATAGCACTACTAGAGAAAATTGAGAAAAACCCTAACTATGAACCTGACAATGTAGAGGCTAAGACCCTTAAGAGTATTCAAAAGAGAGAAGAGAATAGAAAGTCTTCTATCCCTGAAAAGATGCTAATTGATTGTGTAGGTAAGCTTCAAAATAAGATGATCCCTTACAACGATGTTGATGAGACTACTGAAATTATTAAAAATGATAAGAGTATCTATGTGCCTAAAGGCATAAGCCCAAGAGAGTTTGCTAATCTATATGTAGAGTATAAAAAATCTCTTAGAAAGAACAATGTAGTTGATTTTGATGACCTAATCAACCTAAGTGTGGATATCCTTAAAAATGATGAATTTATTAGAAATATCGTTAGAAATCAATACAAATATATTATGGTAGATGAATTTCAAGATAGCAATATGGCTCAAATTAAGCTACTAGACCTAATCCTTAATCCAGATAACAAAAACATCTGTGTTGTTGGTGATGACGCTCAAAGTATCTATGGTTGGAGAGGTAGTCAAATAGAGTTTATCCTTAACTTCTCTAAGAGATACCCAAATGCTAAGACTATAAACCTAATTGTAAATTACCGCTCAGATAGAAAGATTATTGATGCTGCTAATGAGCTTATTAGAAACTCTAAAGAAAAACATAAAGATAAAGAGGACCTTGTATCGCATTCCAAAGATAGAGGCCTTTTATATGTAAAGGATTACGATAATGGCTTTGATGAGGCTAGAGCTGTAGCTGGCACAATAAAAGCCTTGGCTGATCGTGGAGTAGAGTATAAAGATATAACAGTTATCTATAGAAAGAATATGCTAAATAAAGCATTAGAGAAAGAGTTAGTTAGTCTAAAGATACCATACAAGATAGAAAAGGGCACAGAGTTACTTAGGCGTGCTGTTGTTAAGAAAAATATCAAATACTTTAAATATCTACAAAACCAAGAGAATTATGCCCTTTTAGGTGCTATCCTAAGAGATGCTAAGGTAGTTACTCAATTAAAGCTTGATAAGATAGATGAGTATGCTAGAAGCTACCACTTAGAGAGTAGCGATGTCTTAATGAATAAAGACCTTTATAGTGAAGTGCTTAGTAAAAAACAAGCTGAAGCTCTATCTGCCTTCTTACTTCAAGTAAATGAAGATAGCTTTAATTCTAGTGATTTTGGTAACTATAAAGAGTTTATAACAAAGTATATGGCTAACCCTATCTTTGCCCCTGATGGAGATAGCGAACAAGAAGCTATGAAGTATCTATTTGAGTTATCACTAGAGCATAATAGCATGGAGGAATTCCTTGATTATGTTAGCCTAGATAGCTCTAGAATGGAAGAAGAGGATGCCAACCAAGTAAGACTGATGACTATTCACGCCTCTAAGGGTCTAGAGTTTCCTTTCCTCTTTGTCTTAGGTGCTACTGATGATGACTTTCCTAAAGATAATGAAGAGTCAAGAAGACTATTTTATGTTGCTACTACAAGAGCTAAGAACTTTTTACAAATCTCTTATGCTAAAAACTATATCTTCAACCAAGGTAAGTCTGTCAGTGCTTCCCCAATGATACTTGAGATTAAAAAAGCGGTTGGGTTATAACCCTTCCGCAAGTACTAGAAAAACTCAATTTCCACCCCTAACTGCTAAAAAAGAATAAACATCACTTACTGCATGTGACATCATCTACTGCACGTGATGTATAGTAACATCACATACTGCACGTTACATCATGTACTGAATGTTATGTCATGTAAAATATGTGAAGTGATGTAAAATTACATATAGTAAGGTATAGTAAGATCACGTAAGATCACATACTGCATGCGGATTACACCTACTGAATGTTATGTAAAAATACCTAGTTATTTCGGCTTTAGCTAAGATAATGGACAGTCAGTATCTAATTTTTGATAAATACAATATATTTGATTAATATTTAAGCTATATATAATTATTTTTATGATATATTATAGTATTTTAAAAAAATGAAAGGATAAAACAAATGAGTGAGAATAAACTACAATCTTTGTCTGAAATATTCAATGAAAAGTTTTTTCGCATACCTGACTTTCAAAGAGGATATGCTTGGGAAGAGGCGCAACTAAAAGATTTTTGGGAAGACTTAGAACTTCTTAATGAAAACAATACCCACTATACTGGAGTGCTCTCTGTTAAACCTGTTGATAAAAGTCAAGTGGTTGCCTACGATACATGGCAAGATGATATATGGTTACTAGATGGTGGGTTTAAGGCATACTATCTTATTGATGGACAACAAAGGCTTACAACATCAATCATTCTTATAAATGAGATACTAAAGAAAGTTAAAAGCGATGAGTTTTTAATGAAGTCTAAGAATGACTGGGTAACTAAATTCCTATATAGAACCTATAAGGACACTAACAAATCTTACATATTTGGCTATGAGAAAGATAATCCGAGCTATGAATGCTTCAAGACTAAGATACTAAACCAAAGCTCTCTTGGTGCTAAGAATGAGGCAGAAAAGACCCTATATACTAAGAACCTAGAGAGAGCTAGGGATTTCTTTAAGGCTAAGATAGCAGATATGGATGAGTCTACTCTAGAGAAATACTTTAAAAAGCTTGTCCATGCTTTTAAATTTAACTTCTACGAGATGGAAAATGAGTTAGATGTCTGCGTAGCCTTTGAGACTATGAACAATAGAGGTAAGAGTCTATCTAACCTTGAGCTTTTAAAGAATAGACTGATCTATCTATCTACCCTAATTGAAGATCAAAAAGAGAGTAGTGCTCTTAGGAAAGATATTAATAGTGTTTGGAAAACCATATATGAGTGTATGGGCCGTAATGAGAATAATAAATTTGATGAAGATAGCTTCTTAAGAGATCACTGGATTATCTATTTTGTCTTTAATAAGAGTAAGAGCGATGCTGTAAATAACTCTCTATTAAAAGAGACATTCACAAGTAGAAACTTCTTAGATGGCAAGATTAGAGTCTCAGATATAAAAGAATATATTGAGAGCCTACAACTAGCTGTTGGTAAATGGGTAGCAATAAAAAATCCTCATACAGCCCTAAAAGATTATAATCCTGAAACCATTGAGTGGCTTAAGAAGATATATAGGTTAGATGTTGCCTTCTTTACCCCACTTATTATGGCTATGATGCTTAGGTATAATGAAGATGAGTTCTTGCCAGTGCTAAAGAAGATTGAACGCTTCTCATTTTTAATGTTTAAACTATCTCTCAGAAGAGCAGATGCTTGTAACTCAATATTTTATAATGCTGCCCACACCCTCTTTATCGGCGATGGTGATCTAGCTTATGTAGAGCAAACTCTAAAAGAGAATGAATATCTATTCAATCTGAAAGCCTTTCAAGACTTCATTGATGATAAATTTAGAAAATCTAATGGTCAGGGCTTTTATGAGTGGAAGACTTTGCGCTACTTTCTATATGAGTATGAGTTATATTTGCAACAACAAGTGCATGGAGAGAATAAAGTTAGCTGGGAAGAGCTAGAGAATAGAAATGAACTAGCTAAAACAGTAGAGCATATCTATCCACAAACACCAACTGATGGTAGCTGGAAGAAAGCTGTTGATCAAAGATTAAATAATAATAAGAAGAAGATCAACCGTGTCCTTCATAGCATTGGCAACCTTGTCCTTCTTAGAAGTGATAAGAATATCTCTATTAGCAATGAGCCTTTCGAGTACAAGAAAAAATATGCCAACGCTAAAGGTGTTTTAAATGGATACTTCAATGGTTCTTACAGTGAATTAGAAGTAGCTGAATACGATAATTGGACAATAGATGAGATTCATGATCGTGGTGTCAAGATGCTTAAATTCATAGAAGATCGTTGGGATATCAACCTAGAAGAAGAGGGTTTTGATATTGAGCGTATTCTTGGTATCAACGTCAATGTAAATGATAAGAAGAGAGTATCATCTTTGCCTGATTTTTGTGAAGAGCTAGATGACGGCGAAGAAGATAGCGAATAGATAAAGGCAATGCACCATGGTTAAAATTGTAGATTTATTTGCAGGAATAGGTGGCATCCGTCTAGGTTTTGAACAAGCCTTTGGGGATGTCCACTGTGTCTTTACTTCAGAGATTAATAAATTTGCAAATATGACCTACAAGGCTAATTTTGGGGATGATCATATCTTTGGTGATATTAAGCAAATAGATGAAAACGACATCCCAGATCATGATGTCTTATTGGCTGGCTTCCCTTGCCAGCCCTTCTCTCAAGCAGGATTAAAGAAGGGCTTTACTGATACTCGTGGCACACTATTTTTTGATATAGAGAGGATTTTACTAGCAAAACAGCCAAAAGCTTTCTTGCTTGAAAATGTGAAGCAACTAAAAGGACATAATAAGGGAGAAACCTTTAGAACAATTATAGATCATTTAACTAATGCAGGTTATAAGGTCTTTTATGAGATTTTAAAGGCAAGAGATTTTGGTGTTCCACAAAATAGAGAGCGTATTTACATCGTTGGCTTTTTAGATCATAGTATTAATTTTGAGTTTCCAAAGCCAACTAATTTACCTACAAGGGTAGGGGATATCCTGGATGATGTAGTCGATGAAAAATATACAATATCAGATAAATTGTGGAGTGGACACAAACGCCGAAAAGAGCTTAATAAGCTAAATGGCAAAGGTTTTGGCTATGGGCTTTTTAATAAAGAGTCAGCATATACAAATACTATTTCAGCTAGATACTATAAAGATGGAAGTGAAATTCTAATTGAGCAAGAGAACAAAAATCCTCGCAAATTAACTCCAAGAGAGGCTGCTCGTTTGCAAGGTTTTCCAGAGGATTACATTATTCCAGTCTCTGACGCTCAAGCGTACAAACAATTTGGCAATAGTGTTGCTGTACCAGTGATAAAAGCGATTGCTACACAGATGGAAAAGGCGTTAAACGGATAGAAAGAGGGCAATAGCGGAAAACAAAACTATGTACCCTCAACAATAATAATAAAAAAGGAGAAGGTTAATGATTAAACCTTTCAAAAGTAATTATACTAATTTTTGTCATTTAAAAAGTCCTCTCTCTTTTTCTATAAAAAATTAATATCCTTCTATATTTAAGTATTTTATAAGTATCTTTTTGTTATTATTTCTTTGTCAAAGGCGCATAGGGTGCCTCCTTGTTTTTGATTTTGTTAAATGGCATCCACATCTTCTTTCATAGCTTGCGTCCAAGACATGGTAATTCCTTTACATAGCCCGCCAGCTTTTACCTCTCCTTGTTGGGTCTTTCTTGGCGGGTTCTCTCATTTGATCAATAACTTTTCTAAGTTAATAATAAGTATTATTCTGCTATCTTTGCGTTAATTATTTTCACATAAAAAAGGAAAAAGGCATGAAATCGATAAGTAATAAGATAGCGCTTATGCTAATTGTAGCACTTACACTATCTTTCACCGTTTTAACAGTTGTTAGTTACTATACTGCGCAGAGCAAGACAATAGAGTTAGTCGTTCAAAATCAACGTCAAATACTAAAGGATGTTAAATCAACTCTTGATACATTCTTCGACAATAACTACCAAACCATTGAGAAAATTGCACATACTCTTGATGGGATAGGTGAGGATAGATATGGCATAGATACGGTACTAGCTCAAGGTAAGGCTATGGCTAATAAAGAGATCGCTCTAGTCTATGCTGGCTATGAAGATGGAGCAATGTTTAGATCAAATGGCAAGAATCAAACTCCTAAAGATGGCTATGATCCAAGGCAAAGAGGTTGGTATAAGTTAGCTCAGCAGAAAAGAGCTGTAACCTTCTCTGATCCATATATGGCTGCATCCCTAGGTGAGATGGTCATTAGCTTTGTATCTCCAATTAGAGGTGGTGTAGCTGCTACTGACGTTAGCATAGCTGAACTATCTAAAGAGATTACTAAGAACAGCAAGACTGATTATAGCTATGTATTTGTAATGGATAAAGATGGCACAATCATTATTCACCCTAATAAAGATTCAATCAACAAAAAGCCTGAGGTTACTCAAAAGCTTATAGAAGAGTATAAGGCTAAGAAGTTTGATGATAATGGATTAATCCCATATACAAACTTTAAAGGCGAACACCTATTTGCAGATTTCTTACCTTTAAATGATAGGGGTTGGCTAGCGGTAACGGCAATGCATGATGATGTATTCCATGTAAATACCATGCCTCTACTTAAGACTCAAGCTATTATGGCAATAATCTTCATCTTAGCTCTATCAGCCTTTGTATTCTTTTTACTAAAAAGATCACTAAACCCTATCCATACAATCCAAGATAAATTAGTAGAAGTATTTAGATTTGTTACACACAAAGAGAATAATAGACCAAACAAGCTTATCGTAACTACCAAGGATGAATTTGGCACTATGAGTAATATCATAAATGCCAATATAGACGAGGTAGTCGAAGGTATTAAAAAAGACAATGAAATGATTAGCGAGCTTAATAATGCAGTCAATATAGTAAATAAAGGTAAGCTTGGTGTTTCAATTAATCAAGAACCTGATAACCCATCTCTAATTGAATTAAAGAGACTTCTAAATAGCTTCTTTGCTGGAATTACGAATAATATTAGAGGCGTTACTGCAATTCTAAATACTTACTCGAAGAATGACTTCACTCCAACTATTGAAGTTCCAGCTGGAGCAGAGGCTGACTTAAGAGATATGGTGGCAGGAGTTGCAAATATGGGTGAAGTTGTAAGAAAGATGCTTACTAATAACCTAGAAGATGCTAAGGTTTTAGAAGAGAAAGCAACGATGCTTGCTGACTCTATGAAAAATTTAACTGATAGTGTTAGTAAGCAATCTGACTCTATTCAAGAAAGTGCAGCTGCGGTTGAGCAAATGTCAAGCTCTATGAATGCCATCTCACGAAAGACAGGGGATGTTATAAGACAAAGTGAAGAGATCAAAAACATCATCACTATTATTAGAGATATAGCTGATCAGACCAATTTGCTTGCTTTAAATGCAGCTATTGAAGCAGCACGTGCAGGAGAGCATGGCAGAGGATTTGCTGTTGTTGCTGATGAAGTTAGAAAGCTAGCAGAGCGCACTCAAAAATCACTTGGTGAGATAGAAGCAAACACAAATGTTTTAGCTCAATCAATTATGGAGATGAGTGAATCTATCAAAGAGCAAACTGAGGGCATCAATATGATAAATGAGTCAGTTGCTCAAATAGATCACCTCACAAAAGAAAATAGAAGCGTTGTTAGCAGTACAAACAGCGTAACTAGCGAAATAGACGGCATGGCAAAGGTCATACTAACAGACGTTAAGAAGAATAAATTTTAATATCCAAAAATACTACTAGGCTCATGTAAATTTACGTGGGCCTTTAAAATTTTAAAATCTTTAAGTATCTAATAAAAATAGCAAAAATCCTTTTATAGTTAAGCCAAACATAAGTAACTATTTGTTATTATTATTTTTGTTAGAATTTAGTCCATAGGACTTTAGAACACCGTAGCAGCTGACTCTTAAAAGGAGCTTGCCTGATTATAATTTAGTCCGTAGGACTTTTAGAACAGAGTTTCTCCATTGGAGTTTAGAATAAGACAATCGTAGACTCTGTAAAGAAAAATAAATTCTAATTTACGCTAGGGATTTTCCCTAGCATATACTCTTGATTTAATTCATATTTAACCGATATATTATATAATACATTGTATTTTTAAAGAAAAAGGATTAACCATGATCACAGCTAGAGAGCTTTTTGAAAAGATAAGAGAGTTAAAGCCAAATTCAAGTAAATACTATGATTTGCCTGACTCTGAGATGATAAATGTTATGCCATATAACATTGTATTTCCTTATCAACTACATGAGGACAAGCCAACGCTAAACTTTGTTACTGATGGCAATCTAGGTGTCTATTTTAAAAAGATCAATATACAAGAGCATGTGAGCGAAGATGGCTCAAAAATCATTGGAATTTTTCTCTATAAAGAGAAAGACGATGAAGATGCAATAGCCAACTTCTTTATAACTTCAGAAAGGATAAAAAATGAAAGTGAAGAAACGAGATAGCTTGATTGTGGCTTCCTATAACAGACAGATCAACCTAAACGTTAGAGTTGTGAAGTCTAAACGTGACTACGATCGTAAAAGCTACAAAACTTCAACTAAAAAAGAAGCTAACCTGTTCAGTTAGCTTTTCTACTTAAAAATACAATTACCAAAATTAAGACTTTTTGATATAATTACCACTAGAAAAAATAAAAACCTAATTACGACACTTAAGCCTTATCCCGCAGACGTAAGACTTTATCCCGCACAAGAAGCTTCCCTTTTATTTTTTTAAATTTTGTTAAAAACTACATAATAAGGAGAAAAATTGAAAATCGTAGGCGTAGTTAAATCTATTGTTGGCACAGATGCTGTTATTGCTATTGACGAAGATGGCAATCAAAGAGCTATATTCCCAGGTGATAACCTCTATGACAATGAGAAATTATTGGAACTATCAGGAGTTCAAGTGAATGTTGAGCCTGTCACTGTGGCAGACGCTCAGAAGAAGAGTGAACCTAAATCTGATAAAGAGGTAGCCTCTTTACAAGATGCACTCTTAAGTGGTAAGGATATCTCTGAACTTGAAGAGACAGCTGCTGGTGGTAACGCAGGTGGTGGTAATGCTTCTTCTGATGGCGTAAGCTTAGGTGCAGCTAGTTTTGTTGCAAGTGGTCATGAGAGTTCAATCCATGCTGATGCTAGTGCTATCTCTGAGGTTGCCCCTGCAAGCGTAGCTGGTGTAACTAATGTTAGTGGTGGTGCTGAGGAATTTACCTCATCATTAGAGACCCTAACAGTTGCTAATGAGCTATTAAATCCACAACCAACACCAGCTGTTAGTGAGATACCAGTAGCTATCACTCCTGCAACCCCAGGTGAGATTGTAACTCCAAGCACACCTAGTGTTGAGACTCCAGCTGTTAGCGAGCAACCAGCTAATCCTAGCGAGCCAGCAACTCCAAGTACATGGGAAGAGCCAATAGTTGTTGATCCAAGTGATCCTAGATATGATCATAACCATCACTTTGATGATGAACCAACAACACCTGTACAGCCAACTCCAAGTGAACCAGCTGCTAATGCTCATATTTCAGGTAATATCTTTGAAATTACAAAGATGTATACTGATGAAGACCCTGACTTATCTAGATTTTCTATCTCTAAGTATGGAAATCCAGAAGATTATCACGATTTCCATCCAACCTTTGAAGGCAAGGCTGATGCTTTTGCTGATATTGCATTAACTCTTAGCATAAAACGTTATTATCCAGATGAACAAAGATTAGAATATGAGTTCAGAGAAACTATTACAACAAAAGCTGATGCTAATGGTGATTGGAAAGTAGAAACAGCAGAAGAATATGGCACTCCAGGCTCACGCTATTCAGATGGATATATTGAAGCAAAAGTCACAAACAGTGCTGGAGTAACATTTGAACCAACACCTCTTGATTTTTATATGCCTTTAACACCTATACGTGGTCCGCTAGAAGACCATCTGTAAGTGAACGTTAGAGCCTACTATTTTCCTAGGTTTAGTTTTATGAGCTTTAGCTAATTAAAAAAAAGTGGAGGTAAACTCTACTAAGCTAAACCTAAGCAAAAGTTAGCTAAACTTATCTAAAATAAGATAAAAGGATATTAATGATTAGATATAAACCAAATCAATTTGCTAAAAAGATTGGAGTATCTGTATCTACTTTACGTCGCTGGGATAATGATAATATCTTAAAGGCACGTAGAACACAGACTAATCATAGATATTATACAGATGAAGATATTCAAGGCTACAAAGAGACTAAAGATAGTGACAAGAAGAAGCTTACATTGGTCTATTGTAGAGTATCTTCAGCTAATCAGAAAGATGATCTCAAATCTCAACAACTGGCAATGGAGCAATTCTGTTTAGCTAAAGGCTTAGCCGTAGATGAATACCTATCTGAGGTTGGCGGAGGCATGAACTTTAAACGTCCAATATTCTTAGATATTACGAGAAAGATTGAGAATGAAGAAGTTTCTACTTTGATAATAGCTCATAAAGATAGATTATGCAGATTTGGCTTTGAGTTCTTTGAATATTTTGCTAAAGAACATGGATGTGATCTAATTGTTGTTAATCAACCAAGTCTATCTCCTCAAGAAGAGATGATTGAAGATATATTCTCTATTGTTGATACCTTTTCTGATAGACTTGATGGTTTGCGCAAGCATAAAAAAGAGATAAAAGAGATGGTTAATGCCTGAATATATTACCACTAGGACTTATTATTCTAAAAAGCTAGATGAGCAAACTTATGCAGAGTTAACTTTGATAGCCAAGAGACTTGGAACATTAAGAAAGATTATATGGCATCAATTCTCTTCTAACCCAAAGAAGCTCAATGATAGAAAGATTAGAGATATTTGGTTGAGGGAGAAAGAAAATGGTACTAATCTCTATCCTAAGATTATAGATAAGCTTCCTGCAAGACTATGGAAAGAGACGCTTAGAGATACTATTGGAAGTATTAATGGCTATTTTGAATCTGGTTTTACCGAGATTATTAAGCGTCTTTATAGGAAGTATGATAAGGCTGAAGCTAAGAAGCTTACTAAAATACTAAAGACAGATTATAAATCTAATAATGAGCTTCATAGAATGGTTAGAGCTTTAATTCCTAAAGGATATTCTAAAACTGATAATATTATTTGTCTAGATGAAGGATGTTATAGTTTTATTGATGATGAAAGCAAAATAGTTCAAGTTGTGGGGTTAACTCCAATGAAGCGTCTATCTATCCCTATGACTACTAAAAATAAGCCTAAAGGTAATTTCATGATAATCTTGAAAGATGGTAGATGCGAGTTTAGAGTCAGTCATAAATATCAGGTAACTAATATAGAGAAGCCTATTGAAGCTATTGGTGTTGATAAAGGCTACACTGAAGTCTTTACTGATAACACAGGAGAGCGACATGGTGAAGGCTTCGGTAAGCTTCTAACTAAAAAATCTGACTTCCTTGATGAAAAATATAAAAATAGAAATCAGCTTTGGGCTATTATGAAGAAGGCAAGAGAAGCTGGAGATATAAAGAAAGCTAATAACATAAAGACCAACAATCTTGGCAACAAAAAATTAGACAAACAAAAAGAAGTCATGAAGATAGAGTTAAAAGAGAAAATCTACTCAGCTGCTAAAAAGATAGCTCAAAAAGCTTCTATTATAGCTATTGAGGATTTGACCTTTAAAACAAAGGCCAAGAAGGGTAAAAAAGCTAAGAGGGGCAAAAGAACTAATAGATTATTATCTTCTTGGATTAAAGGTGTTATAGATGAGGCAATAATCAAATATTGTTTCATCTACGGCACTAAGCTCGTATATGTTAATGCGGCATACACTTCGCAAGGAGACTCTAGGTTTAATTGTGCATTGATGGGCACAAGGATCGGAGACTCTTTTATCGGCTTTGACGAGGTAGTGTTAGACGCAGACATCAATGCAGCTATAAATATATTAGCACGTCTATATGATAGTGAAATCAATCTCTATACCCCAGCTGAGAAGGTAAAAGAGATACTAACTAAACGTGCCAATGCCGTTCTCTCAGCCTCAGTTGAAACTGCTCAACTAGGACTTCAGGATGTAGCTCCCATCAATTTAGGGTTACATCCGAAGAGCGGATTATCCAAAAAATCTAGTAAGAATTTAGCTAAGGTTAGTTAAGTTATGATAGGTTTTAGGAAACAGCTACCCAGTTACCAGCAGGATCAGTTGCTTGAACGCTAACATTATAGATACCACCAGGGAAAACATCAGCCCGTTTATAGTTGCACCAGTGGACCATCTGTAAAAAAACAAAGTGGAGAATTTTTCTCTCCACTCTAAAAAAAATAAGAAAAAATGCTAGAAAATAGCTACAAATATGAGCAATTAGTACCTTAGTACAATGTGTCTTCGGCATTTATATGGTATAATTATAAATAATGTAAGTCAAAATAAAAAAATAAACCTGAAAGGGGTGAATATTATGGATCAGAAAGAACGTGATCTAATGGAAGAGGTAAAAGCTATCATAGCTGAAGGTGCTGAGGCAAATCAAAGTGTTGTTAAAGAACAGCCTAATGTAGAGCCAAAAGCAGAGACTAAAGAAGCAACTCCTGATACAAAAGTTGATGATAATAAGACACAAGAGAACAATGAGACTAAAGGTGATAAAGAGGTAGCTTCTTTGCAAGAGCAGTTGCTAAATGGTAAAAACATTGCTGATTTAGAAGAGACCGCAGCTGGTGGTGGATCAGCAGCAGGTGGAAATAGTGGAGATGGCGTAAGCTTAGGTGCTGCTAACTTTGCACAAGGCGGTCACTACTCAAATATTAGCGATGATTTTAGAGGACTTGACTCTTTAGTTGCAAAAGGTACTGAAGAGGTCTCATCTATAGCTGGTGGTGCTGCTGATCTAGACACTCTAAGTGTAGCTATTGAGAAAGCTTACGAGGCTCCAGTAGTAGTCCATGAGACACTAAGAGTAAGCTTTGATGAGGTTGAAGATGGTCGCCACGATGGCAACCTAGACTCAAATGTTAGCTCACACATAGATATTTCTAACAATATCTTGGATAATGCAAATAGCCATAAGAGTGGATTACAGCTAACAAATGATAGCACTCCAACTCTAGCTGGTAAATCAACTCCAGGTGCTACTATTAGCGTATTTGATGGAGAGGGTGAGCATGCAACATTGCTAGGTAGAACAACTGTTGATGCTAATGGCGATTGGGAATATACACCAACCTCAGCACTAGCCGATGGGGACCATAGAATTACTATCGAAGCAAGTAAGATTGCTGCTGATGGTAGTGAGCTAAAAGAGAGCACACATAGAGATTTCACTATTGACTCAGTTAATGATACTCTAACAATGAATATCTCAACTAACCAAGTAGCTGATCTTACTGGAGAGGCAACATATTTACCAGAAGGTACAAATGTAAGTACTAATCTAACATTTAGTGGTAAAGCAGAAGCAAATGCTGATATCTATCTAAAAATTCTTGCTGATGATACTACTTACGACTACTATCCAGATCATGCTGTTCCTAAAGGTGATATTGCTGGTATTCTTAAAACAACAGCTGATGCTAATGGAGATTGGTCAATTAGTGCTGAAAAACCAAATTGGAGCTATACCTATAAAGCAGAAGTTACTTCTGTAGATGAGGCTGGTAATACGCACGATTATGCACCAACAACATTCTATATACCAATGGAATCAATTTCTGTTGCACCAACAGACCACTTATAATGGATTTTAAGGAAGCCAATGGAATGGCTTCCAATTTCAATTCAGGAAAAATAACGCATGAAATTAAGAGATGTCTTACTTAAACCTATAGGCAAAATAAGTGCCAAAGATGGAATAGATATTATTCGTCCTAATGGCGATGTAAAAGATGCAGAGACAGAGTGTTGTATCTATATAGGCGATAGAGTTAAAAATACTTCAGATAAATCTATTGCCCTAATCATAAATGAGCGTGAGATAACACTTGAGCCTGGTCAAGTTACAACTGTAATTCCTATCACTTATGGTGTTATTCAAAAGATTGCCAAACTTCAAGATGAGATTGTTAATGGCAAAACTATTGAAGAGTTAGAGAATAGTGCTGCTGGTAAAGAGCTTATAAAAGAGCTTAGCTCTCTTGGTGAAGCTATCTTTGAGCATAGTGGCCACTACTCAAACATTCACGCATCTACAGACACTATTGATTTTATTAAGAACATCAAACAATTAGAGGCTGCTCCCTCTCGTGAGCCAAATATCTATGAGTATACTAATCCTATATCAGCCCCAGTATCTGCCCCTAAGATTGAAGCTCCAACTCATAATATCCACGGAGCTGAGCCAAAGGTAGAGCCTAAGCCTGAGCCAAAGCCAGCACCAATGCCATTTACAAAAGACCACGTTGTCTTTATTGAAGATGCTAATGGCAATGGCACACTTACAGTAGATGAAAATGGCAATCCATTCTTATTTACCACTGTAAGGGTTAAATTCCCTGGTAATGTAAGGGCTTTTGATATTATAAATGTAGCTAAAGATGATGGCAGTTGGACTGATGGTAAGGTTATTACCAATGTAGCTGATGGCTATGTTGAGTTTGATATGCCTATACAAAATGATTTTGGTAAGAGAGTAAAACTTATAGTAGAGCATCTAAATCAAAATGGTGATTATATAGCTACAGTTACTAATGGGCTTAATATCGATAAGCTTCCTCCACTAAGTGATATTACCTTCCCAGAAGATAGTAATGGTGATGGCACTCTTGGCCTTACTGAAAACACTACAAATCCTAACTCAACAACAGTTAGGGTAGGTATTCCAACATGGTCTGGTAGTGGAGATATTATCACTATAAAAGATAAAGATGGCACTACCACTCTAGGCTCAGCAACTCTAACTCCAGCCGATAAAACTAGGGGCTATGTTGAAATTAACGTCCCTGTTACTAAAGGCAAGACCTTAGAGATAGCAGTAGATTTAGAGCATAGCACAATTAAGACTAAGCCAGTAGAAAAGAGTTTAGTTGTTGAGCCTGATCCTATGCCTAAATTAAAATCTACTGATATTACCTTTACAGAGGACGCTGATAGTGATGGGAAGCTAACCCCTGCTGAAAATCAGACTGATCCAAATAAGACTACTGTTAGGGTAGCTCTACCAAATGATACCTTAACTAATGACGTAGTAAATATTAAAGTAAAAGATAGCACTCACACTGGCTCTCATACAATTACAACTGCTGATAAGACAAGAGGCTACGTTGAGTTTGAAGTGCCAGTTACAAGTGGAAAGACAACTGATGTAGTAGTAAATATTAGCCGTGGCTCATCTACAACCGCTGACGTTGAAAAGGGTCTAGAGGTTCTTGATAACCATGCCCCTAAGATTGGTGCTAATGACATCATTTTTACTGAAGACACAGATAAAAATGGCACTCTCTCTATTGGAGAGAATACTACTAATCCAAATGCTACCACAGTAAGAGTTAAACTACCTAATGGCATTAAAGCTAATGATAAGGTAGTCTTAGAGAAGAAAGATGGTAGCCATAATGATGATAAGGTGATCACTGATGGTGATATAACTAGGGGCTATGTAGAGTTTGATACACCAATATCAAATGGCGAGAAAGTTGAGGTTAAGGTTCATGTTGAAAGAACCCACTATATCTCTTCAACTCCTACTGAGAAGGTACTTCAAGTAGAGCCAAATCTAAA
>ENA-OWND01001038-OWND01001038.1-metagenome-genome-assembly--contig:-NODE-1038-length-17724-cov-4.361594_pt1 | contig 17724 bp, 22 predicted proteins | sample MGYA00245342_ERZ651119 | MGnify/ENA primary metagenome ERZ651119 (study PRJEB26857, sample SAMEA4031756) | metagenome | biome: human; feature: oral; material: saliva | place: Philippines | collected 2014...
AGTTATATAATAGTTAGAGAGGTTTTAGTGTTATGAAATTGAGTAATAAAAATTCAAAGGTATTTAAGCAATATATTATAGCTCAAGTGGTATCTGTATTGATACTCATAGCAATTAAGTATGCTTATTTAAGATACAAGGAAAGCAAAGAGGTTTAGGTTGAGAAAAAGAGCATGGATTTTAGGATTAACCATAGGAGTTAGTTTATTGGCTAGTGGGTGTGCTTATTCTACTGTGCCTGAAAATGCAAATGTAGCTGTTAACATAGCTGATGGCTCAGTAACAGGCAATGGTGATAATAGTTCAACTGAAGATGCTAGTAGCAATGAGTCTACTGAGCCTTCAGAAGTTCCATTGTTAACAATAGATAGAGAACATACATTGCAAGTAAATGGTGAAACTATTGATATCATCTGTACATATGGTATCAGTGGCAATAGAAAAGATGATTATTTGTTTTTAGCTCCATCTTTTGTACAGTTAGGTGTAAAGTTGAAATCAGATAACCCTAGATATAAAGTAAAAGTAGGTGGTTTACATTCAGATGTAGCTACTAAGAGTGGGTATAGTAGTTATAACGGAATTATACAGGATAGCTTAGACTTAAGGTATAATGACAGTCCTAATGGTGGATACACTATAGACTCAGTAAACTCCTATGAGAATTTATTCCTAGTAGAGGGAGTACTTGAGAACCAGAACTTTATCAATGCTTGGTATGGGTATTTTTATAATAATGGCTATACTAACAATGGTAGAAAGTTAAATGAGTATGATATTAGGAGTCGTTGCAGTGGCGCAATATCAAGAACTGTATGGAATATAGTAATTGATGACACTGAAACTGGTAGTAGCTATAGTAATTATATAGCTGACTCAATATTTATGAGTTGCAATAAATAGTTTAAGGAGGTAACTTGTGATATAAAAGAGTTATCTCCTAAACAATTAGAGTTTTTTGGAGCTGATTCTGGCAATATAGAAAATATAACAGATATAAATTTTATATATCGTAGATTAAGCTCTGAAGATTGCGATAGCTTTTTCTTTGAAGTCAATTATAGTAATAGGTACTGCTCTTTAAAGTGCCTAATATATGAGTTTTGTAACTATAATATTATTTATGACAAAGACTGTAAGCCTTTACATTATATTCTAGTGATAAATTACAGAAAGTCAGAAGGCGCTTTAGAGTTACAGCATGTAGAGGGTCATAATTTGTCAATAGTTATAACAATATCTAATGCAAATTATGAATTTGACTTAATAGCTTACTATATACCAAAAATTGGTGGATATACACTTGGAATAAAGGGTGCTAATAGTTTTAAACTTCTAAATTATTATTGCATTGGCAATAAAGAAGTAGATTATATAACTTGGGGTATAGCTAAAAAAGATATTAGACTTAGTGTTCGCGACTATATTGAAATAGGGATTGACAATGATATAGCTAGCCAGTACTTGACAGATATGGGAGAGTACACAATATTTAATAATGTTTATTTGTTAAACCATAAAAAAGTAAACAGTGCTAACCTAATTATACCTAGCGATTGTAAAAATTTCTATTGTGAGAGGTACGGATTATCGAAGTTTAAAAGCATAGTTATTCCACCTAACCTAGATAGGTTTTGGTATTGGCTTACTATAAATATATACAATGACGAGTATATGGGAGATGACACTAGAAACCATAAAGATACTAAGTTTTACTTTAGCAAGACTGCACCAGCTAGCCAATTATATATGATACTTTGTGATTTAATAGCTGACTATTATCGTAAATGTGCAAAGCGTATGTGCGAGTATGAAAAATATGATAACAAGTTAGAGAATGTTAAAACAGTTGAGGATGTGTTAGAAGTCCTATATGATGCAACTGATTATATAAATATAGAGTTATATTAGAGAGGAGGCTACAAATGATATGAATAGTAGCATATCAGATTTGAAAATTACTATTAGAGACCTTGTAAAAGGTTATAAAAACAGTGATGAAGATGGTGTTTATGGGTATGATGGTAAGCTAATAATTAGACCGGCTTTTCAAAGAGAGTTTGTATACAAGGATAAGCAAAGAGATGCTGTTATAGACAGTGTTATGAAAGGTTATCCTATAGGAGTAATGTATTGGTCATTAGATAAGTCTGGGAACTATGAGTGTTTAGACGGACAACAGAGGACAATGAGCATTTGTGAGTTTGTAAGCAATAAGTTTTCAGTTAATATAAACGGACATCCGAAGATATTTAATAATTTGACTGAAGATGAAAAGAACCAAATACTTGATTATGAATTGTTAATTTATGGATTTACAGGTACAGACTCAGAAAAGCTTGAGTGGTTTAAGCGGATTAACACACCTGGAGTTCCTATTAACAATCAAGAACTTTTAAATGCAGTTTATGCAGGTAAGTGGTTAACAGATGCAAAGCGTTACTTTTCTAAAAGAGATTGTCCTGCTGTAAATAAAGGAAAAGACTATGTAAAACTAACAGTTGACAGACAAGAGTATTTAGAAAAAGTGCTTAGCTGGGTAGCTGATAGAGATGGCTTAAAAGATATAGATGTTTATATGTCAATGCATCAAAATGATGCAGATGCTAATGAGTTATGGCAATACTATGTAGATGTAATAAACTGGGCTGAAAAGTTGTTTCCTGATATAGATAAGAGATTAACTATCAATCAGGACTGGGGTTACTTATATAATGAGTATAAGCTTAGGCATAATAAAGAATATAATACAAATGAGATTAGAAGGGATATAGATAGGCTTTCGGAAGATGGGGAGGTAACTAAGTGGTATGGCATAATACCTTATGTTTTATCAGATAGGACACCATCAGATGAAAAGTATTTGTCTATAAGAGCCTTTTCATTAGGAGATAAGCGTAACAAATATAATGAACAGACTAGAGATGCTAAAGCTAAAGGCATATCAAACTGTCCAATGTGTGGAAAAGCAGGTATTAAAAAGATATATCTCTTTGATGAAATGCAAGGTGACCATATAATTCCTTGGAGTCAAGGTGGTAAAACAAATATAGAAAACTTACAAATGTTATGTAGAAGGTGTAACAATAGTAAAAGGGATAAATAGTAGGAGGTGTTAAAGTGGCTAGAGCTAAAAGAGATGAACCACATAAGTATTTGAATGTTAGTATTCCAGTAAGTTTATTAGAGAAATTAGATGACTATCATAGGGAGTCTAGGTTAGCTAAGACTGATATAGTAGAGTTTGCATTAGATGAGTATTTAGCTAAAATGCAGACAAGTGGTAAAGGACATAGAGACTCAAGTTATAAAGGGTTTGTTAAGTAACTATTGTAATGAGATTGTTATTGCAGGTGTAATTGGTACTTTATAGTGGTGCAGTTTATAATAGATAGGGAGATAACAGTTATGAAAATGGTAATAATTATTTTGACAGTAGCTATATTATCTGTATTTGCAGTAGGTTGCAAAGATGTGAGCAAGAGTAACTCAAATGTTAGTGGAGCCACTTGTGAAAATTGCAGATAAAGGTTGTTTATTAGGAGTTTAAACATATTGAATAGGAGATGGGTTTATGATAGATTATGTAGAAGTAGCTAATAGAGCAGACTATATAAGTGTTAACTGTTGGTTTATTGTTCTTATGATTGGTGCTGTAGTTTCAGCAGTAATTATGTCTTTGTCATTTTGGGTATACTCATTACTTAATAATAAAGATAATCAAATAGTTAAAACAGTTCTGTGTATTGTTTTAATAGCAGAGTTCATATTAAGTATATTTGTTACTGGTAAGATTGTTCCATTTGATGCATATGTAAAATACCAATACTCCAATTTACTCTCTATAGCTAATGTATCTAGTTATAAAGATTTAAAGAACATTATTAAAAATGTAGATTACCTTAAATATAGATACGAACTAATGTGGAATAATAAAAGCTTACTCATAAATGGTGAGAAATGCTCTAAAGATTACTATGTAAATGCAGTGCTAAATAAGTTTTATGGAACTGGCAGTGAGAGTTATGAGTATAGCTTTGATAATGAATATGATGCATTGGTTGATAATTTAAAGAAATAGGAGTTAAGTGGGGTTTTATTGTATGGATACTCAGAATAAGATTAAAATTATAGGGTTGGCATATTTAATTATAATGTTTATAGGGGTATTCATACTAGGAAATGATATATTCTTAAATAAAATAGGCAGTTTTAGTGTAGATGCTAGCATAGGCTTATTTATACTAGGTATGCATTTAACCACTATTGTAAATTTAGTACTAGCTTTTATGATTATAGTATCAGTGATTTATATGAGTTTAAGAGAGTACAAATGCAATTTAAGTTTATTTGTAATAGCATTAAATATATTTTTATCCTTAGTAATAATTATTAAATGCTTAACAAATTTGCCATCTTTTGGAATTGGAGGGATTTATAATGGAGTTTAGAGTAAGGCTTAGTAAGGCAAAAGAATTTTATATATTGTGTATCTTTAATGTAGCATATACTTTTATGCTGTCGTTATTGAGTTTTATGGGGTACAATGGCAGTTTATACACCGATAGGTCATACGATGTAGTATATGGTTTGCTAACTGGATTATTAGTCCTTATAACATTTGGGATGTACAGAAGCACCATGAGAGTTGTGGATAAGTATGCAAAGACTGAAGCAAAGTACTACTGGCTATTTTTGATGGTTAAAATCCAGATGATATTGAGTGTTTTTATTGTAGCAAATTTTATTATATTTAAGACTACATAAAGCTCCTAAGTGGGGCTTTATTTTGTTTATAGGGTAGAGGGATATGAATGAAGATAATAACTAGGTTTATTGTAGAAAAGGGTAATAATAAACATATATCTAATATGTTGCACTCTGATGGCATCTGTGATAGAACTAATGGCGCTATAGTTTCCAGTAGAATAAAAAGTGTGACTGTTTTAGATACATTGACTGGCAGTGAATTAGAGATGAGTTTACTTGATTTAAGTCAGAAAGAACTTGCTGAAAACAATATAGAATTTAATATACATAGTGAATTTAGTGAGTATAAAGAAGTTTATTGGAGTAAGTCACAGTATGAAACAGGTTATCCTTGTTGCCTAATATTATTAAAAGATGACAATAATTATGATGTAATGTTCTGCGAGAATAAATATGCAGTTTATGTGGAGTCTTTTAATGGATTAAAGCTATACAGCTATAATGGGATAACTGTACATAAGGTACTGCAGGGAGAACTTGACATTTGTTATTTTATATCTAATGGGTTTAAGTATAAAAGTTTATTTGATGACATATATATTGAATATATCATAGGCAGTGGATATGGAATAACTTACAGAAGTGGCACATCTGATGATACTTGTCCAATATATGTTAAAAGCTTTGATAATGAGCCTAATTATAAAGATAAGTTTATAGAGCTAACAGCTGAAAATGGATATAATCACTTTATACAAATTCGTATAAACAGTGATATAATAAGAGAACTCAATGGAAGGCTATTTAATATCATATCTAATAATATGATTAGCATTGGAGATGAGTTGCATATACTTGGCTTAGACCAGCAAGATTTGATATTGCCTAATGATTATAAGAAAGTTTATATGTATGGCATAGATAACTGGAGGAGTATAGTATTTCCAGCTGGAATTGAGAGCATAGTTTGGGATTATGATTACAATGGCAAGTCAGATGAAACTAAGAGTATTTACTTGCCAATAAACGCTAAGTCCAGCTTAGTTAAGCATTTACTTAAGTATTGTTTAGAAAGTTACTATTGGGCTAAGTTTGATATAGAGATAAACTCTGATGAAATTATAAATAAATATAAAACAGCTAAAGAAGTAGTAGATTTCTTGGGTGATTATTTGTGTATGCAGATAAAATTTTATTAGAAAGGAGAATAGCTATGGATAAGCATAGGTTTGTATATGGAATAGTAGTTAACAGCCTTGCCTATGGGTCTTATTACAAAAATAAGTTTGTATTTGGTTCTGTAGTAGAGGATATAAATAAGCTTGTATTTGAGCCAGAGTGTGACTATACTTTAAATTTTGTTGGTTTATTAGTATTTAACTTATATACCAAAGATAAAGAGTTTATCAGGATTAAAGATATAACTCAATATGATGTAGATAGCATAGCTGGTTTAAATAGTTTACCAGATAAAGACTCATATAGCTTAAAATATAGCATATCAAGTTTAAATGGCTTGCCAATTAAGGTTGATGGTAATATAGATAGTAAGTTTTTGGATTTACCTACAAATCCAATATTATATTACAGTGATTATTTAGATGACATATCTGAATATACAAGAAGTTCAGATTATGATTATATATTTAAGCCTATTGACATCAGCGGTTTTAGTAGAGATAAGTTACTAAACAGTATAGTAATATTTGGAACTAATAATATGCCAGAGTATAGCAGTTCTGATATAAATGATGCTTTTATTTATAATCCGATAAAAAATAAGTTTAAGAGATATATTAAGAAAACTATATCAGATGGTAGTGTATACTTTATAAATTTAGATACACATAAAATTATTGCTGAGAATAAATTTACTGATAAGTATGTAAGCAATAAAAATCCGATAAAGTGCAAAGTTTACCAGGATTATTACATAAAAACAAATGCTTGTGACACAAGTAATTGTAGTGACTACTTGAGGTTTGGGAATAAGTATGTAATCACTCTAAATGGTGGCTGTACTAATGGTATGTTATCATTACCATTAGATTGCAAGGTGGTTGAGAATTTGAACTCTAATACATTCTCTAAATGTAAGGGAACTATATTAAGTTTAGTGTTGCCGCCAAAGATTGAGGAGATTAGATTAGAGAACCTAAGATATAATGATATAATTTACATATCAGATAAAACTAAGCTTGATGTAGTTAGGGATTTTGTTAAGTTTACTCTTAGCAAAGTAGAGTTAGAGCAATACGAAGATAAGTTAAACTCAAATAATATGAGTGATATTTTAAGTATACTACCAAAAAATATAAATGCAGTTATTTATTGATAAGAACTAATTAAAAATTAGTTTATTATATAAAATTTTAAAGGAGATAAAAAGATGGCAAGTAATTCAGATAAGGTTTACAACCTTAACGAACAGACAGTGTTTAGTTCACTTATAGTACCTAATGATGTCGAGGTATTTAACTTTAAAGATGACTTAATTAGAAAATATGATTACATTGTATTTCCTAAGTCTATCAAAGAGGTTAACGGAGATTTTGCTGGTATAGTCAACTCAGGTAAGAGGTTTAAGACAGTTATGGCTTTTAGTAAGCATACAGATGTAAGTGCAATCAAGAGTTTATTAGAGGCTTATTTAAAGAAGAACAGCTCAGGTGGTGGTAAGACTGTTAGGGAACTCATTGAAAGTGGTCAGATTTCTGCTGTAGGTGATATCAGCTATGCTTTAGATATTGTGATAGGCGGAGGAAGCAGTGATTATAACAATGAGTTATCAAAGATTAAGACTATGGAAGATGCTAGTAAAAAGCTTAAGGAACTAAGTGGTGTAGAATGTAGCATAATAGTTTATTAGCTTATAGTAAGCAAACTAGCTTGATTGTAGAACTAAATAAATTATAATTTTAAATACAGCATAGCCTTAGGTTATGTTGTATTTTGGTATAAAGACATCAAAAAGGAGGAGTAATGAATTTTGATTATTTAGCTTGCATAGGCTATGTCATAGAGGGTAAAATAACTAATTTTAATTATCATAAAGTAGTTGGGTTTAGGCTATTAGATTTAGTTAGTTTAAGTGATTTCATAGTAGATGTGGCTACGGCTAAAAGGTGTATCAGAAAAAATGATGTATTAAAAGCTCATATAGGCAGGTATTATGAAAAAGATATGTATATCAATACAGCTAATAACACGATAACTTATATAGGCAAGAAATCTACTGAAGATAAAATACTTAGTTTAAATAAAAATGCAATACTTAACATATCAGGAAGTCCAATAAACAGTCAGGTTTCAAATAAAGTCAAAATTAAGATGGGTGATTTAACATCTAATAGAAGCCTATACTTAGTATATGATTTGAATTTTAGATACTATGATTTTTGCATATCAGATAATGCAGGTTTAATTAGTATTGACAGTATGATGCCAATTTCGGCTCATTATGAGTCAGTTGCTAACAATGAGATGGATATAGAGACTATAAATAAGCAATTTAGGTTACAAGTTAGGTCTAGGGATTGGTACTGTAAGGTTAAGGATTTAGTTATATGTGACTTAGATAGAACTTTAGGTTCATTTAAAGTTGATAAGATTTATAATAAGTTTATATGCAAATCAAATAAAAAGGCATTTGATTTAATTATATTTCCACATAACATAAAATATATAGCTTTTCCAGATAAGATGGCTATCAGTGGCATAGAGTTAAAGTTTAGTCATATAACAAATGCAACTATAAAAATAGGTGAAGAGGCTATGAATATAAGAGAATTTGTTAATAGAGCCAATGAGTTTAATTGTATCATAACTTTTTATTGAGGTTAACATATGAATGATTTAAGTATTTTAGTTGGCTTCATAGTAAATGAGAAATATTGCATAGAGTCTGGAACTTTTGGATTTGAGCTAACATATGATGGAAATCCTTCAGAGCTTAATGTAGATGTATATCCTATAATAGGTTTTATGGTTTACAGTTTATGTGATAATATAGAAAAGCCAATACTATTAAATGATGAGTTTGCAGAGTATAAGTTACAAAACACTTTAATGGTTAATTCACTAAAGAGAGCTGACTTATTAAATTGGTCACATGCTGGGTTAGGTATAGGAGTAAAATTCAAGTCTGGTGAGGGATACTCTATAGAGAGCCTAAGAACTGAGTATAGGCTTTATAATCAAGAATATAAGCTTATGAATTGCAGAGATAGTAAGAGTGAGATGCATTTTCCAATTCGTATGGATGGGCATATGTTTGAAATAGTTTATAGGTATAACTTAAGGGCTATTGATTTATATTTTGGTTACATATCAACTAGGACTTTTAAAGTAAGAAATTATTATAGCATTGCATTTGATTCTATTGATTGTGATAGGAATGTGCTTGATTGTTTAGGTATAACAGATACTGGTGACTATTATAGCTTAAATAATGTTTATATGAATAAAAGAAACAGTAGTACAATCTTAATATTGCCTAATGATTGTAAGTATTTCTCATTTAATAATTTGTTAAATAAAAGTATAACTGAGATAGTGATACCTAAAACTTGTAGTATTATTAGCATGAGGTTGTTAGATGAGCTTAAAGACAGGCGTGAACTTAAGATATACTATGGAAATCCTGATATTGAAGTTTATTTAGGCTATGTGGCTTTGAGTATAACTAACTTTAGTGATATAAAAAAGGATTACAATATAGAGTTTATCAATTATTAGATATACAGTGATTTTGTATAGGTACTTTTAAATACCTGATACAGCTTTAGAATTTTTATTGAGCTAGCCTATGATTTGATATATCAGATAATAAATTTAACAAATGTTACAAATCAATCCTAATGGTATCCAGATAAGCCAGATTTAATTTTATATTGGATGTGGGTAAAGTTAGGGCTGATATATTAAAAGCCGTCCTGTGCAATCCTAGGTGGGCTGTATTTGATTTTAGTGTAGTTTATAAGGCAGATAGGTTTTAGCGATGGGGATGTGTTTTGGGAGTAGGGAAAAATAAGTAACAAATATTACAAATCAATCCTAAGGTGGTTATTTTAAGCCACAACAAATCCTAATAGTTTAGTGTGTAAAGTTAGTGGTATGGATTTATTTTGCGATGTGAGCTATTTTAAGTGGGTTGTAGTTGATTTTATGGGGTATTAGATATGTTTGCTGGTAAGCCAAAGGGATTTCAGTTTGAGTATCAAAGTTTATTGGCAGATTATTTGAATTTAAGTATAAATTTAAGTATCTAGCATAAAAGATTTTGACTTTAATTATTTAGGAGTATACATATGGGAAAAGTACTTTTAGGGGTAGTGGTTAGTAAAAGAATAGCCAACGACATTAGAAAAAGTAAGTTTAATATTTCAAAATATCTTGAAATAACTCAATTTAAGGTATTGAATTTAGATAGTATGCAAGTAGAGGATGCTGGTATCAATGATATAAACAATATAGTCAACTTTAAGTTTGATGTGTCCGATAATACAGCAGTTGTAGGAATTGAGTGTACTGATGGGTTAATAAGATACGCAGAAGATGAAGATAGCAGATATCTTGTATTTGTAGGTGATAAATTAGTAAGTTATAGAGTTTATGAGGTAGTATATAACTTTCAATACTGTCTACAGCTGGTGTTTAACTTTAAGGAAGGAACATATAAAATATTGCCTAACAGCATAGATGTTTCTAGTAACACTTTAATTTATGACTTTATTGATTTAGAGTTTGGCTCTATCTGTAGTCTAGGTTATACATTACAGGATGGAGTGACTGTAGTAGGCGATGTCATTGTTATAGGCAAAATAGGACAGTATTTAATAATACCTAGTGGTGTTAAGACAGTTTATTTTGAGTACGGACTGGAAGATGATATAGATTGTAGCATAGTTATACCACCTAGTGTTGATAAAATATTCTTTAGAAATAAGTTTTGGAACTCAAGAGTGCTAACAAAATTACATAATGTTGTAAGAATAAGCATACCTAAATCAAATTTTTGTAGCTTATATACCTGTATAGGTATGAGTGTAAAGAAAAGCTATTTTAAATATGGCAGTGCAGATTTAGGGTATTCACGTGAGAAAGATGTAATAGATTTTGCGCTAGAAGCAATGAATATAGAGATAAGCAGTTATTAAGGAGTTTATATGTCTTATATATTATTAGGTTTACATCTAGATGAATTGAGAGACAGATATAGTTTAAAGGAATTAAAAAATATATACAGTATAGTAGGCAATGGTACTATACCAATATATAGAATAAAAGTTATAGATACGTCTGATTTTAGTATATTAGATTTGGATATTAAGTCTATAACTTCTAGTAACATAGAGATATGCGGATTAGGAGCAATAGATGATTACTTAAAGACAGATAAAGGATTGGAGTATCTTGATATAGACTTATACGGTAACTGTTGTGGGGGTAAGTCACTTAGTTATATGCCATTGTTTTTAAATAATAAAGTCATAGATATCGGATATGAATATTGCCATTTATCTTTAATGTGTAAAAAAGAGTACAGTATAAGTTTAAGAGTTAAGATGAAAGACTTAAGTTTATGTGTTATAATTGATAATATTATGCTATTAAAAAAGTATTTAACTAAGGATATTGAATTGAGTATAATTAAAGATGACATAGATTATAAAGGAGACTACTATTATAAGTATATATACACTCCAGATTATCCATTGGATATGTATTTGCTTAATATATCTAAAAATATGCAGATATATTGCAATAGATTAGCTATGATAAAGTTAAGTGAAGATACATTTATACCTAATGGAGTAACATATGCAAATATGAGTGGTTTAGTCAATAAACATGTGAGTGTAGTATTGCCGCCTAGCATAGAGGACATATCAATATTAAGTAGCATATACAACAAGTATAAAATTGATTTGTACATATCTAAAAATAGTAACAGTAAAATTAGGTCTAGGTTAAAAGATGAAAAGATAAAGATGATATGCAGCATAAAGGAGTATTAGTTTATGAGTAAAATACTTGTAGGTTATATTGTGGATATAGATGAGGGTGCATTACCAACTCCTAGTAGTGTGCTTAAGCATAAAAATCATACTCTATACACTGATACTGAGATTGATGTAGCAGGGTATAGAGTATTCAACACTGAAAGTTTTGAGCTAGAGAGTTTAAGCTTAGATGAGGCTTACAGGACTGTTCAAAACTGTATGTGGCAAACTAAAATTTATATTAAAAATTTTATAGATGACAGTGGAAAGTTTGTTAGGGTTAGTGCAAAGGATAGAAGGATGAGTTATGTGCAAAATTATCCTTTGTTTAATACAGATGGTTTATTAGATAATACATATAGATTTTTAAGAATTAGAATATATCTCTCATATAGTTTAGAGGTAGACTTAGTAACTGGAGATTTTAATTTTTATTACTTAGATTTGGATATAATACATGGGCTGGATTACTGTGGGGATTACTATGAAGTGATTGTAAGTACAGAAATTGAATTTAATAATGAATACTTACATAAATGTAGTGAAACTGTTTATATGTTTAATAAAGCTTGCATAGTAACTGAGGTTAGTGAAGATACAGTGGTACAAAATGGAACAGAAAAAGTTGCAATAAAGCTTAATAATTATAGTGAAGAGATTCATAGCATTGTTATGCCACCTAGTATAACAAAAGTAGATTTTAGCATATATTTTAATTCGAGTTTTAAGCTACGATTAAGTCTAATAAAAATGTATGTATCACATATAAATTGTGACATTATATTTGATGGCTTAATAAGAGAGTTGATACACTCAGATAAGATAGATAGCTTAGATGAAAAGATTAAAGCTTTTAGGGATGAGTTAGGTATAATTATAGAATTTTATTAGTTTATGGGGGGGGGGAAATATTATATGGCTAAAATTTTACTAGCTATGTATTGCTTTAGCATGACTGATTGCTTCAAAGCATCTGGAATATACAGTGAATATTTAGATACAAAGTATAAGTGTAATAAGTTTATGATTTTAGACTCTGATACTTTAGATATATACGAATACAGCTTTGATGACATAGTAGGGTCTTGTGATGAAATTTATGGTTTACGGATAGGAGAAGATGAGACTGGGTATGGGAACTTTAGCAATTACTTTAGTGAGTATGGAATATCATATAATATAGCAAGTGAGGAACTTGTAGCTGAGTTACTGGAAGTTCCTAATAAGCTTCATAAGGTTCCAATAATATATAAGGGAAATATACTAGATGGCAGTTCAAGGTTGATTAAATTACTTAGTGGTGATAATAAGCTACTAATAGAAGTTGATGTGTTAACTAAAAGTATAAAAGTTAATATATCTTATTGTGTAATAGAGGAGCCTAAATATCATGCAATGTTTGACTCAGAAGATTGGATAGAAACTTTTGTATCTAAAGATTATTTTAATAATATATTTGATAGATTAGCAGATAGCGTGTATAGATTTAAAGACAAACTCTATATTGAGTTGGGTAAGTTGAGCAGTACAGAAGATATAATAGTGCCTGATGGGTATGGTACTGTTTATCTGAATATAAAAGGCTTGACAAACCATACTCATAGCATAGTGATACCTCCAAGTGTTGAGAAAATCTTAGTAGGAGGTGCATTGCCTGAGGTTGGTAATAAATATTACTTTTATAAATCTAGGATAACACTGTATTTGATTAAAAGAAATAGCACTAAATTGCTTAGAAATTTGTATAGTAACTTAAAAGGCTTAAGTTTACTTGATAGCATTATATATAAATTTAAAGATATAGACAGCATAAAAGACGAATTGGAATGTGGGTATAACTTATTTATTGAGTTATACTAGAGGAGAAAGCATGGACAATAGCAGTAAAGTAGCAGTAGGAATGATTTGTGACTCATATGTGTGTAAGAATACTTTAATTAGTAGCCTAAATACTATAAGTCAGGTTTATTGGGATAGCATTAGATATTATTACTTATGCAGTGGGTTTAGGGTATTAGACCTAGCTACATTAGAAATAAATGATTATAGCATAAAAGATGTTATGGGGTTAACTGATATAAGAGGAATAAATTACTTTGATGAGAGTGACATTGTAAATGATAGACTTCCACTGAACATATTTGGTTGTACAGATAGGTTTACTAGGGATAACTTTATAGATAGCAATGGTAAATTTGATGTACCTAGATTTATTGATAGGTTACCAATAGTAAAGACTAATTTAAGTTCATCTTTTAGAGCTTTTATAAAGAGTAAGGATAAATTGATTAAAAGTATTGCCCGTATAGCTTGTGAGGGGAGTTATTTTGATATATTTGTAGATGTGAATACAAAGAATATAGAGATTGCTTTGTTTAAATATGAAAATACTGTGTACAGCTCTAAATATCTTTGGGTATGCAATATGCTTAATTTATATATCGGAGCAGACATATATGAGGTTATACATTTAGATAACAGCCAAGGCTTGAGTCTATACAAGGACATAGCAAATGGTATAGCATCTTTTAGTGATAGCATAGCTGTAAATTTAGGAAATAGTAATATATCATGTGATATTATAGTGCCTGATTGTTATAAAAATTTGCATATAATATCTAGCTTTCTGGATTATAGCAAGAAAAAATTATATAAAATAGTAATACCACCTAGCATAGACAGAATTAAGTTTATTGATAAAAAGTATTTTAAGGAAATGAACATTATATTGTATGTACCTAAAAGTCGAATTGACTTAGTATACAAAGCATATAAAGATATTTTTGATTACAGTATAGGCAGTTGGTTGAGCATACTTAAAAGCAAGCTAGCTAAGACTGGGCACAATGATATATTAAACTTTATGATGCAAAAGCATAACATATCCATTGAGTTGTACTGATAGTCTATTAGAGTTAACATAAAAGTTACTCCTATTTTGTTTATTAGTAGGAGTAACTTTTAGTTAGGGGTAAGTAAGAATGGATTTATTATTGATAGGAATATACATAGAAGATGATCTTAATAGAGACAAGATAGTTTATGAGGATACTAGTTATGATAGCTTAACTACATATTATAGCGGAGAAACATATGATTATTACTTTAAGGCTAGAAAGTTCAGAGTGATAGATTTAGATACTTTAAAGGTATTTGATATAACACTAGATAAAATTATAAAAGATAATATAACAATTAGGCATCTATTTATTGACTATTATGAGCTAAATAATGATACTGAATACATAGAGGTGAATGTTGCTGGCTTTGATGAGTATACTTCTAGAGACAAGGAATTATCAAATACTTATATGAACATTGATAAAGGCATATATCATATACCTTTGATTGATAAAAATAAAAATAAGCCTCAATATGTATGTTTTAGAACTATTGACTTTAATAATCGCTATAACGATGTATTTATGTTAACTATAGATGTTATAAATGGTGGAGTAAGTGTAGGTTGTTACAAAAATGAGTACATTTTGACTTTGGGAAATTTCAGTAGACAAGTTAGTTATAATAATGTTGAAACACTTATTGGTTTAGACCTTGACAAAGACATACCTAATTTTGTTAAGGTTTTAGGAGATGGATTGTTTATTGCATTTGGTGTAATATGCTTTATAGATAAAAAGTGCACTGTTTCAAGTATAGTTATCCCTGATGGAGTTAAGTATTTGATTTCTATTTTAGATTTTAAACAGCATCATATAATTATTCCAAAAAGCATAGAGAAATGTTATTTTGAGGGTGATAGATTTTATAGATATCATTATAATAGAGGTGACCTTACATTACATTTGCATAAGAATTTTAATATAGCTATATTAAGAGGCATAGTAAGTGCATCAATAGATGCTAATTATAATTATCTTAAAAATTATTATGGTATAGACTTATCTAAATTTCCAAGTACAGAGCAATGGACTTTAGAGAACTGGTTGGAGCTGGCTGATAAACTTGGAATAAATGTAGAGTTTTATGAGTAGTTTATTAGAGATACACATAGAAGTAAGGAGGTAACTTTGCAAGTATTTGTAGGAATAAATGTAGATAGTGATATTGACTTTAGTAAATATTCAAAATATACGAATATCTTTGTAAAAGTTAAGAGCATAAAGGTTTTAGACCTAGACACTATAAGTTTAGTAGATTTAGATGTCAAAGGCTGTAAAGATGTAATAGGTTTTAATTTTGATAGCAAAAAATATGAATATGACTTCACAATAAGTTGCTCCTACAGAGCTAATAGGAGATATATCTTTGCAGATGCTAAGTCAAACTGTATTCACAGCAGTATTGCCGTATACCAAAAAGATAGTTTATTAGGGGGAGAGAATAGTGTTGTACTAATAAATTTTAATGATAGCTTTGAGATGGAGGTAAGCTTTTTAAACCTTACTTTGAAGATTACTAATAGTGTATATACTCTTTATAATGGTATCAGCAGAGATACTGATTGTAATGGATATGGGGATTTATTAACTATTATAGATACTGAGGCTGACATATTTGAAGCTACTAAGTTATTTTATAAAATTGATGAATTTACTTATTGTTTATTTGATAAAACTTATATTATATCAGAATTGCATAATGATGCTATAGTAAGTGGTGGTGCAGATACTTTAGTAATTTATCTTAATAATATAGATAAGCATTGTAATGTGGCTATACCACCTAGTATAAATAGAGTGATTATTGGAGGGAAATATGGCTCAGACTTTTGTGATGATGAAGGAGATTTTATTGTGACTTTTCTTATTCCGGAGAGTAAAAAAGATGAGATTCTGGAACTCATAGCTGATGAGTTAAGGTATCCTAATATTGCTCATTTAACAGATATACAGGTATTAGATAGGTTTGGTTTAGATGCTAAGTACTACTGATAGGATTAAGTTATAGGCTTAATAGATTACAGATAACTTGATTGCTAAAGATTAAGGCAGGTGTTTATGAGTAAAATAATAGTAGGTATAAATATAGATAATACAGTTAAGCTTCCAAATCTTCCAGATAAAAGCTCTATAGATGTAGAAGTTACTAGCATAAAGGCATTAGACTTAGACAATATGGAGTTAGTAGATGTAGGTATAAATAACTGTGAAGATGTTATTGGGATTAAGGATAATGAGGATTTCAGCAATACTTTTACTATAACAACAAATGAGAATTTAGCTAGAGTGTATGCCACTTCTAGCAATATAGGTGAGTATATGGGATCAGGTCACATAGCTGTATTTAGGGACAATGAAATTTTGGCTGGAGCTTTTCGTAGTAATGTTCAATTATATTTTAAAAGCTCAATAGTTATTAGGTTTAACTTATACAATCATACATATAGGATTGAACACAAAATAAACAGATTATATGACTGCTGGTTGACTAGTGCTAAAAACAAATATTATGACATAGAAATTTATAGGTATTTAGGTATAGGTCTGGATTGTGCAGGTATATTTAATAGAATTGAAAAATACGATTATAGTTTATTTGATATAGCATATATAATAACTGAGTTACATAGAGATGTTATTATTAGCAATGGATTTAAAATTTTAGTAATAGATTTAGAGAAAGTTACTGCAGAGTGTAATGTAGTAATTCCACCTAGTGTAAGTGAAGTATACTTTAGTAATAATTTTTATAGGAACACTAGGACTAGGATGAATATATCTAATAACACTATAATTTTTAATGTATCTAAGAGCAAAAGAGATGAAATAGTAAGTTTTATGGCAAATCAGCTGAAATACCCTGATATTCGCCACTTAGATGATTATGATGTTTTAGACATATATGATTTAAAGGTGGCGTGCTATTAAATGGATTGTTTATTAGGAGATAAAAATGAGGTTATTAGTAGGGTATAACATAACAGATAGAGCATATGCTTATATGAAAGAAAAAGAATTTAAGGGCTTAGAGCGTGATAGTTTTGAATTTGATAGTATAAAAGTTTTAGACTTAGATAGCTTTAGTTTTTACGAGATCGGAAGAGCGT
>ENA-OWND01001041-OWND01001041.1-metagenome-genome-assembly--contig:-NODE-1041-length-17710-cov-9.238006_pt1 | contig 17710 bp, 20 predicted proteins | sample MGYA00245342_ERZ651119 | MGnify/ENA primary metagenome ERZ651119 (study PRJEB26857, sample SAMEA4031756) | metagenome | biome: human; feature: oral; material: saliva | place: Philippines | collected 2014...
ATTGTGTTATGAAAGCATAAAACATGCTTATTTTATAAATATATTTTATTATAGTCATATATTAATTGCGTAATAAGGCAATAAAACCAGAAAGGAATATCGTCAAAGTGTAATATTGTCATTCGTATAATATCGGATAATAAGTGTAAAGTAATAATAGAATAAAACTATATAACATTATTAGTATAGTTTATTATTATCATTTTACAATCATAAATTATCCATCGTCTTAGCATATAAGTATAAAGTAATACAAGCATACTGATAATAAATATTATAGTCATCTAATGATTGAGAGAGGAAACTTCATTTAAATGTTTTTTCTACATGGTTTCTACATGGTAAAAGTGTCAATTTCAATCGGAAGCAAGTTGTACCTTTAGTCCCCTATTTTTCAAATCGGGACATAAAGGTTACTTGCCCACAGAAGTGGGAAAAGATACTGTCGCAACTCCAGTATAGGGACAAAGAGGAATAAGAATTTTATAGTTTGAGCAACTTTTTAAAGATTGCTGATTGCTGTTTTTTTACATCATTTGTTAGTTCCTGCAATACTTTTAGTTGAGGGAAAAATACATTTTCATAATAATCCTTGTCTAATTCGCCAATATAAATAAGTTCATTTGCACGTTTAGTGATTTGATTTAAGTTACCTCCTTGCTTAGAAAGTTCGGTAGAAAATTTGGATATAAGTATAGATAAATCCGTCAAAGATTTAATCCAACCTTTCGTTTTTGTGTCATCTAATTGAGATACGGCAGCTCTAATCATTGCAGACATATTGCTGTAATTTTGTGCTTTCGTTTTGAATAAATCTATTTCTCTATTGTTCAGATGAAGTTTTATCTCGTTAGTTCTTTTATCTTTCTTCATTGTTATTTCTTTGATAGTTACATAAGTAAAGATACTAAATTCTATCCAAATTAAATTATTTTCTTTACCTTTGTATCATCACTTCAAGAGGCTTTAATATAATTACTGATATAGCTGACAGTAGTTTTCACAGTATCCTTTAACATATATCTTTAAGTGAGTATAAGTATAATTAAAGGGTAAGTATGATTGCAACTATTTTAAGGTCAAGTTCAAATTTTAATGCGGTAGAATATAATGAGGCAAAAGTCTCAAAGGGTGTGGCAGAACTGGTTGAAATTAAGAATTTTGACCTTCTTCAAAATACAGGTAATGTTACAGCATCTAACTTGCAAGAGTTTCTCATCAACTATTCTTCTCAAAATGACAATATTAAGAAACCACAGTTTCATCTTGCTATCTCATGTAAGAAAGATGAGTATGATTATGATGAGCTTGTCAAAATAGCACATCAATATCTCAAAGAGATGGGTTATGGAGAAGATGGACAACCTCTTTTAATATATGCACATCATGATACAAGTAATCATCATATTCACATTATAACAAGCAGAATTAATCCACAAGGGGAAAAAATCGACCATGATAATGAAAGATTACGATCACAGGCTGTTATAAATAAAATAATGGGGGTCAAGCCCAAACAAGATGTGAAAAACATAGTGCAAAAGTCTCTAAGCTATTCATACGAGACCCTGAGACAATTCCAGGCAATTCTTGAATCAAGTGGATACGAAAGTTATATAGAAGGAGACAATCTGAATATAAAGAAGGGAGGTACTGTACTTGAAAATATATTAATTGCAGAGATAGAGAAACATACACAAAAACGTTCTAAAGGGGAAACGCAAAAGAGACGTATGCAATTAAAAGCTATATTGCTTAAATATAGAGATATTACATCAAATAAAGAAGAACTCAATGCAGTTCTTAAAAAGAAGTTTGGCGTTAGTTTAGTTTTCATGGGTAAGAAAGATACACCTTATGGATATGTTATAGTAGACCATAAAGAAAAAGCCAGCTATAAGGGTAAAGACGTATTAGGTATAAAGGATATACTTCGCTTTAAGAAAGAGGCTGTAACAGAAGAAAATAAGGACGAAATAGCAATATTCATACATAATCTCCTGGAGGAAAACAAGAGGCAAACAATAGGTGAGCTGAATGAGAAATTATGGAGAAAATATAAAGTTAATGTCTATCATGATGGTTTTGTGCGAGATAGACATTACAAGATGGTTTCGCAAGTAAATACTAAGGATTTTGATACTCTAAGATATAATTTTAAGGTTCAATGGATTCAGTCGTTTAATCCTTCAAGCGAGGAAGAGCGATCTATTCTATGTAAGTTCGGACATATTGAAGATGTAAATGACATCATAATAAATGAAAACAATGATGTGAATAAGATAAATTCGACAATCAATAATATCAAGAATATCATAGATTCAGAAGAAACTGTTCCCATATATAAGGAACTTAATAAGACAAAGATTGTTATTATCAGAAAAGAAGAAACTTTATATGCAATTGATATGGGAGCATCTACTATCATAAATCTAAATGAAACAGACATTGATATAACTAAACTTAAACAACATAGTTCTGTTGGAGCAAATGCTTCTAATGGTATTGTAGCAAATAAAGATAATATGCAACCGCAGATAACGAAAGTTGAGAGTTTGTTAAACTCAAAAGATACTGGATATCATTCTAATAGAGAGTGGGAAGTTGGTGGTTTTGATAATTGGGACGATATAGATGATGAGAGCAAATTACGTCGATAAGTTATTACCAGGTAGTAATTTTTTGTTCATTCTCTATCGGTTTGAAATAATTTTCTAAATATGAATATGACAATTCCTTTTCATCAAGGAAAGAAATAGATATGGTACCATTACTTGATATACCCATAACTATTTCCATACCATTTGACAGCCACTTTGCTCTTGGAAGGAAAGCCCCTGAACTACACAAGGAGATCCATTGTGCATTATACTTTTGAGACATATTATTTTGCTTTTGAGAGAGTGCCTTAATTTCGTATTCTTCAATTGGTTTCCCATATTTTCCAGAGAGATATATAACCAATTTGTTTGCTTGATTTATGAGCTTATTATGGAGAGCTGTATTTGATATATCAAATACAGCACGATTTTTAGGTAAATCCATAGAAGAAAGAAAATTAGGCATATAACACTTCATACTCTCTTCCGATGGTAGAGATTTAATAGTTATAGACACTAATTTACCATCAAGAAAATATGAATCTCCAGTAAAGAAAATAGGAGAGGTATTACTGCTGTATTGCTCGAAATCCATTGCACGTATATCATGACAAGATGAAACATCTGTACAATCCATATCAAACTTAATACCATTAATCAATATTAAGTGTCGAGCAATTCCAATAGAGTCTGTCATGGAACACTTTTCTTTTATATTACTTGCTTGGTTATAGTGTTCTTCATAGGTCATACCTAACCTATAATATCCTAAAATAGGATATTGAGAGGGGATAGTTTCTGTTTCCTGGGAATATACAGATAAGGCTATAAATAATGAGAATACTATTAATAGACAACGCATATTCTTTATATTTTATGGTTTATTTACTAATAACGGCATGATAAATATTTTATTACCCTCAATCAATTATTTCATTATTTTATTTACAACACACTTAGTTTACCTTTGTACTACCATTACTTTTGTATCCTGTATAAATAGAAATTATACATCTTAATATGAACATGCAATATAGACAAATTGATCCAAATAAATATAGTCTTTTCATCTACTCTTTATGTAAGTTGATATATTATATCATCATATGTCTGATGAACGATGGCAGATAAGACCGCCTCTTTTTCTTCACAAGAAGGCAATCTGAAATAATAACCACCAACAACACTTGAGATTTGTTGCTCAGGAAGAGAATACCCATTAAAAACAGCTGAAATAGTAAAATTACCATTCATATGTTTGCGTATTATAGTATCTATATACGATATTTCTTTCTTATATCTAATATTTAGAAAACTTTCTTTAAGTCCCAGGCAATACAATGGCTCGCCTTCCAAATAAGAGATAATAGAGATATTATTTTGTTGCTTAAAGAGATTGATAATTTGTGTTGGATTAATTACCACACATATATTTCCTCTCACTCCTAACGTCTTTATATCATACAGATAGGCATCGTTTAATAAGTTATGTACAGCAATAGCATCATCATCGAACGTCAAGTAATAATCCGTGCATTTCACGCAGACTATATTTCCGTTACGATTTTCAGACTTCTTTTTTAAAAATAAATTATGCAATATTGAATTTTTTGACTGTTGAGTTCTCACGGCAAGACTATAATTTTGCACCAAATATAGAATATATTTATATTGCTCTTGAAATAGATCTTTCAATGAATCTAAAATAGCTCTCTCAACTTTCCTAAAATTCCATTCATATTCATTAACCAAGGTAACTACCTCGCTGTTATCTATTAATACAGAAATTTTATTTCTATCTATGCGGAGGGAAGAAAGGCGAAGGGTTCTTATAAAGCTCAAACCTTCCACAGAAAGCTCTTTATCAACAATGGGGTAGTCTATAGTTCCTTCATTGGAACTAATCCGCAAATAGTCCAATGATTGCTGTAATTCAGCAACTGTTGAAAGAATTTTATTATGATGGATAATGCTATCATATTTCACAATGTCATAATTCATAGATTCTAATACTTTTACGCCATACTGATTAAGAAACATAAAGGAATATATTGTATTATCCTCCTCGAAGTCAATTAACTCCCACCCCATCTTTATATACAATCTGTCTGCCTCATTATTGATTGCGACACAGCATGCACCAATATTAAAAAGCACAAGTGCTTTCTGCTCTATAATCAGATTAGAATGACACTTGTATAAGCTTTTAATAAGATTTGTAATATCTTTCTTTAACTCCATTATGGCAAAGGTATTTCAAAAGTTTTAATTACATTCTTACCATCTTTATCAAAGAAAACCCATCGTTCAGCACGATATTTTAGTCCGTCTTTATCTACACATTCATAATCAATTTTGACCTTCCACCCTGACCATTGTCCTTTTGGTACATTCTTGAAAATCATGTTTTGCACTTCTGTTGCAGCATTCATTTGGCGACGCATTAATCCAACAGTATATGCATCACTATTAGAAATATCACTAATATCTTTTGTCTTAGCCATAAGTTGTTTAGTAACAACAGCCATAACCTTCAGCATACCAGTAATTTCATTGCGAGTGAAATAGGTAACTCCAAAAGCAGAGTCAGGTTGTGAGTGGGCAATTATCTTTAATTGCTTTGGATAATCAAGCGATGCTTCAAGATTCTCTTTGGCTCTGTGTGTCATTTCGGACTTAGAAGACCGACACGAAGCAATCATCAATGCAGCCAGAAAGATAAAAATTATTGGTAACTTTCTCATTGAAATTAGTATTTTATGTGATATAAAAAAATGTTCTTAGAGGGCTTAAAACGAACTATCTGATGCTTTGGAACAATAACAGGTGTATTGTGTGGAGGAGGAGGAGTAACAGTACGTTCCTCTATTGTTCTTACACAAAAACTACCGAAATTATCTAAAGATACTCTTTTACCTTCATCTAATGCTTCACTTGTTGCTCCTAAAAGCGCTTGTAAACTCTTTCGTAAAGTTTCTTGTGATAAACCTGAACGTGTCTTTGCAAGACGAATAAGTTCATTTAATGTAATAGTTCTTTCTTCCATGTCTTATCTTTATTTATTTGAAACTATTTGTATCTCGTTGTGACTTCCCAACTGTAAATTAAGTGCAAGAATGTGACCATACTTATCAAAAGCCGTGAAAGGCTTTTGTAAGTGACCATTGGAGAGAAGTTCTTTTGCATCTTGCAAATTAACTTTGTGTCCATAATAATGCTTCCATATTTTGAAGTTACAACCATGTTTATAGTTTGAACAGTTGAAAGCAGTTGTACCAACAAGAATATCACCTCCACATTCTGGACACTTGCCAACAAATGATGTCAGTTCAACCTCTCCATGTGAGCCTCTCGACAAATAGGCACAAAACCACTTTCCTTGCTTATTATAAAACCCATCAAGTATGTCTCCTCTTCCATTGCAGAAGGCTTCTGCTTCGTCTGGAGATATAAATCTATTACAGATGAAATTTGAAATATGAAAGGTACAAGTCGGATTTACATTAATACTATTCTCACACGCATATCCAAAGCGAGTTAATACAATCTTACCACCACAGTCAGGACACACAGCATTGAGTGTTATCTTTTTTGTTTCTACACTATATCCTTTATCCTTAACAATAATAAGGTGTCCCCTATATGAAAAACCTCTTTGATCAGATAATGTCAGTTCCTCTGTTCTACCATTCTGTATCAGTTGGTGTATTATCGAATCTGTAATTTCGACACCATGCAAATGTAATGGCAGCGAAAAGCGACAAGATTTTCCATTACCTGATGGCTTTAGTTTGTTCGTACACACATAATCCTTGTTAGTCTTAATAATATGTCCTTTACCACACACAGGACACAATCCTAAACCTCTTTCTATTTTTTCCATTTAAAGTACCATTAAATAGGATATGATTATTCTAAATTGAAATTATATTTTTGCAAGTTGTAGTTCCAATCAGAAACGACACCTTCTACAATGTTTTTTCCTGACATTACAGCAGCCCATCCTTCTGGGTCAAGTTTGAAAAACAAATCTCTCCAACGCATTGTTTGGATTTCCCATGCAAGAAGATATAGCGATGTGTTGATATTTTCTAACTTGCTTAATACAGTATTACAGATGTAATAGCGTTCTGCTGAGTTAAGTAGGTTTACCTTATGTTTCTTATCTATTATATTTCCATTCTCATCAAACTCTTTAGTATTGTACGTACCACTGGTAACGAGCTGCTCTAAGAAAGGATATAAACTCATCATTTCTGTTGTCATGTTAGTAAGTTCACTACCAACCACAGTAGAAAGGAATGTTCCTTGAAAGCCACCAATGCGAATAGCCTTACGAACATTCCCAATATTAGCAGGAATATCTTTCGCTACTAATTCACCAGCTCGTTTGATTTGGTAAAGGTTTTGAAAAGCTCCTTGTACATTTGCCATATATCCAAGTACTTTATCTTCTACCTTATGCATTTTGTCTAATGCTACTGTCACAGCTGCTTCTGCTGCTATAATCTTCTTTTGAGTTTTATCACGTTTAGAATAAATACTTTGAAGAGTTGTCATTTGAAGGGTTATAGCACTTGTTAAAGCTGGATCTACTTGTATTATAGAAGCAGATATAGTTGTTCTATTGAGACATAGAAAAATAGCTATAATAGCTATTGCTTTATTGATTTGTAATTTCATATATTCTTTTGTCTTGTTTACATTTTTCTACTCGATTACGAATTATCTGTACCAAAGGGAGAGTAGTCTTTACTCCATATATGCTCATTAAACTATCAGTTTTGTCTGTTGAGATTATGCTGATAGTCTTAACTTTCCATATCTTTTGCCAGAAAGTTTGTGACTCTCTATAATCCACAACACGGTAAAGTTCAATATAGTCCGTATGTCGTGAGAAAACACCTTGAATACGGCTCAAAGTAGAATTACCAACAATCCATATAACAGCTGTAAGCATAATGTATCTGACTATGAGAACAACTGCCAATATCAAAGAACAAAAAGAAATACCTATTTGTATATATTGGCTATCTATTACCCTTGACAAAGGCATAGCAACAATGCTTATGAAGAAAAGACAGCATATCCCTAAGTTTTCAGCAAGGAACTCTCTATAGTTTGGCTTTATTGATATATCCATAATACATTTACATCTTAATTCCTCCAGTCCTTCTTTCACGAAGATTTTCGTCTCGCTCATACTTGTTTTTTGAAAGTATTATAGTGGAGGGCTTATTCTGAATAACATCATTCCAGTCTTTGAAGGCTGCAGGAGCCTTTTCTATTCCGTATTCTCGTTTAAAAGGAATAATAGAGCGCAAACTATGTAAGTTGGCAGTTTCTGCATCAAGGATATGAGTTACTCCATTATAGTTTACATCTATCATTTTATCATGCAGATTGATTGAAAGAGGTACTTTCTCAACAACACCAACCATTCGCATTCCATAAATACGACCAGGAATGTCATTGTCAAAACAATCTACAGCACGGGCATGTGAATAATAGTTCATTATTCCTGCAACCTGTTGATTAGAGAATGTTCCACCAATAGATACAAAGACAGACTTGTCTAATTCGCCCTGTAGTTTTGCTTTGTTTGCTTGATAGAAAGCCATGATATCATAAGCACTTTCTGCAAAAAATACGTGTTTTATATCTTGTGGATTGTTGTTTTTGGAGAAATCAACAATCCATGCAGCCGTAGTAGAGTTTGTTCCAGTTGCTTTTCGTTTGAAACTCCCATAACCACGTATCTCATAGCCTTCAATTTTATCACTTCCTGGTTGTTTATAAGGAAAACCTATATTGAAGAAATCCTTTTCAATTCGATTGTCCTTAATCTGTTGAATCCAAGGAGCAAATGTTTCAACAGTTTCTCGCTTTATACTCCGCTGCTTGAAGATGTATTGAGCTTTATCGAGATTCTGTATGATAGGTTCTGTCTGATAAAGTTTAGGATCGAACTTCTTACTATCAGAACTGAGTTGTGCATAAGGACGAGGAGCTTTTTCTTCAATCGGCTCATTTGCAAACCTTGCCATTACTTTACTGATTAAATCCCAGTTGTTACGTCCCGATATGCCAAAAGAACCAGCATTCTCTTGAATGAAATTAATCACATCGCCACGTTGCCCATTACGACGAAAGAATGTTTGTTGTGCCTTGTCATTTAAATGACTAACAATAATCGTATCTTTCTTTCCGCCAGCACCATCAGGAAGAACAAACTCTACATATCTTCCGAGTCCAGCCTTCCAGTCCACTTGATAACCTAAGCTATATGCAACGTCATCAATTCCTACCTTTGACTTCAAAGCTTTGAAGTCTATTTGATATTCCTTCATAGGCTTATTATATCTTTAATCCTTGTGAAACATGCTGTGATACTCTTGGCATGGATAATTCTTCTCCATAATGCTTTTTTACAATATCAGAAAGCATCTTATCTTTTTGAGAATTATCATCGATTTTGAGGTAGGTAACAGCTGTTTTGTTATCTATAGGCTTAGGCTCTAATTCTTGACCATCTACAGATGCACGAACGACATAATTACCTGCTGGTTGCTTATATATCCCTGCTGTAATTGAAGATTTTTCGGAATTGCTACGATCTATATGCTGTGAGTTGATATCAGCATAGACGAGTGAAGCTATAAGATCAACATTTTCACCTTTATGCAGTATACTTGGATAACCATTGTTGCGTAAAGTTTCTTTTTCCGTTGAAACATTACTTAACCATGTTTGCAAGGTAGCAGGAATATCCTTTTGGTTCAATTTGCTCATTTTATCATTATTCTTGAAAAGAAAACGATACCCATTTTCGTCTTCTAATATGCGAGCATCAGTAATGTGGGAAGTTAATTTAGAGGCAGCCTCATGTAGACGCTCAGTATATGCTTTTACGTCTTTATCTGTGTATGCTCTATCTGTTTCCATAATATTCCACTTGGGAATTATGGATTCAGTGGGAACCTGCTCTAACTGCTTTTCTTCTTGCTTATTATTCAATATAGGTTTTTCGCCTAAGGCAAGTTTTTGCTCATCAATTTTTTCAAGAATAAGATTTGAAGCCTTATTCACGTCTGCCATCACAGACATGATAAATCGAGGCTCTTCACGAAGTGTATGAAGCCAACCGTCAATATAAGCTGCACTATTATCAGTAATTCGTTTATCAAAGCCCATAGTATTACCAACCATTGCCGCTGACAGCTCTGCAACAAGCTCTTCTTTTGCATATTTAGGATCTCCATAGCGTCCTTCCATATTTCTATTCAGACGCTCAGCTGTTCCTGTAGAGTGTGTCATTTCATGCAAAGCAGTAGAGTAATACTCCATACCATCCTTGTAAATATCACTTTCTGTTTTTCCTATCTTGAATTGCTCTTTTTGTGGAATTACAATAAAATCATGAGTGGGGTTAAAGAAAGCTCCAGCTGATGGTTTATCGCAGTGAATTTTACATAACCATTCCTGATGCTCAAACATTCTATCAAGTGCAGCATTCTTATACATTCCTTGTGTGTCTGCAACTTTAGGGGACTGGAACTGTGCGACAAGTTTATCGTATTTTTCTTTATTGACCTCTTTCATGTTAGTTTGGTCAATATTGTAGACACGGAAGGAGCGAAGGAAGGGACGAGCTTCGCAGTGCTCTCGTTCTTCTTTCGACATACTTCTATAATCAGTCAAAGAGACTTTCTTCCCTTCTGCATCTTTGATATTCCAGTCCCAATACACTACAGGCATAGCTTTCGCACCTTTATTAAGGCGCAAACCTTCTTTTTCTTTCTGTAGAAAAGTAAGATATATAGGAGCTGCATAGTTATTCATTGCGGTGTGCATGAATAGGAATAAAGAATTTGTACCCGAATAAGTTCTACCATTCATATTCTGTGGCATTCCTTGGTATCCATTTCCTCCAATCCACCCTTTCTTCCATTCACTTGCCTTAACTTCTTCAAGACGAGAGATAATCATTGCTGCAAATGCTTCTACAGCCTTATCACTGGAGCTTTGCGAATTGCTTTTTTTGTATTGGTATGCCATAGTCCTTACATAAGAAATTCTTGATTATCAAAGAAAGAGGCATCTGTTTGTTCAAGGAATAACTCTGCATTATCCTCATCAGCTTCTGCACCTCTGTCATTAAGCCAAAGCTTGTAGCTCTCTCCATACTCACTTTGCAGGAGAAACTCTACCCATCCTATTCGTCCTTCCTGCTTAAGCTGTTCTAACTCTTCAAAAGATTTTATTTCCATATTGTTTATTGTAATTTTGAAGTTTGTCACACCTCACTTTGTAGTGAGGTTGTGGCAATTTGATTTTAAGTTTCTTTGCGATTGCTTACGTTTATATTTTTAAGCCTTGTGATCGTTCTAAGGGCTTACTTCGAGACAAGTCCTTAATATCCTCGGTCAAATACTTTGCTGCCAGTTGTTCTCTTGTAGCTGTCTTAGACTTAAAGAGGGAGTAGAGGTCATTACTTGAAACTTTACGTTCAGGAGTCTGTCCTTTATCTCCTAAACTAGCAGAAATTAGCCAGTCGCCTTCAGGAACTTTCCGAACACGAACTTCTTGTACTGGTATGTTTTCTGGTAATTTGTATTTCTCATACGCAGACTTTAGATGAAGCTGTTCACCAATTACCTTTTCTGCTATTTGTCCTTTACTTTGTGTTCTATCAAAGTAGGCATCTAATTGGTCATGACTTAAAGGTGTAGCATGGAAACGCTTATTACCCATTTCGGCATACAAGAGATATTTTCCGAAATGCGATTTATTTTTATCAAGTTGTTTATATACTCTGACCTTTGTTAGTTCGTTCCCATCGGAAAGTCTGAGACTATCAAAGTCTTCTTTACTCAACTGCTTTGCCATCTTAGTTGGATAATATTTTTCAAACATATCCTTTACAGATAGTTCTTGCTTCATAAAGGCTTCTACATCCTGTGACTTAACTGCTTTTGGATGTAAACCAACACCATCAAGGCGAGCATAGAAGAAGTATTTGCCTTCCTGTTTCGGTGATTCATAAAGATTTGCAGATGTAACTTTCTGACCATTCTCTGTAATAAACTGTGGAGCAGTAGCTTTCTTTACTTCGTTAACAAGATAGTCATAAAATTCAGGACGTATATTTTCGGGATGATAGTATCTACGCTTTTGAGCATCATCACCTGGAACTGAACCTGCAAAAGAAATGTTGTCATTCCAAGCATATACACGACTTAGAGATATACCCTTATCTTCTCCAGTACCTGCAACAACACCCTTTTGAGTTCCAAAATCAGGAAGAACCACCATTCTTGTGGTGCCCATGGCAGCTTTAATATCATCTATAAATTTTTGTTGCTGAGCCGATGTCGCACTTATTGTATCTGATACTTTTTGAGAACTTTGTTGTCTATCAAGCTTTATATCTTCCTCATGTCTTTTACTTGGATTTTCTTGCTTTCTCTGTACCATTTCTAAATGATCGACAATTGCAACACGTTCACCAGCTTTAATCAACATTGGAAGATATTTATCGAGGGCATTGTTAGGGAAGCCTATTACTTGTGTTCCATTTTTCTGCATTGTTAAGTCAATGCCAAGGTATTTCGAGGCTTTCACTGCATCTTCTTTGTATGATTCATAAAAATCACCAACTCGGAAAAGAAGTAAAGCGTCTGGGTGTTGCTCTTTCAATGAATTATACTGCTTTATGATAGGTGACACCGAGGCGTTATCAGATAGCTTTTGTGCATGATGTTCATTTGACTGATAGAGTAGTTTTACATCATTGGTTGCGTTTTCGGGCAATCCATGACGTTCTATGTTTTTCTTTACTTCCTGTTCTTGAACTTTTCGGAAAACCTCATAAGAACCTCCTTCTGTGTTGTTGTACACAACTGCATATTTTTTATTTTCACGCAAAAGCTCGTCTCCTTTTTTCTGTAATGGAAACTTAAAGATGTTATCTAATGTTATGGCATTGCCTTGGTCATAACTTGTAACTGTAGTAAGCAGTTTGTTTAAATGACCTCTTTGTGCATTGCACTGATGTCCTTCGCATCCTCTCCAGCTTGTAGATGTACAACCGAGAAATAAAAGACTTCTGATTTCTTTGCAGTCTTTTTATCAGAAAGACTCTCTGAATCTCTCCGAACGGCTTTTTCCTGCTCCACCAACGGTTTTACTTTTTCTTCCATAAGAATGATTGTTTATTATGTGTAGTTGAAAGAATCCTCCATTCGCAGCGCACAAGTATATCTATCATATCCTGCCAGTTCAGCCACGATGTGGACATATTCTTCCCATTCTGTTTCTTTGAAATTTTGAAAAGCCCAGTATTAGAATCATAGCTTTCAATAGAAAGCAAATAGTTGCCGTTTTGAATATTTACATTAGCATACAAATTACCAACAAGTGCTTGTAAACCACTATCAGGTCTTAACTTATAATTACGGCACTGTGCTGGAGAAAGTAAATGATCAAAAACGACTTGCCCAAATATAGTTCCTGAGTCTTGATGACGTACGAAACCAAATTCGGGCTGTGTATCTCTACCATATGGACGTGCCATAAGGGTATAGATATATTCTTGCTTATCAGAAAAACCTTTAAACTTCTGATAAGACTTTAATTTATATAATGATTGTTCCCCTGCGACAGGAGATAAGTCTTCTCTGGGCATAAAACAAAATCTTATGCTCCTTGAACAACAGTCTTTAAAACTGGGGAAATATATTAAAGACTACCGAGAAGACTACTGTCAGCTAATTCGGTAATTGTATTAAAGTGTCCCTATCAAGGGTGAATTAATTATTATCTTAATCCTTAATAAAATATAGGACTATACTTGTGTTAGTAACAGGATATTTAGTGCTAAATCTTAATACCTGCTGGCTTTTTTTGTCCTTCTTTGATTTCCAACTTATTTTCTTTATGTTGAAGTTTATCAACAACCTTTTGATATTCCCATCGGTTTTGATCGGTGAGAACATAACCCATAAAGCCCTCATTCGCCATATCGTATTTAATCTTTTGTTGGCGTTCCCATTCCGTCATGTCTCCTTTTACAATTTTGAAACCTTGTGGTTCTTTCAAATCGACACCAACGGAGACTTTCTCATGACCAATCTCCAGTTCGATAGGCTTCCCCTCTTTAATGGCATTTTTCTGATTCTGACCAAGCTGAATATCATTAATCTTCTCCATTTGTGCAATCTGCTCAGGAAGGCGTAAATTACTCACATTCCGTTTAATAAGGGATTTTGTCTCATTATCCATTTGAATGAATTGCATTCGACGAACTCCATTCTCCTTTATCTCCTTGCAAATGGTATCACCCTGTTGCAGTCTCTCTCTCTCATTTTCAGAAAGAGAAATATCACTCATTAAACTCTTTCTGACAGGGTAAGTCATCAAATCTATCTTTCCCTCTCGATCTCTTATAAGTTGCAGTTTAAGTGGAACTTCATAAGTTATTCCACTTTCTGAATGAACATGAGCTTGAACGAGGGGAGTAACTTTACCACTCATCAAACTCTCTAATAAATCTTTTGGCATAGATAAAGTCTTTTCTCTATCAATACCAAGATTGGCTAATTTGCCGTATGGAATGTCTTTTTCCAAAAAACGATTTACCATTGCCATATCCATATATTTGTATTAATTTTGATTCAAAATTAAAAAAAAACATTGTAAGATGAAAGTAAAATCGTTGATAATTGGTACGACCTCTTTAGTGCTATTTCCATTAACAATGAAAGCACAATTCTACACTATCATGAGGGAAAAAGAAATTAAAATTACTAATAACACTGCTACGAAAAAGAAAGCTGTACGTGGTAGTTATGAAGAGTATTTCTATGCTTATCAAGACTCTATGAAATCAGTAAAAGCATCTACGAAAGAAGATGATTATCTAATCGACTTCTTTTCGACTACAGAAGGGCATGAAATCTCTATAGAAAAAGATGTTCCAGTATTTGTCAATGTTAAAGATAGCCTATTATTTGGTTTGATAAAGCAACGTATGGACGTCTGTCTTCCTTTAGATTTTATTAGTGTTACGTCTAAATATGGCTATAGAAAAGACCCTTTTAAAAAGTGTTCTGCCTTCCACGATGGAATAGACCTTGAATGTAATATGAAACATGTTTATTCAATGCTTCCTGGTAGAGTTTTAAAGGTTGTGTATAGTAAAAAAGGATATGGTAATCACGTTATCCTTGATTATGGACATATACAATGCCTCTATGGGCATCTATCTGTAATAGCGGTAAGACAGGGAGACGAAGTATATGCAGGAACTATTGTAGGAATATCAGGAAGTACAGGACGCTCTACGGGACCTCATTTACATATTAAGATTTCCTCTAATGGTAAAAGCCTTAATCCTGCTCCTTTCATAGCATATTTAAATAAATATATTACAAGTTTACGTGATAAAATTGCATATTTTAGATTTGGGACAAAACCACCTAAAGAACTAAATATCAATAATTTATATCAGATATTAGATAAATATGGCATCCTATATCCGAAGATTGTAGTAGCACAGGCTTTACTTGAAACAGGGTACTTTACTTCTAATGTATGTCTTAATTATAATAACTTGTTTGGTTTACGTCGCCCATCAGATGGCTCTTATTATAGATTTAATAACTGGGAAGAATCTGTAAAAGCATATAGGGATTATGTTCAGTATAAATATAAGGGTGGAGATTACTTCGGTTTTCTTAATAGAATAGGCTATGCTTCTGACCCAAATTATTTGTCTAAAGTCAGAAGTATCAGTAACTCATTATAAGAGGTTTTAGTTGTTGTCATAAATAAGTGATGGGAAGTAGTTTTTTATGCTACTTCCCATCTTTTTTACCTTAAAAAAATATACCTATCATGTCCACAAAATGAACTTGATTATAACAATATCTACTTATTGACCTTTTTAAACTACCATATTATTGAGGGCTAAAAGATCTAACTTCATTTGCTCTAATCTTATTTTTCTGATAGTATTCGTAAACCTTACTATATATAAATCTTATTATACGAAAAGCAATATTACTTATAGTCAACACGGTCTTAAATAGCATTTTTGCTGTGGATACTAACAATAATGCCACAAAAACAAAGACTTGGACGATAAATTTACCAAGGCAAAAACCAACTATACAAGCAAGAAGAACTATCATAATATTCTTTTTTTAAGTGCAACGATTGGCTTTTAGAGCCAAGATGTGATATATTTGTATATCAAATATACAAATATATTTCAGTAAATACTACAGTTTCCCCTTAAAGTAAATTAGCTGTTTCTGTGAGTTTCTGTATATATTCAGACTTTAACTTAGATAATTCCTTTTCAAATTCTTCTCTTATCACTTCTATTTTTGCTTTAACAATAGTGTTTAAGGAAAAAGATTTAGTATAATTATCAGCATCTGCAACATTGAAATCTTTTGCAAATAGGAAATCCGCTGATATGTAATTAGAGTAAAAAAGTAGTAAACGCAGGAATGAGTCTGAATTAACTACCTTATCGTGTTCTATCTTAGATATTGTGATAACAGATATATCAGTTTGTTCAGCAACTTCCTGCTGCGTCATCATTAAATACCTGCGCACATTCTTTAAACGTTTACCTAATTTCTCTTGCAGCAAATCACTTACATTTTGTGTCATATGTTTCTTCATTATTTTACAGGTTTACCAGGCGGTAAAAGTTCATTAATCATGTTTTCTATTTCAGACTCTATTCTATTAAAGTTACGACTAAGTATAACTTTCATATTTCGGTCAGAGCCAAAGTCATAAATAGGTGGAATCTCCTCATATTTTTCTTCCTCTGTCTTTATCCTCTTCATGTCGAAGTCTGTCTTACAGAAATACTTTGAAGTTTTAAACTCTTCTGAGTTTTCTATCTCAAAAGTGTTCATAGCTCCATTAGGAGTAGGGGTAAAATCTCGAGCAACTTGCCCTGCCAACCACCCAGTAGCCATATCTGCTATTTTTGCAGCAGGAAGTAGGTGATCCATTTTTTCAGATATAGAAGTAGAAACCTTTTGGTCATTAATAGAAATTGATTTACTTGTCTGTTTTACTTTTCCAAACACATCATTCTGTGCCCATTCAAGTGTCTCTTTGTTGCGTGCAGCACCCATAAATATATTACCACATGTAGCTATGATAGTTTGCATACCATTCTTTCCATAATCAGCTTCGAGTTGAGGTAGTTCCTGGAAGCCGAGTGTAACAGATACTTTGTTACTTCGTGCTGTACCTATTAATCGAACTATCTTATGAAAATAAAGTGTTGGCAACTCATCTATTATCAGACTACAGGGATAGTTGTTCTTACTATTAATCTTAACCACAAGGCGGTTTAGAATTAAAGCATTTAATGAACCTATAACCTGTTCCTTTTCAGGGTCATTAGCAATGACAAGATAACTTGGATTTGTCTTATCTGATATTTTTAAGTCAAAGTCATCACCTGTAAAAACCCAGTAGGCTTCCTCTGTAGCAAGGCGACCAGCAGCAACACGAAGTGTTCCTACCATACCTTCCAACTGATCCATAGCTTTATTTTTAAAAGCTGATTCAAAAGGAGCCATGAGGGGCTTGATAGCATTATCGCTCATCAATATCTTGAACACACTATCATATGATTTATTTAGGAATTGAAGCACGTGAGCCATATCAGAATATTCTCCTGTTATAGTGTCAGGCGTAACTCTATTCCCTTTACTATCTTCATACCATGCTTCAGTAATGGTAACAAGACAATTATCACTGTCTTTGTAAGAAAATCCCTCAAGTTCTACGAAGATTCCATCTTTGTCTAATGACATATTGACAAACTCTTCATTGTTAAAATCAAGTATAACTTCTCCCTTTTCGTTAATACCAGCATAATCCGTCCATTGTTTATACACAAGTTGCAATGTACCTTCTTCAACTTGGTCAATATTGATTATTCGTGTATAGTGGAAGAATCGTTTTTATTGCTGTCCGGTAAACCTTTTCCACATATAAAAGTTAAGGGCTAAAATCGGTATTTGGATTTCAGCCCTTTTTGTTACTTTTGTTTCTGCGATAAAACTTCAATA
>ENA-OWND01001044-OWND01001044.1-metagenome-genome-assembly--contig:-NODE-1044-length-17693-cov-5.515648_pt1 | contig 17693 bp, 17 predicted proteins | sample MGYA00245342_ERZ651119 | MGnify/ENA primary metagenome ERZ651119 (study PRJEB26857, sample SAMEA4031756) | metagenome | biome: human; feature: oral; material: saliva | place: Philippines | collected 2014...
ATTTCGAAAAATTGATAGTCAGGGGGCTAATCCGCTCCAGGACTAAGGATCCCTAGCCTCAAGAAGAAACTTTTAGGACACTAATGTATCCGTACCTGAATTTTATTGAGATAACCTCAGTTCAGACTGAGGGCAAAGTTCAGACCGATGTGGCCGATGTGCTTCAGCCTTTGGGAGAGGGAGGAAAGAGGTTTTTCTTCATTTACTTTGAAGTGGCGGTATGCATAGAGCTGATCCATATATTCATACCCGACGTTCAGACCGATACGGAAGATGTATTCGGCTCTGACAGAGACTTTCCACCAGAGACAGCTATTGATCCCTATACCGGGTGAAAAGCCATTGTATCTGAATGGCTTGTGGTCTTTCCTCGCATATGATCTACCCGAAGCCCTGTATCCAATCGAATGATAGGGAAGCCGACTCCAAGGTATAGGAGCAAAGAGGAACATCAGCTCATTGGTCCAACCGAAACGCTTACCTATAGACAGGGTATATGCCGGGCCGAAGCAAATCAGCAACTTGCTGTATGCATCGCTTTGAAACGGGCCTTCAGCAGTGCCGAAGTTCAATTTCTCTTTTGTCCCATCGGGATGATTCACATAGATGATCGGCCCATTTCCATTCTGCCAAAAGCTCTCTCTCCGTTGGATGCCGACATAGAAATCCAAGGCATCGGGTAGTTCGGCATGATGCAGTTGCATCCGCAGATTCAGATCCGTACCGAGCAAATCACTACCTGCACCGGTGCCGGCCGGCGAATGATTGAAGTTGGCGTTGAACTCAAAAGCACGAATGCTTATTTGCGACTGGGCATCATGGCAGTAAAACATGATAGCACCCAATACCATTAAGAGAGATAATACTTTTTTCATCGAATTGATTTTTGAGGGTTATAACGATAAGCCAAGGCTAAAGTACCACTAAAAGTCTCTCTATCAAACCGGCAATCCGCAAATAATCTGTTCCTTTGCAAAAAATTATCCCCGAGGGATTTATCACTAAAGTCATAACAGAAGAACAAATAATGCCGTTATGGAAATATTCAACACTGTCGCTTCACTCAAGAACTTTGTGACACATGCTCGTGTCGAAGGGAAAACCATCGGCCTCGTCCCCACGATGGGAGCTTTGCACCGAGGACACATCAGTCTGATCCACCGTGCCGTAGCCGAATGCGACATTTGCGTGGCAAGCGTATTCGTCAATCCTACACAATTCAACGACAAACGCGATCTGGAATGTTATCCCCGCACACCGGAAGCCGATGCAGCAGTCTTGGCGGAAGCCGGTTGTCATGCCGTATTCATGCCCTCCGTAGAAGAGGTATATCCCGAACCGGACACTCGCGTATTCGATCTGGGCAGTGTGGCGGAAGTGATGGAAGGCAAGCATCGCCCCGGACACTTCAATGGCGTGGCGCAGGTGGTAAGCAAACTCTTCATGATGGTGGAGCCGGACAAGGCATATTTCGGAGAAAAGGATTTCCAGCAAATCGCCGTTATCCGCAGCATGGTGAACCTGCTTGGCTTACCCGTTACGATCGTGGCCTGTCCTATCATCCGTGAAGAGGACGGGCTTGCACTCAGTAGCCGCAACGTCCGTCTCGGCACCGAAGAGCGTGCCATAGCCCCATCCATCGCTCGCATCCTCGGACAAAGCCGCACACTCCGTCCGGCACATACACCCGAAGCTGTTACGCGATGGGTGACGGAAAGCCTTAATGCCCTGCCTCATCTGCAAGTGGAGTACTTCGAAATAGTAGACGGGAATTCCTTACAAAAGATCGACAACTGGCAAGACACCGACCACGCCGTAGGTTGTATTACGGTATATTGCGGAGAGGTTCGCCTGATCGATAACATCAAATATGAAGATTAGCGGTCTCACAGGGTGGTTCGTCAGTATTGCCGCTCTCCTCTTTGCCGGCTGCGGCACTAAAAAGGTCGCCCCGTCTCCCCCCACGGTGAAGCCTCTTCCGGACACGGTGATTGCAGCTCCTGTCATCGAACCGTGGGTCAGTCCGGTGAGAGAGGAAATGCGTGGGGTATGGCTGACCACCATATATGGACTCGACTGGCCACAACGCTCCGCTCCTACGGCCGAAGGACTGCGAAAACAGAGAGAAGAACTCTGCCGTATTCTGGACAGGCTCAAGCGTGAGAAATTCAACACTGTATTCTTTCAGGTGCGTCATCGCGGAGATGTCATTTACCCCTCTGAGATAGAACCCCAATCGACCATATTCACTGGAGCAGGCAAGCCGGACTACGACCCGCTGGAGTTTGCCCTAAAAGAGTGCCACAAGCGAGGTCTGACTTTCCATGCGTGGCTCATTGTCACCCCCTTAGGACCGGATAAACACATACGTTCGCTGAAAGGCGAATCGGTCAAAAGCCGTCATCCCGAATGGTGTGTACGGCACAATAATCTATGGTACCTGAATCCGGGCGTACCCGAAGCAAGAGCCTACTTCGCATCCCTCGTTCGTGAGATCGTAGAGAAATACCCCGTCGATGGCATTCACCTCGACTACATGCGCTATCCGGAAAAAGCCAAAATCTTCGATGATGCTGCCACCTATAAACAGTATGGAGGCAATATGGATCCGGCAGCATGGCGGCGGCGAAACCTGTCCGACCTCATGGCGGACGTTCACCGAGCCGCTACGGAAAAGACTCCGTGGGTACAGGTAAGCGTAGCTACCATCGGCCGTCTGAGAAAGCTCGCCGGCAAACGTGGCGGTGACTGGACAGCCTACGAAGGGGTACACCAGGATCCCGTTGTCTGGACACAAGAAGGAAGTGTGGACTTTCTGGTACCGATGCTCTACTACCGTGACGACCTATTTTATCCTTTCCTTGAAGATTGGAAAGCGCAGCTACCCGACCTGCCGATTATCCCGGGATTAGCCACCTATCGGGTCGTAGACAACAGTCAGTGGCCGGCTCAAGTCATCGGAGAGCAAATCGACTCCGCTCGTCACATGGGATTCCCCGGCGTCTGCCTCTTCCGAGAAGATCAGTTGCGCCACGAAAGCAATGGCATACCGCAGATCATTCGCGAACGATTTGCCGAAGACGTGGTACCCATCCCCATACATCGCAAGGGTTTTGCCGCTCCCATAAAAGCAGAAATTCCTCGGCTGACACGCCGGACAGATGGCAAAATCGCTGTGAGTTGGGACAAAGCTGCCGGAGAAACAGCTGTAGTATACTACCGCCTCTTCCTCAGAAGATTCGACACCTCCGGCCGGATGCAGGACAGGCTGGTGGCTGACCGCATCGAAGACAACTCCTACCTGCTGCCCAAGGAGCTAACAGTGGGAGCCACGCGGATAGAAGTACGTCTCCATGCCATCAACAAAATGAATGTGGCCGGCCCCGTATCCGCTCCCTCAAGCATGGAGATCAAGTGACGGGACTATACATTCATATTCCTTTCTGTGCCACGCGCTGCTCGTATTGCGACTTCTATTCGCAGACGAACAGCGCGCTTCGTTCGGAGTATATACAGGCACTGATCGCCGAGATGAGTATTCGTCGTGCCGAAGTCACCGATACGATCGGCACTCTTTACTTCGGAGGAGGGACTCCATCGCTTCTCTCCCCACAGGAAATAGGCCGTATTATAGAGCAGGTCTACAGACTTTTCTCATTTTCTTCCGATGCCGAGATTACCTTGGAGGCCAATCCCGACGATCTGAATACAAGCTATGTACAGGAGCTTCGTACTCTGCCGATCAATCGAATAAGTATGGGAGCACAGAGTTTCCACGATGAAGACCTGCACTTCCTCAATCGTCGGCACAATGCCCGCCAAGTGCTCGAAGCAGTGGATACCTGCCGCAATGCGGGACTTACCAACCTGAGTATCGATCTTATTTACGGTCTACCCGGGCAGACGCCTGCTCGCTGGCAAGAAAATATCTCCGCAGTGCTTGCTCTCTCCCCACCCCACCTATCCGCCTACCATCTGATATACGAAGAAGGAACCCCCCTGACACGCCTACTCCATGCAGGAAAGGTGCGCGAAGTGGACGAGGAGGTAAGCCTCGAACTCTTCCGCATGCTTCGCGAACAGCTGACAGGAGCCGGCTATGAACACTACGAGATTTCCAATTTTGCCCGTTCCGGTTATCACTCTCGCCACAACAGCTCCTATTGGCAGGATACTCCCTATCTGGGTCTTGGCCCATCGGCACACAGTTTCGATGGACGGCGTACAAGGCGATCCAATCCCTCCGATATACGCCGATACATAGTCTCCATGGCAGCAGGAAAGCCTCTCTTCACGGAAGAAATCCTGACCGATAACGACCGGTACAATGAAGTAGTCATGACCCGCCTGCGTACTGCCTGTGGTTTATCGCCCGATCAGATAGGCCATCTCTTCGGAAAGGAATCTGCCGAACGGTGTATTCGGACAGCTGCTCCATTTATCCGCGACGGTCTCCTCCACGAAGAAGCCGACGGCCGAATACGGCTCACCGAAAAAGGGATATTCCTCTCGGACAGGATTATTTCCGAATTCTTTATCGTCTAACCATTTCCGGCACAAGATCAATACTTCCCAACATAGCTTATGAGCAAGATCAGCTTCAAAAACGACTACTCTGAAGGTGCGCATCCTGACATACTGCATGCGCTGACAGATACCAACTTCGTTTCACAAGAAGGATACGGCTATGACTCCTATTGCGAGGAAGCGCGTGCGATGATCCGCCGTGAATGCAATAAGCCCGATGCCGAGGTCCATTTCGTATCGGGTGGGACACAGACCAATCTCTTGGCAATCAGTCACCTGCTCCGTCCGCACGAAGCTGTCATAGCAGCACAGTCAGGGCATATCAACGTACACGAAACCGGTGCCATCGAATCCACCGGACATAAGGTTTGCACAGTACCTACTCCACTCGGCAAACTCAGTGTGGAGCATATCCGCGAAGTCCTTGCTTTTCATACGGACGAACACATGGTAAGGCCGTCCATGGTCTATATCTCCCAATCCACAGAGTTGGGCACACTCTATTCTCGTCATGAGCTGTCGGATCTGTCCACCTTTTGCCGTGCAAACGGTCTCCTACTCTACCTCGACGGTGCCCGTATCGGTTCGGCGATCATGGCAGAGACAGAGGACAATCCGACCCTGACCGATATAGCCACCCTGACCGATGCGTTCTACATCGGCGGCACCAAGAACGGAGCACTCCTTGGAGAAGCCATTGTCTTCCCTCGTCCACGTCCGGACGATGCTTTCCTCTATCAAATCAAACAGCGTGGAGCCATGTTGGCCAAAGGGCGCGTGCTGGGTATCCAGTTTGCCACGCTTTTCCGCGATGGGCTTTACTACCGGCTTGCAGCTCATGCCAACAGAATGGCAGCAGATCTGGCGACAGCTATCTCCTTCTGCGGTTATTCCTTCCTCTACCCTCCGCAAACCAACCAGATCTTCCCGATCCTCCCCAACGATCTGATCGAAAGACTGAAAGCCGTATTTGATTTCTACGTGTGGCAAGCCGTATCATCCGACAGCTCAGCTATTCGTCTGGTCACTTCATGGGCTACTCCATCGGAGAATGTAGCCGCCTTTGCCGAATACCTTTCCACCCACATATAGGCACCCTCCTTGCATATACTGAAAGGGGGTATGCCGAAAGCCACAAATCACGACTTCGACATACCCCCTACAAGCAGACTTTCAGCTATTGTCCGTCAAGGACAAAAATCTTCGGGCGAACCAAGATAGGCTGTAAGGACGTTGAGCATAGCCGGTGTCAAGGATCTCTGTCCCAGAGCATAACCATGTTCTCTCATCGAATTGAGGAGATCTTGATCCCCATAGATGATTCTTCGCAGAGCACGTGTACCGGAATTCGGAGTAAGGTGCGGGAAGTAGCGCACGGCTACTTCTTTGACGCGATGGACTCGGAATGGGAATACATCCTCCCGTGCCGATGCGCCGTTAGATTTAACTTTCATGTTGGTATGTGTTTTTATAGAATAATGATGAATACCGAACAGGCTGAAAAATGCATCGCTACACCTGCCGGCAGACAAATACAAAGGAATACATTTCGCACCGATCTGCCGATACTTTTCGCACCGAGTTATCAACAGTGAAGGCTATATTTATCTTTTCGACTATGCATCGGAAGAATCTAAGTAATCAGAATAACCAGAAAAGTCAACGATTCGAGAAGAGAAAGGAATCGTTTTCCCCAAGGGCATTCGTAATTTGAACCGTTATCCGTCTTCGTCAGTCGGCTGCTCATCCTCTTTCTTATCTCCCTGCTCCAAAGCTCGCGCATTGCGCCGAAGGCCATCGAGTCCGGCTCGCTTCATAGGCGAACCGGCGAAGAAATACAGGTACTTCTCTTCGTCCAAAGAAACGAGATCGTCCCTGTCGAACGTAAACAGAGCCTCCCTCGGTACAAATGCCTCGACCTCGGATGGATGGGCATATCGGTTCCAAGGGCAGCAGAGCTGGCAACTGTCGCATCCGTAGAAACGGTTGCCCAGCTTACCGACCAGTTCCGGAGGGATCTCCCCCTCATGCTCTATCGTCAGATAGCTCACACAGAGACGAGAGTCCATGCCCTCTTCGGAAATAGCTCCCGTGGGACAACTCTCGATACAGTTCCGGCAAGCTCCACAGCGCGATGGCATCGGAGCATCGGGAGGCAGATCGATATCCACCAATAGCTCTCCCAAGAAAAAGAAAGTTCCCCCTCGGGGCAAAATGAGCATGCCGCTGCGCCCTACCCAGCCGATACCTGCACGGCAAGCCCAATAGCGTTCGGCAATAGGAGCAGAGTCGCTGAAAGACCGTCCCGAAACGGAGGGGCAGACCTCCCGACGAATATAATCCAGTAGCTTGTCCAAGAGGCGTTTGACGACCTTGTGGTAGTCTTTTCCATAAGCATAGTAAGCTATTTGTGGAGCCGAGGCCGGTTGTTTGATCTTGGGGTAATAGTTCAGTGCCACGGAGATAACCGTACGAGTACCCGGCAACAGCTCTGCCGGCGAATAGCGAAGCTCCCTGTTGCGCTCCAGATAGTCCATTTCCCCATGCCGACCTTCGGACAGAAACTTCTCGTAAGTCCCTACCACGGATGGCGGCAAGGCCTGTGCTTCGGCAAATCCACAAGCACTAAAACCAAGTCGGCGCGCCTCTTCTTTGATAAGGCGCGCCGACTCTTCCGGTGAGTATCGCAATTTTATTTTTTCATCGTCCGGCATACACCCAAGCATCGGCAAACAGCCTGTGTTTATCTTTCATCGAACGGATATAAGTCTGTGCTTCGTCCGCCGTAGCAAAGCGGTCGGAATAAATACGTGCCTTATTGGAGCTAAGCAGCACCACAGCATTCGGCATAATGGCCTTATCAATGCTCATGCGGTAAAACTCCTGGGCTTTCTTCTTCGTATCGAATGTGCCCACTACCACATAATAGTATTTGGATCCTACAGGCTCGTGCATCACGGGCACACCGCCTTCGGCTACATCCGTGGAGAGTTGGTTGGGCGATTCGGCCGGTTTGGAGGCTGTAGCCTCTATTGGCTGTGAATCAGCCGTGGTCGCAACGGAAGCAGGCTTCGCCGTCACCACCTGCACCGGCCGGGCTTCGGTATCTTTCCATACGCTCTTGGCTGTCAGCTCGGTAGGGACAAAACTGGCGGCAAACTTATCCGACGAGGAGATTTGCCCCCAAGGGACAACGAGCAATACGGCTGACATCACAGCCGCAGCCGCCATCATGCCGGTACGCTTATGGATCTTCAGGTAGAAATAATCCGACCGACCGACCGGCAAGGCCTTCTTCTCCCTTTCTGCAAACGGAAGTGCTTCGTCGAAAGACTCTGCCAAACGAGGCAACGAGCAAGGAACCAAACCGTAGGAAAAGCCCGATCCTTCCTCCGCTTCACTTCGGTGCGAATAGCTGATTTGTCCCTCCGGATTCAAGGTCAGTTCGCCCATCTTTTCCAAGCTGACACGTCCGGCACGTACCAGTTCGGCACGCAAAGTGCGCACATCGTCATCGAGCATCACTCTGGCACGGCGGTGCGAGATGCCATAAGCACGTGCGTAGCTATCCTCCAAGATGCCGTCCCGAAGCGAGAGGGCAGCATTGAATCGAAGTTCTTCTTTCGGAGGGTAAATAAGATTATCATCGCGGTCGTAACATGCCGGCAACAGCTCGGCAACAAAACCGCCAAGGCTCGGCACCACTACACATTTATGTATGCTGATGCTGCGTTCGATGTGGGATATCAACCTATTCATAGGCAACGGAGTGAAAAAGGAGCCGCCCCGAAGCGGACGACTATTTGGAACAAAGGTAACATTTCCAAAGTAACATTTTCTCTGTCTGCCGACACATTTTTTCCGAACCGAGGCAGGTGTGGCCGCTGTCACCCGAGAGTCGTCTTAAAAAGCAAGGGGTGTAAACCTATAACGGACTTTGGGGTAAAACACTGTAATTGTAATCACGAAGCGGACTTCAGCAAGTGTCAATGTCTCCTCAGTACACGTCACACACGAAAATTTTCCCGTTTGCTACTCCAAAAAACGTGGCGCGTAATTTTTTTGTTTTTGGCGCGGCAAACAAAAAATTCTCGCGCCGGAACGAAAAAGTTTTGGTTCCATTTTTCAGAAAAACAGGGGCGAGAAATGAGTGAGTTTTGGTCCGTAAAATGGTGAACGAATCCAAACCCGACAGACGAGACGGTGCGACTTTTCTGTAGTCCTTGCATCCGTTCTCTGTGGCCGGCTTCCGCCTTTTTTATCCAAGAACGGTCGTAGCTATCTGCTTCTTTCACGATGGCAAAACACTGATGCCTCCACTATATGGGGTAGAGCCGGTCGAAAGACATTTTTTGCAGATAGGACTTTGAAAGTAAGGCCTCTTTCTAAATGAAAAACCTACCTTTACAGACGAAACGTTTCGGGGAAAATATGATGTAAAAGAGAGAATGAAAAGAATCAATATCATCATCGGCTTTCTCTTTATATACTTCGTAGTGATGTCCGTATTGGGATACCCGCGCGAAAGGATAGCTCCGGACGGTGCCGACCGGCTGGTGACGTATCTGTTGGTTTGCGCTTTGGAGCTGGTCGTACTCATCCTATTGCGGTGGGTATTGATCCGGCGGTACAAGATGCGCGAGCGTCGCCGACACGATATGGAACAGTATGCCCGATACGATGAAGAACCCGACGAATAGTCACCTAACGCTACAGTGAAGTATGACGAACACGGCACAGCTCTATCCTTACATATTCAATCCCATTCTTCGACCGGTCGTGTGGGGCGGCCGCAGGATACGCCCTTTCAAGGGAATGGAGCCGACCGACGAAAACATCGGAGAAAGCTGGGAGATTTCGCATGTGAGCGACCATTATTCGGTCGTTGCAAACGGGCCTCTTGCCGGTAAGACGATAGACGACTTGCTGGTGTATCATGGCGAAGATCTCCTTGGCCGGCACGTATTCGAGCGGTATGGCCGCAAATTTCCCCTATTGATCAAGTTCATCGATGCGCGCGATGATCTTTCCGTTCAGGTTCATCCCGATGACCGGTTGGCAGCCGAGAGGCACCAATCCTTCGGCAAGACGGAAATGTGGTATGTGGTACATGCCGATCCGGATGCTCGTCTTTATTCCGGTTTTTCTACGCAGTCTTCTCCCGAAGATTACGAAAGGCGTGTGGCCGAAGGCACGATCATGCAGGCCTTGGCCGAATATAAGGTCGAGGCGGGAGACGTCTTCTTCCTGCCTGCCGGTCGGATACACGCCATCGGTGCCGGCTGCTTTGTAGCCGAGATACAGCAGACCTCCGACATTACCTATCGTATCTACGATTATAACCGCCCCGACGCAAACGGCCGCTTACGCGAACTGCATACCGAATGGGCTAAGGATGCCATCGACTATCGGATGGAAGATTCGTACAAGACTGCGTATACGCATCGTTCGAATGCTGCCGTCCGATTGGCCGACTGTCCGTATTTCCGCACTGCTCTGTTGGAGCTGGACAAGCCGATCAGGCGCGACCTTGTGCAGGAAGACAGCTTCGTTATATATATATGTGTGGAGGGAGGCCTTACCCTCACGGACAAGAGGGGCCATCTCCTCGAACTTCGACAGGGACAGAGTGCCCTCGTTCCGGCCCTGACTGCCGATGTAGAGCTTGCCCCTGACTCTCGAACAGGGTGCAAGCTGCTTGAAACCTATATCCCTGCTTCCACTAACTGCTAAAAGATTTATCCGATGAAAGCAAAAACGCCATTACTCCTGCTCGGGGCTTTCGCCCTATTGCTGCAGATTTCATCTTGTAAGAGAGAGAGGAACAAACAAAGCGACAGGATCGTTTTCGATAGTATTTCCATGGAGCGTTGCACTCACTTGTTAGGCGACTCCGCCATGCCTTGCAACGATATTAAAATCCTGTTTGAATATCCATCGGACAGCATTCCTCACGCTATCGCCGATTCGGTGAGGCGGAATATCCTGAATGCTCTGTTCGGCCCGGCGTATGCATCCATGTCGCCTTCCGAGGCTATGTCGGCTTATGCTGCTGCCAGCGATTCCACCTATTTGTCGGATATGGAACCTTTGCTGAAGGAGGAGCTTGCGCTCAAGCCCGATTATAGACCGGACTTGGGGCTTTATGCCTATGTCGATCACATAACGGGCAAGGTCGTTTTCAGGCAAGACAGTCTCTTGGTCTATGAGATCGAAGCTTTCAAATACATGGGCGGTAGTCATGGTTATGGCGACGTTGCATATCTCAACCTCGATTTGCGTACCGGTAAGCAGATTCTTTTGAAAGACATCATCGCGCAGGGCAAAGATGCTGCTCTCACCGATTTGCTCTGGAAGCAGTTGATGGCAGACCAAGGGGTTTCTTCTTTGGAAAGCCTCAACGAAATGGGCTATGGTACCTTGGGCGATCTTTATCCTACGGACAATTTCGGAATCTCGGAGCGAGGTATTACTTTCCTCTACAATGAGTACGAGATCGCTCCCTATGCCATGGGGCCGATACAGATTACACTGTCGTTCGATTCGCTTGCTCCGATTCTCAAGGAGGATTCGCCCACCGCCTTGCTCTCTGCCGGCAAGAATGGATCGAAAAGATAAAAACCAATCGGATTTTCTCGCGACCAACTTCTTCAAAAGAACTATATTTGTAGCTCCTGTCGATAGTGCCATGGCAGTTGTAAAGATGATAGTCACATCACTGGAAGATCTTCGCTCAAGATTGCGTGCATATGTGTCGGAGAACGGCTTGCGTCATACCCCCGAACGATACAGCATTCTTGAAGTCGCATATAATCTGAAGAAGATATTCACGCCGGACGACTTGTTCGATCTCACTCGCGAGAATGGCTTGCCTGTAAGTCTTTCTACGGTCTATAATACCCTTACCTTGCTCGAACGCTGCGGGATCGTTCTGCGTTTGCCTTCTCCCGAAACCAAATACCAGTACTTGATGGCTTCATTTGCAGAGCAGTGTCCGCTGCTTTTCTGTACCGAATGTGCACAATTTTCTACCTACTACCGACGAAATGTGAAGTCGATACTGGCCGACAAGGATCTCAGACCACCACGCTTCTCTTATAGGCAGGCCCTCATTTGCCTCTATGGTATATGCGACAAATGCAGGAAGAAGCAGTCGGCCCTCAAAAAGGCGGCGGACAAAGCCGCTCCCAAGAAGAAAAAATAATAACACAGACATATAACATTGATCCGATATGGAAAAAGTGGATGTACTTCTCGGCCTGCAATGGGGCGATGAAGGAAAAGGAAAAATAGTGGATGTACTGACTCCGCACTACGATATTGTCGCTCGCTTTCAAGGTGGCCCCAATGCCGGACATACGCTTGAGTTCAACGGGGAGAAATACGTGCTTCGTTCCATTCCTTCGGGAATCTTCCAAGGTGAGAAAACGAATGTCATAGGCAATGGAGTGGTACTCGATCCCCTGCTTTTCAAGGAAGAAGCCGAAGCTCTTGCCCGCAGCGGTCACGATCTGACCAAGCGTCTCGTGATCTCGCGCAAGGCCCACCTCATTATGCCTACGCATCGGCTGTTGGATGCTGCCAACGAAATGGCTAAGGGAAGCGGCAAGATCGGAACCACAGGCAAAGGGATCGGCCCCACATACACGGACAAAGTGAGCCGCAACGGCTTGCGTGTCGGAGATTTGGAACACGGCTTCGAAGAGGCCTATTCGGTGGCCAAGGAGCGTCATCTTCGCATACTGAATTCCCTGAACTATCCTACGGACAAGCTGGCGGATCTGGAGGAACGCTGGATGGAGGCTACAAAATATCTGCGCAAGTTTGAATTCGTGGACAGTGAATTTCTGATCAATGGTGCCCTTTCGTCCGGCAAGAAGGTTTTGGCCGAAGGAGCCCAAGGTTCGCTCTTGGACATTGACTTCGGTTCTTACCCGTTTGTGACCAGTAGCAATACGATATGTGCCGGCTGTTGTACCGGCTTGGGAGTAGCCCCTCGCAATGTGGGCGATGTGTACGGGATATTCAAAGCCTATTGCACGCGCGTCGGAGCAGGGCCTTTCCCAACGGAGCTGTTCGATGAGACGGGAGACAAGCTCTGTGAGTTGGGACGCGAATTCGGCTCTGTGACGGGACGCAAACGCCGGTGCGGCTGGATAGACCTCGTAGCCTTGCGCTATACCATTATGTTGAATGGTGTGACCAAGCTGATCATGATGAAAAGCGATGTCATGGATCTTTTCCCCACGATCAAGGCTTGCGTGGCATACGAGATAGACGGCAAGGAGACACGCAATTTCCCCTTCCATCTGACAGAAGGGGTAACGCCCGTTTACAAGGAACTCCCCGGTTGGCAGCAGTCAATGACAAATGTGGTTTCCGAGGCTGATTTTCTCAAAGAATTTAGCGACTATATCGCCTTCTTGGAAAAAGAATTGGGAGTCGGTATCGCTATCGTTTCCGTTGGCCCCGACCGAGAGCAGACCATCATCCGGCAGGCATGATGACTTACGAAGAAGCTATCCGGTATCTCTTTACCGCTACCCCTGTCTTCCAACACCAAGGGGGCAGTGCATATAAACCCGGGCTCGGTACCGTAGAGACCATAGACCGCCTGCTGGGACATCCCCACAAGGCTTACCGAACGATACATGTGGCCGGTACTAACGGCAAAGGCTCTACCGCCTCTACACTGGCTGCTATCTTACAAGTTGCCGGTATGCGGGTAGGCTTGTTTACATCTCCTCATTTGGTGGATTTTCGCGAGCGTATTCGTGTAAACGGCATTTGCATTACAGAAGAATACGTAGTGGATTTCTGCGAGCGAACGCGTGAGATGGTGACAACGCTGCATCCCTCTTTCTTCGAACTGACTACGATGATGGCTTTCGACTATTTCCGACACGCTCAGGTCGATATGGCACTCATCGAAGTGGGGATGGGAGGCCGTTTGGATAGTACCAATATCATTACTCCCATCCTGAGTATCATTACGAACATCGGCAAGGATCATGTGCAGTTCCTTGGGGATACGCCGGAGAAGATAGCTTTCGAAAAGGCCGGGATCATCAAGTCCGGAGTCCCCGTTGTGGTCGGCCGAGCCGAGGGAGGTGTGCGCCATGCCTTTCAGCACAAAGCCGATGAGGAAAGAGCGGATATTGTCTTTGCTCAAGAATCGGGCGTAATCATTTCCTCAACATTAGAAAACGGTTGCTATACATACCAAACACGGGACTATGGATCGGTTCGTGGCGAACTGACCGGCTTGGCTCAGGAGGAGAACGCGCGTACGATTCTCTGTGCCGTGGAGGTCCTTTCCAAACGATGCGGTCTGAATCTTTCTTCGGAACACGTCCGTGAAGGATTTGCCCACGTTACGGCAATGTCAGGACTGTTTGGCCGTTGGCAGCAGTTGGCCGAGCAGCCACGGATCGTATGCGATACCGGACACAACGAAGACGGATTCCGTCTGATCACCGAGCAACTGAGACGACAGACTTACCGACAGCTGCGTATCGTCTTCGGCATGGTCAATGACAAGGACATCACGGCCGTATTGGCTCTCTTGCCTCGGGAGGCCGTTTATTATTTCACCCGTGCTTCGGTCGACAGAGCCTTGCCGGAAGACGATCTGCGGCAGCAAGCTGCTGCTTTCGGCTTGGTCGGTAATACCTACTCTTCCATTCGGGAGGCACTCGAAGCTGCCCGACGAGAGGCGCATGCGGATGATTTTATTTTCGTCGGAGGGAGCAATTTCATCGTGGCCGATTTGTTAGAAGAATTCAAATAACTAAGTAATCATATCAATAAAAAAACCTTTCAAAAAAATGACTGACGCAATCAAACAATCCCTCAGGGACAAGCCCGCAGTCCGATGGACAGCACTTATCTTAGTGGCTGCCACCATGTTTTTTGCCTACATGTTCGTGGATGTGCTTTCGCCTCTGAAAACACAGTTAGAGCAACAAGTCAATTGGAGTTCCACAGTCTTCGGCTCTTATGGCAGTAGCGAGTTCTTTATCAACGTTTTCTTCGGATTCCTCATATTGGCAGGGATCATCCTGGACCGCATGGGCGTGCGTTTCACTGCCATTTTATCCGGCAGTTTGATGCTTTTGGGTGCCCTTATTAAGGTATATGCCTTGAGCGAAGTCTTCAATGGCGGCGGCTTCGGCTACGATATGCTCAATTCCTTTTCTATGGCTTTCCCACCATCTGCCAAGCTGGCCTGTGTCGGTTTTGCTATTTTCGGATGTGGCTGTGAAATGGCCGGCGTAACCGTTTCCCGTGCTATCGTGAAGTGGTTCCATGGCAAAGAGTTGGCTTTGGCCATGGGACTTGAGATGGCTATTGCCCGTTTGGGAGTCTTCGCCGTGTTCTGGACTTCGCCTATCATTTCAAAGCAGTTCGAAGGTACGCTTCAGAGCGTTCAGGTACCGGTTATTTTCGTTACGGCACTCCTTTTCATCGGTTTGATTCTTTATGTTATCTACGGTATCCTCGATAAGAAGCTCGACCGCGAAGTGCAGGATGCAAACATGGAAGAGGAAGAGCCTTTCCGCTTCAAAGATCTCAAACAGGTGTTCGGCAATAGCATGTTCTGGATTGTTGCCCTCCTGTGCGTGCTTTACTATTCAGCCATTTTCCCCTTTCAGAAGTTTGCCACCGAGATGCTTCAGTCCAATATCGGTCTGACGGCCGAAGGAGCTGCCCGTATCTTCAGTATGTTCCCCTTGGGAGCCATGGTGCTGACGCCTTTCCTCGGCGCATTCTTGGATAAGGTCGGGAAAGGAGCCACCATGCTTATTGTCGGAGCGGTACTGATGTTTATCTGCCACCTGACATTCGCCATTTTCCCCTTTGAGAGCGGCACCACTTCTTCTCTTGCCATAGCCATTGCAGCTATCGTCGTACTGGGTATTTCTTTCTCTTTGGTACCTGCTGCTCTATGGCCGTCGGTACCCAAGATTATCGACCCCAAAGTACTTGGCTCGGCTTATTCGGCCATTTTCTTTATTCAGAATATCGGCTTGATGGTTGTTCCCATCGTGATCGGAGCCATCCTCGACACCACGAATAAGGGTGTTGCAGCCGGCGAACCGAAGAACTATACTTTGGCGATGCTGGTTTTTGCTTCGTTCGGTATCCTCGCCTTTATCCTCGGTATTCTCCTGAAAGGTGCCGATGTGAAGAAAGGCTACGGACTCGAACTTCCCAATATCGAGAAATAGCTGTGTAAGACTATGTAAGATACACCGTCAGAACCGAGAGACCGGATTGCTCTGAAAGAAGGCAGTCGTAATCTCCGAGAAAAAATAGAGCTGTGCAGAAGGGAAATCCTCCCTATGCACAGCTCTATTTTTTCAGCATATCCAAACTACTGGTAGTTTCAGAAAAATCCACTAGTAGTTTCGGGAAAATCTACTAGTGGTTTTGAGGAAATCTACTAGTAGTTTTGGAAGGATCTACTAGTAGTTTTGAGAGAATCTACCGGACCGGTATTTACAATCCTTCAGAGGATTCCGCCGGCAACAAACTGTTCCTCGTTTTGCAACGGCTCCACACAGAGAACAGAGGTTGAGAGGTTGAGAGCCTGATTCCGCCATCTCCGATAGCTGAACAGATACTTTCGTTTTTACCAGAAGGAAAAAGACAAAGGGTTAACAAGATATTTCCCAAAACAATAACCAAAAACCAACTTATCTCCCACCTTAAAGCCATAAGCTTGGCTTGTGGCATTCGTACTTCGTTGGGCTACCACAAATGATGGGAGACGCCTCTATCTCCAGCACGCAAATCTACGCCCAAATCACAGACCCAAAGATTGCAAGAAATATGGATAGGTTGATACAATAAAGAGGTATATAGATATTATTGTATGAGATAATGTAAACTCTTTATTGTTTCAATCGTACTATCTCTATTTTTATTTCATCGACTACTTGCTTATTTGCTATTTCTCCATCTAAACTGAAAACAATAAAGACCTTGCCACCAAAGTCTTTGCTGAAATTATCAAAACTCGCCTTCATTCTTTCCGATACGGAGTAATTGCCAAAATTTGCTTGAGTCGTAACTGGTTTGATTTGAATACCAAAAGCCTTTTCTTCTGTTACATATCCAAGATAGTCAATATCACCAGCATGATCCAATTCTTCAGGACTCTCTTCGAAACGGACACTTGGGAAGACTTTGGATAAACCATCGTTTATCACTGATTTTTCCCTCAAATAACCATCATAAGTGCGATTAATGGTCAAATTATAAATGTAGTCGCAACAATCTTGTTTGGTGAGATTATGAAATGCTTCCTGCCATTCGGGAATAACTACTTCTGTGATTTTTTCATATAATCTTTCTCCAAGCTCTTGTAAACTTTCGCGAGTGATTTTGAAGTTATTTTTGCCTGCTGTTTTAGCATTATCGAAATACCATTGTTCCCATTCCTCAATTGTACCGGGTTGGCATTCTCTGATGAGAGCCATTACAGCACCAACCTTATTGGGTCTTGAAAGTTGGTATGTCTGAGTTGCATAATTTAGAACTTTCTCCTTTCTACCAAACTCCATTGAGTATCTTTTAATTTCCTTCTTAGCCATTTTATAGCACGTTCAAATCTGTTCTTGAAGTAGTATTAGTTGGATTTTTAGAATTCCAACTATTCATCATATTTCTTCTCCGCTGCAATATATTCTGTGCTCTACTTTCCAAGGAATCAAGATTTTCTTCAAGTTCAGACAAATTTTCAATCAAGTAAAAACCACGATTATTACTTCCAATTAACTCATTTTGCGCTATAGCTTCTCTGATAACGTTGCGCATTTCTACTTCTACTCTACCATCAGATATTCCAAAATGAATAGCCAAATCTGTGGCAGTAATGGGATTGGTTTTACTAGTATGATAGTTTTGTCTTAGGTATTGAACTAGTTGTTGAATTATAGTCATTATTTTTGACTTAAGAGGTTAAAAAATTTTTTCTTATTCTTAAAGTGTTGTGAATCATCTACCAATACCAGTTTTTCTTTCAGCAGATGTGCATTGACAAAGGTTTTGTTTTCTAGATAGAGATAAACCATTAGGTTGTTTTCTTGGTCAAATTTCACTTCATCGTATCTTAGAAACACTCGTTTTCCTTGAAGTTTATTTGCTAAATATTCAATAGC
>ENA-OWND01001045-OWND01001045.1-metagenome-genome-assembly--contig:-NODE-1045-length-17686-cov-9.382451_pt1 | contig 17686 bp, 12 predicted proteins | sample MGYA00245342_ERZ651119 | MGnify/ENA primary metagenome ERZ651119 (study PRJEB26857, sample SAMEA4031756) | metagenome | biome: human; feature: oral; material: saliva | place: Philippines | collected 2014...
CCTTCGATGAAACGTCAGCACATCTGCTCAACAATCGAACAAAATCAGTCAAGGATTCTAATGGCCGATTCGGGATTATATCGTATAGAGATAGGTACATGTGGTTTGTATATTCTGCTTCTATGTTTACCCACAATCGGTCGATAGATTCCTAACTGTTTTCTTTTGCTTGTGGAGCAGACAGATAGCAGTAGAGGCGTGATAAATCACGCCCCTTCGCTGTACAGATAAATATCGGAATGCAGAGAAATATTATGCCACTCAATGGACAGAACACGCTAAGGTGAAATGTGATTAATCACGCCCCTTCAATATATGCGAATAAAATCAACAAAACAGCTGTCCTGACCGCGAATACAGCCGATATTTGCCGGCACGTTGCCCTTCGATGCCGAAAAACGCTTATTTTTTATATTACATGAAAGGTACTGATAATCAGTGTGGTAAACGATTTTTATGCCGACACGAATACGAATCAGTTTTAAAAAATCGTCGTTTCTTGAGGTTAAAACTGCCGCTTCTTGCCGCAAGAAAAGCAGTTTTCAGTGTCAAGAAACGCCGCTTTGCGTTGCGAAAAGCATGGAATTATACGCGAGTTCGGGATAAGATTCATGCAAACAGTTGCAATTGCCTTGACTCCTCTATATGCACAGGCAGTGCCTCTGGCTTGTTCTCAAAGAAACAATACGCAGCCAATGCCGAGCACAGGTTCATGATGAAATTATACGCTTTTTCTTATCCCGAACTCGCGTAACATATAGGTTCAACAAAACAATAGCGACTGCAACTATTAGCTCATAGTGACAGTCGCTATTTTATATATAAAGGTTTAATACCTGTAGTTTATCAAATGCTTACTCCTCTTTGTGTACCTGTCTGAAAAAACGGTTTTCTGTTAATACGAAATAATTCATTGTTATCCTTTTTGTTTGTATATCAATAATGTTTATTTAAACATCATTGTTCTTAACATAACGGATACCAACGGCAAAGAGTATGTAATTGGCTTTTCTTCACAGCAACTATATTCTTTAAGAATCTTGAAGAAGGAAGCAAGGAGATGGTGGAAAATAGATAAAGTTCCCTTTAAACCAAAACTTCCTAACAAGAGGAATTATCTTTGAAAAAATCCACAATGTTTGTTTGTTAGCATTGCGGATTTATAAGAGGATAGCGAAATGAAGTGATTAACTAATTTAAATAATTAAAGCTTATTCGTAATAAATACTATTACTTTTTGTGTCAATAATTACATCTCCCTTGTCAAACAATGATGGACCAATCAATCCCATCGTATTGCTGATAGATGTATTATTGTCAATTCCAATAGATACATTTCTAGCAGTTCTCTTGCCTATCCTACAAATAGGTGCAAAAATCCCATGTCCGATAATTTCTCTTGTAAATCTATCTTGAGTTGTAGATATTTTGAATTTATTGTTTTTTATAAATCTTAGCATGTCGGGATTTCTCGTTGTAATATAGAGTGCAGAAGCATTACCAAGGTCAAAAACAAACTTACCGGTTATCAGACCGTTATTTCCGTATCCGTCTGACAGAGAAAGTGTCGTTTCTATGATTGGCATCGGATTGTACTCTGTCATCTTGTATTGATGCATTTTATTTGTCTTGACTACACCATTGCCGACAAACTCTAATGTTTGATTCTTAAAGTTGAAGCGTATCATGTTTTCTGTGGAATCATTCTCGTTTTTGAGAAGATGTACAGGAACTCCTATTTTATTATATTTATCAATAATATATATGTTACCTTGATAGCTTAAATCGCCGATTAAGACTTTGCCATATTTGATTCTGCTAACGATATGACTTCCATGTTGAAATTTAATTTCAGAATACCCTGTATCAACTTGTTCAAATAAAGAATCAGTAAATAAGGTATTATAGTCTTTCTCATTGATGAGCAGTCCTGGTATTCCAGATTCGATAAATATCCACACGCTATCATGACCGTTAACCACTGTATTGATATAATAGTGTCCCTTATCTTTGGTCATTGTAAAACTTGTCTGGCAAAAAGCCGAAAGCAAGTAAACGCAAAATAGCGATAAGATGCCTGCAGTTTTAATGTTTTGATTCATCTTTTTCTATATTTTATTGTGAATCTTTCTTACCAAGAAAGTTCTTCAAATTAACTAAACTCTATTTAAGCCTCCTTACGACCGTAAAATTAATATAGCCATTATTTTGAAAGGTTCTAATATCATTTATCGTCATTTTTTTTATTTGATATAATATATTGAACATTCGTTTAGATGATATGTCTTTTTCCATTAAACCATAGCTTGATAATTCCACCAAAATGATATTCCCTTTTGTATCTATTGATAAAGTGACAAATATTAAACGATGATTTTTATATAATCTATTTTTCTCTTTGTTTGATAGCTCTTTATCAATAATATCTAAAATGCGTTTGCCATACATTTTCTCTGAGTTGCGAGAAATGAATACACCATTATCAACTGGCAATTTTTCAAGCTGATTATCTAATTTTTGTTGAATAAAATTATTATAATCGTCTTGCAGATGATAAGAAAATCTCTCTATCATATCCGCATTTTTCTCTAAACAAGTTCTTTCTATTTTATACTTCGATGAAATGAGTATAGTCTGAGGACATGAACTAAATGTAAATATTAAAAATAGTGATAATAATACTGTTTTTCTAATGTTTTGCTTCATTGTCTTCAATATTTTAATGACCCATAGTTATTCTATTAACGCTAAATAATAGGTATTTATTGTGTTACAAAATTATTCTTTATTTAGGAGCATTATATTAGTGATGATGATGTATGTAAAATATAACCCGTGTGGTGATAATAGTACTAACGATTGATAATTTTCTTTCCATGCAGATTATCAATGATTTACAAAACTGTCAATAAATATAATAGTCACGTCTATAGTAGCTGACTTCATTGCTTATTTAAAATCAGCATCTTGTGGATTTAACATATTTTGAGACATTTATCACCACACGGGAAATATAAAAAAAGATTTTATGGATGTATGATTCCCAACTGATCAAAAATATCTCCCCAATTATAGTTCCAATTTTCTTGATTTCCTTCAGTATACACATCGGGAGTCCCAGAAATATTATTCCAATAATTTAACCAATCATTCATTGCCTCATTCATTTCTTCGTTATTGTTCAGCCAATCCCATAAGGTTTGATCTATTGACAGCTGTCCTGTTTCTCCATCTATGTTCACATGATTAACTATCCAATCTTCATTATGTTCTGCACCTATCCAACCTCTATATCCATACCCCAAACCAGTAACATCTAAAAGCATTTGTATAAAATTGGCTTGAAATTCATTATTGGCATCTCCCTTATTACTATTATGGTCACTTAGCATACCGTTCTGCCCCTGAAGAGCATGAGTAAATTCGTGTCCTAACGTTGTTTGATCTATAGATAAACTATTTATGACTATTAAACCCGTTTTCGGATCATAATAAGCCATTTTATCTGTATGATGAATTCCATCCCCTTTTACTATTAGTCCATTTTTCCAAGCCTCTATAATTTTTTGAGCAAGGATTGGATTCATATCTTTTAGCATATTATTTAATTCCTCTTCGCTAAGAGGTGGATTTATGTCATTGTCCAACTCACTATCATCTGAATCATAGTCATAATCACTTTGATCATCATCTAGGATATCATCGTGATAGTCGTAATCTGAATAATCAGGCTCATCATGGTTTGGTGTTACTACCACTTCTGGAAGATCTATTTCCCATGCATAACCATCACCACCCATCAGGGTTTTACACTCACTGCTGTCCAAGGTCGGAATGGACAGATTCAAAACTTTTAAGTCTTTCATTTTTTTCGTTTTTTATAAAATTAAAATTAATAAACGGAATGAAATTCATCCCTATATAGTTCTTCGTTTGATTCAATGTCAAACAACGCAAGATACCTATACTTGTATATGTATATATAATACGACTTTATTAACGTAAGATATGTCATATACGATTGGCTGTATTGTGACTTCAGCCTTATGTATTGTTCCATATTGATTCTTCCATAATTCATGCCCAATTTAACGTTTTCCATTTGCATAGTGAGCAGATTCAATGTCTCCCTATAATTGTTTATTGATTCAATGACTACATTGATATTGGACAGGTCCTTTACTATATCCACCGCTACAACAGACTTATCGTACTCTCTCTGTTCGTTAAGTTTCTGCATTTGAATCTGTGAAATCCTATACCTGTTTTTTGACGTACCGCCGTTATACAAGGGAATGGAAACAGAGAGTGAAATGTTTCGGCTGGCTAACCTGTCATCTAAAGCATGTCCAAAACTTTCGAACTGGGTATTATATCCCCCTCCCAAATCTAATTGGACAAGTGGAGAGGTTTCCGCCTTTGCTTTCTTAATTTCTATCTTCTGCAGTATTTCTTTCAGATTGTAGTTTTCATCATAGCCATATTTTAAGCATCTTGACAAAACCTCGGAAGTATTAAAGTCTAAATGATGAAAGACTTTTAGAGAATCGGCAAATATAACATTGGGAGATTCCTCTGGGGACAACCGCAGCAGAATTCCCAACTTGTTTTTTGCAGCATTAATTGCCGTCTCATTGTTATAGATGCTATCACGCATATATTCGATCTCGGCATCGAGATAATCCGGTTCCGATATGCGCCTGTCGCATAACAAAGCCTTTGACTTCTCATAGACGTATCTGGATAACATGAGGTTTCTCTTGTTAACTTCCTTACTTTGCTGCTGGATAAGGAGGTCAAAAAACGCATCGACCATTTCATACCTTGCTTTCTCTCTTTCCTGTCTGTTGGATATTTCCTCAACAATTTGTTCTTGATGATCTTGTCGCTTTGCCCATTTATACGCATTAAAAGCGAATAGGTTTTGACTGTATGATAGCCTGCCTAAGTTAAAAAAATATGCATGTGTCTTGCCGTCATTAGTCAGATTATCCAACCTGTTCAGGCCAATGGAGTATTTAAGTGTCCCCCCTGTCAGAGGTATTAACTGACTAGCATCGATGCTTAGTGAAGATGTTGCATAGATCCTGCTCCGATACTTATAGCTGCCGTCGTATTGTGATACCAGACTTATTGATTTATCATACTCTGGCAATTTCATGGTAAGCTTTATATCGGGCTTTATACTTCCTTTAAAAATCTTATGCTTCAGGTCATTGATCAGGGAGTCTTTGACCGACTGCCTATATCCATGTGTTTCCTGAATAAGGTATAATGCTTCCTGCAAGGTAAAAGGTCTCTCCTGGGCTTTAGCCGTAAGACACAAAAAGGGTAAGATAAATATCAACAGCAGGTATTTAGCCATAGATCAATTCATATTTCTTTTTGTAACCTGGGAATTTAATTTTCATTCTCGTTCCATCGTTGAAACAAGCCACGTACCCTTCTTCATTCTCCTTATCAACTTTCTGTAACTCATTCCAGCTATTATGGTAAGGGATTTGCCTGACTTTGGGAAAGCAGATGTCTGTGATTTCTTCCAAAAGGATTTCCCTTTGCTCTATATTATCATAGGCTCCTATAAGGAATATGTCTTCCGTGTTGCCATAGTCAACAACGTGTCTGTCTTTTGGATAAACTATCTCAAAGAAATAAGTATAGGTGTCCTTCAGTTTATGTATTTCCCCAGAGTACTTTGTATAAAGGATTCTAGTTCCGTTTATTGCCTGCAAGGAATTAAACGAACCTCGCGTCGCAATATGCGGAAGCCCTCCTATCCAATACAGAATACCGAGTGCCCCGTCTTTCTTTTCAAAAAGCCGGAAACTGTCAGTCAGCTTTGGAACAAAATACTTATACATCTGTTCCTTTTCAAAGAACTTCTTAATGGGACGGTATTTTATGTTGTTATTGCAGTCCGTGATAAGTCCCCTGCACCAGAAAGTGATTTCATCCCATATTCTGTCTTTCTTGCATTTGGCAGTATAGTTATAAATAAACAAGTTCTTCTCATGGTGCTCTTCCTTTATAAGATAGCCATTCAGGCATAGCCACTCTGATGCACGGACAGGAAGCCTGTGGGCGTTCAAGTGTAAAAGTACCGACTGTTGTGAGAGCTGGAGACGCTTTTCTGCCTCTACGTAGTCTAAAAAGCCTGCCCATCGGATTTCTGCCTGGTCGACAGGGATGACATCCGGGTGCTTTTCTATTCTCACAATAAAATATATAATGCGTCGTTGAAACGCTTTCGTTTCAACATTCATCAAGAAAGGCTTGGTATTAACATCATCGGGAGAGACCCTGATACCCGTTTCCTCAAAAGTCTCCCTTATGGCTGCTCTCAGTGGGGACTCATTAGGCTTGATCAGTCCCTTGGGAATAGAGAGATGGCGGCCAAAGTTGTCCTCAGTCTGCCAGACCAGCAGTATTTTTTCTTGGCATATAATAGCCAACCCAGCTGAAACATGCTCCATATCCTATGATTTCAAGTAACGTTCCTTCCAATTGATTACTATGGACTCGTACACATGCGGGTGTTCGAATCTGTATTCTATGTCAAAGATTTCCTCCTGCTGGGGGCGAATGCTATCCCAGTTTTTTATTTCCTCAGCATCAGTCTTTCCCAGAATGTCATTTTTAACCTGACTGAGCCAACTTTCAAATCCCATGAGATAATAATACCTCGGAATCTGACTTCTTAGGGAACATAGTTCATAGTCACCATTTGCCAGGTTCCTCCATACTTCGATGTTTGAGATTCTGATTTCTTGCAAATTCAAGATATTGCGAAGAACCTTCTGCTTGTGGTAAATCCTCTTATGGTAATCGATGATTGAGTCAAGCAAGGAGTGTGCTTCCTGATACCAGGGAAACTTGATCTTAAACATTTCTCCGTTGCCAAAGTATATTACAAATCCCTCCTGATTAGGTATGTTTAGAGCAGCAAGTTCATCAAAGTTAGTGATACTGCCATATTGGGAAGTATAGTCTCTTGCCTTTAAAAACCCAATATCAGGTAGTTCCATTGGCATACATGTCTGCTTGTCAATCATCCCTATCAGGTATAGATCCCGTGTGTCACCATAATCAATCAACACATTGGATTCGGGATAGACTGCTTCAAAAATATAGGTGTATTTCTTATCAAGTTTATGAATGTCCCCCGAATGTTTTTCGTATAATATTTTTGTGGCTTCCATCGCCTTTGAATTGGTAAAAGAACGCTGAGTCGCAAGAAAAGGCTTGTCATTAATCCAATATAAAGTACACATGGTACCATCAACTTTTTCGAGAATCCGGAACTTCCCTTCTGGTATCCGTCTTATCTGATTATCATTCAACAATACAGTGTTCTTATTAAGATATTGTTTGTATGTCCAGAATTTTTTAAATGGGTGTTCAACCACATTTCCTTTTCCATCAACTATCAAGCCCCTACAATGTATTGAAATCCTATCCCACACACACGGTTTCTCTACATAGGAATAATAGCCATAGATATACAAGTCTGCATCAGGATGCTTCTCTACGCAGACGATGGTATTCTCTGCATATTTGTTTAAGGTGTCAATATCAAATTTCATTTTTGATAAAATTTATGCAATAAGGAATATACGAATGATAATAACTAGCTATATCAAAGGAATGGAACAGCTGTTCTATAATCTCAGATACAATATCTTCTTTGCTCACATACTCATCTTTCATTTCCCTTATACGCTTTAGTTGCTTGAGATATGAATGATATTCTTTTTTACAGTTGTCATAATCCTTCCATTCCTGAATCATGTCCGCATAGTTGGTAAACAAGGATTGAGCATTTGCCATACACAATGCCTTATGCTCCCTTGCAATCTTGTTTTCAGCCTGAACCATCATATTGTGACTTAATAGGTACTTAATTGTATCGGATACTGTGGTCCAAGTATATCGCTTGTAAGTCATGTCATTGAATGACTTGAAACTTGAATAATCAGAATAGAATACTTTTGCAATTAAAGCGTAGGCATAAAGCATTTCTGTCATGATAGCATCAACATTCATTCCCTCTTTCACACCCGAGAGGATAATACTCTGAAATTCAAACGTTAAACTCAGCAACTCATCATATAATGGTCTGCATTTAACCTCCACCACGCACGGCATATGATGATATGGTATCCTGATATTCCGGCAATTGAACTCAGAAGACTGGAGATATAACATTTTTTGTGTTGAGAGCAAGGCTTTCCTACTTTCTTTTCCATTATTGAAACGCGTAGAGTACACTGCATCCTTCCTGCCATTTATGTTATAGAATTGTAAGAACGGCGTATGTGTGTCCACACAACTTCTAACCATGTTTTGAATAGGAATAAATACATTGAATATAAATGAAATGTCGTCCGAAATATCATAAAAACGCATATCCAGTTCATCATCAGGTGATGCAGGCTCGCTTACTGCAACATCCCATATCTGGGATATAGCAGGGGCTTTTTCCATGTTATTGTATAAGAGAATTGGCTTTAAGGATTGTAATATCTTGCGGCTTATATCTAAATCATCTTTCAAGCACACTGTTGTTGAAAAAAGAGAATTCAACAAGATGTCATGGGATAGGATAAGTGACATGCAATAATCCAAACTTATCTCATATATTTCTATTGTAATCCCCCCACTTTTAAAACATTCTTTTTTTGCTCGAAAAACCTTATGGCTTATACCAATAAGAGTAATGCTTGTTGCTTCAGAGGGCTGTTTCAAGAACAAGGTGGGGAAATGAAAAAAATCATTCCTTCTGCATTCGGCAATTGCTCTTTCCAAATTATACATTCTATTTAAAAATTTATTTCTTTTGCACTTTTTTCTTGGGGGCTATTCTGAATAGCAGGATGCATACTGTCTTCTTGCTTTTTATTGGAAGACGTGATTGCCTTGAGCTTATTTAAAAGCATAAAAATCAGTTTTTTCCTGACAGTTATAATTTCCGCTTGTCCATACATTGTTTCAGCGAAAGACAGTGTGTGGTTATTGTCGCTCTTCAATCCATTTGGCATATTAATATATAGCAGATACCCCTTTTCAACTGAGTTCATTGATATTCTCTCAACATATCCTCTTAAAGAGCCATATTCCTGATATGGATAAAGCATCATTCTCAAATTTACCGAATCGCCCTTAGTTACATTACCTGCCCCGTCAGAGGGTAAAACAGCGACTCCAAAATATGAGCTGTTCCTATAAATGATGTTATATATGGGTTCTCCTGTTGTTACAAAAGTTCCTTCTGTAATGAGATTGGCAAATTCGGCTTCACACTCATCTGGCGCTATAAACACATATGTCTTTTCCCAGTTTCTTATCTGGTTCATCAGTTTATGGTAGGCATTATTCAAAGAGGTCTTCGCCTCGTCCTGCGCATTGTTGATACCATCGACTATCTGGTCTCGCTTGATGACATTCTGTACAGTAGAATTTTCTGTCTGGCTTATTTCCTGCTCAATAGAAAGAATCTTGTTTTGCGTCTCAATATATTGGATATTGGATCTGTCAAATTCATCTTTCGGTATAATGTTCTTTAAATACAGTACAGAATCTGACTTCAAATAAAAATATCGGATTTCCTTTTCTGTGATATATGATTTCAATAACTCTTTTCGGTTTTTCACTGATATCATGTTCGCTTCTATCTGTTTGTCTATCATTGACAGGGAATGCTTATAGTCATTGCGTCCGTTCTGTAACTGATCGTATTTGAGGAGAGCAACCTTAAATGCGTAAAAATCGGCTTCTATCTCTCCCAATGAATATGAGTTTTCCAACAACTCATATATGATGGATTTTTTACTCCTGATGTCTTTTTGCCCAAGCCATGATTTAAGTGCAAGAACGTCTTTGTAGTTGGCAGGATTCTCAATAACAGCCAGATATTGTCCTTTACGACAATTTAAGGACGGCTTATTGGCAATAATATGTATTTTTCCACTAATCTGGGCATTTAATGTGATTGGGGGATTGAATGACATTACCTTGGCATCTGCGTAGACTCTTTCAGGGACCTCAACTAGGAATCCCATTATGAAGATTGACAATACGAAAAGGAACAATCCATATATTACATATGTGGTGTACTTTCCCGGCATGCTTTGGGCAACATCATAGAATTCTTCGGAATGTCCGTACTTTTCATTCATGATTCGCTTTCCTTATTGTTGAGATAAAAAGTCCTCGTTCACAACTTCTTGGTTCTTGAAAAGACTGTAGTATGCGCCCTTTTTCATGTATAATTTATTGTGTGTCCCCATCTCAACTATGTTACCGTCTTTTAATACGATTATCAAATCGGCGCGTTTGACTGAGGATAAGCGATGGGCAACCAGCAATGTAGTAGGATGATATGGCAGCTTTTTTATGGTCTCGATGATGGATAGTTCATTGTTTGAATCCAGTGCGCTCGTAAGTTCATCTAACAGCAAATATTCCGGATGGCTGTATATGGCACGCGCAAACAAGATTCGCTGTTTCTGTCCTTCACTCACACCTTTCCCATTTTCCTGGATCTTTGTATCATACCCCATGGGCTTTTTCTCTATGTCTGACTTTATATTTGCCAGCTCGACAACTTGTTGCAATCTCTCAGCATCGAATACTCTCCCAAAAACAATATTGTCCAGAATGGTTTCATTTAGCAACCCGCTATCCTGAGACAGCAGCCCAATCCTATTCCGCCATTCGGTCATGGGGAAGGAGGTGAGTTTCATGTTGCCAATCAGGATGCTGCCTGAGGTTGGAACATATAGACCCGCCAATAGCTTTATAATGGTGGATTTGCCACAGCCACTTTCCCCGACAACAGCAATCATCTTTCCCTTGGGAAGTATGCAAGAAATATTTTTCAGGACATAATCATCGTTAATGCCATATTTGAAATAGACATTCTGAATAACGATATTTTTCGAGAAATCAACCAGTTCTGTCCTGAAGTCTTTGGCAGTGGAGCCATCCTCTACCGGCTTGTTAATTATTTCCTGTACCCGCATATAACTGATATTAGCCATTTGTATGGATATGATGAACTGGATAATTCCTTCCATTGGGGCAGACAGTTGTCCAACTATATATTGTACGGCAATTAACATACCCATTGACATGTCTCCACTGGTAACGGAAATCGCAGCCAAATAGATGATGAAAAGGTTTTTTGACGTATTGATAAGAGACGAACCTAGTTCCTGTAGCTGGCTTATGTTAAGTAGCTTTATCCTTGTCTTAAATAGCCTTATTTGTATCTTCTCCCATTGCCAGCGTTTGAAAGTTCCATAATTAAAGCTTTTGATGTCTGTCATATTGGAGAGCATTTCTATCCATTGGCTCTGATTCCTGGCTAAATATGTAAAATACCTGATGTCCATCTTTTTCCTGATACTCCAGAAGAACAGCACCCACCCGCAATACAATAAGCTACCTATGATAAAAGCCCACAGAATCACACTGTTGTAATAGAATAATATAATCCCAAATACGACGAATTGCAGTATAGACAACATGAAGTTAAACATACTGGTCATAATGAACGATTCCAATCGGTCATAGTCGGTATTGCGTTGTATGATATCCCCCATTAACCTCGTTTCGAAGAAATTCATCGGCAGTTTAAACATTCTGATGATGAAATCAGATTGCATAGACAGTTTGATGTGGACGGAAAAATGTGTTGTCATTAACTGCTGAATCCAATTGCTTAACGACAGGCTTACCGTTAGAATTATTCCAGAAATGAGCATGACGGTTATAAAATCATAGTCTTTTGAGGGAATGCCAACGTCAATTATATTCTGCGTTATAATTGGAAATAGCATATTCAGGGCCGTAACTACCAGTAGCAAAAGCATGACTTTGATGATGATGCCCTTGTAGGATGCCATGTAAGACCAGATAAAATTAAAGGCATTTAAAACTGATTGCTGACTGGCATTCTGATTTGGAGCATCATCTCGCAAAAAGTCATTTGTCGGTTCAGACACAATGCAAACGCCTCTCTTTTTTATCTTGTTCCCGTCATTATACTTGTAAGTCAGCCATCCGTTTGCAAAATCACGCAGTGAAAATCTGCATAATCCATTTTGTGGGTCAGAGGCATATATATACTTTGACGTTATTTTATATACCACAATGAAATGGTGATTTCTCCAGTGCACGACACATGGCAGAGGTATTTCGTTCCGGAATTTCCAATACGACAGCTTATAAGCCTGGCTCTTTAACCCTATTTTCTCCGATGCCTTGATAAAGTCATAGACCGAAATACCTTCTTTCTTGATACCACATATATCTCTCAGGTACTCCATTTCATAGAACCTTTTATAATACTTACAGATCATCTGGAGGCAGGCGGGGCCACAGTCCTTACTTTCGTGCTGTCTTGTAAAAGGAAATCTCGGCTTAAAAGAGAACATCAAGGTCAATTTTTGAACAGTTATAACAAATTGTCATTTTCTGGAAGTTATCCAAAGAAAATATTGACAGGATCTGGTTGTATAGATTAAAAAGAATGCTATGCTCTTTCTTTATGAAATAGAATGAATTATATGGTTTTTTTTTGCTTTCTAATGATATTCTCATGATGTTCACACTGATTTCATCAAATTGCTTTAATTCATATGCACCGCTTTTGAAAAAAGCCCTGAAAGAAGATAGCAACATGTCTCTATTGCTGCTGTATGACTCGTTGAGAAATTGAAATAGTTCTTTATAGCGACGGGATAGTTCTGAATGTTGGGCATGCCCGTTTAGATTTATTGCATCGGGCATGTAAATCATGGAAGCATTCACAACAAAAAACTTCCTTTGCTCTCCGAGTAGATGAAAGAGGTGTAAAGTCAAAAGATACGCCAACTCTGTTCCATTAAAAGGAAAATTATTGTCTTTTGAATTAAACATCCAACTGGAACACTTTGTAAAAAGGCTATAAACACACTTTTCAAATTTCCTGTCTCCGAACAAATTGAGATTGAAAAAGATTGTGTTATAAGGGGCATATAACTGGGGGGCAATACTAAAACCCGCCTTTGCCGTATAGCCGTTTATAAAAGTCGAGAGTTTTTTTTGAGGATAGGGGGACTCTATTATGGCTACATATGAGCCACAAGCATGAATACTGCAACTGCCGATATAGTAAGCGAAGATGTTAATTGACGGGAACCTTTCCACGCAGGATTTAAATATATCCTGAACACAACTGTCCTGTAATTTTTTGTTTGGTATATATATCATCATGCTTTCTGATTCAGGAACGCGTAGCAGGGTGTCTGACGACGAGAACTCTTGTGGAATCGTGCAGAACTCATCTAAAACCTTTTTGATGCTTTTGGAAAAAACAGAAACGTCTTTGGTTCTTATGAAATTAGATAAAGCATTATTTATTTTTCGTCTGTGGATAGGAAATGATTTCATTACTTTATCCAAATAGCGACTTTGTGGTGCGAGAAAGCCAACAATGATTTGTTGGGTTCGGATACATATGTTTAGTGCAATCCCAAAAGCATCTCTGTTTTTCTCCAGATAAGTCAGGTCCTCAGTAATACCATGTAGCATATTTGCCAGTACATGCTCTGATAATGAAGGGGTGAAGCTTTGTGTTGTCTTTTTCACGGAAGACAACGTTCCATCTGTATCTAAAATAATATGTCCCTTATTAAACATAGAGAAAAACACGAACGTTTCCGTGAAAATATCGTCATAAATTAAATCATATATCTTGTTATGAGGGAAAATAATATAGTGAATACGGATATTGTTTTCTATAACCTCTGCCGTTGTTTGCCTGCATGCAAATCTCGATAATACAACAAGATCAATGTCAGAATCCTCGTTTTGCGTCTTTGTTGCGCAACTGCCAGCCAACATGATTCCTCGGACATCTTCCTTTTTGAAGGTGCTATATACTATGCTGATAATGCAATTGGTGCCCATGAAGAAAGATGCTCTTTTGCAAAACCTAATTATAAGGATTTGTATATTATATCAATATTACTTCTTTTAATGATACTTTCACACTTGCGCAACAGAGGTTCTCAAGCCTTATCACGACATACGAGCTCCCACTTGAGTTTTGATACACATTTCCTTCCAGTCCACTAAGGTTACCGCGTATAACCCGAACCTTATCACCTATTTTCAGATTAAGAGGTTCTATGTTGACTGTTGAGTTTTCATCTCCTAGCATAAATTTCAGGCGTTCTATCTGTTCGTTTGGAACAACAGCTATTGGATGGCGGTTGTAGGAGTTGACAGCACCGGCATGGTTCACCATAAACTTGTTGATATAGGGCAGGGTGACGACCTCCTTCCGTTGCTTTTCAGTTAGGCGGATGAGGACTAATCCTGGAAGTAAGATACGATCACGTTTCTTTTTACGTCCATCTTTCCATATACTGACCTCCTCCTGAATAGGGAGAAACACCTCATAGCCAAGAGCACGGAGTTTCTGGCATGAAATTTTCTCTGTGTTATTCCTAACCATGGCGATGTACCAATTGCGATGGTTGGATGATATGCCTACGGCGCGGCTCGCACTACCTGCAAGCCGACTATGCACTTTGTTTACGTCCACTTCCTGTTTCATTTGCCTGTCAATGCAAATGGCAAAACACTCTACGAAAACCTGTCTCGCATAGACTGTATGTTGCCCAAATGCATATCTCTGCCATAGAGAGATGCATTTTAGTGTTAAAGCAGGCAATATATTCGTAAAAAAGATTAAATCATGAGACTTTTCATCTGTTCTTCCCATCTGTTCTCATGTTTTTGTGCATATGACATAGAAAAAACAAACAAAAATTTTTGTCTATTAAATATTTTTGCCTACCTTTATACCGTTTTTATGCATCTCTCTATGGCAGAGATATGCACTTTAGAAAACATTGACCGTCAACGTTCTTGATGTTATAATTATGAAAAGTTTTGTATTATATGTCATTAAGTATAAGACGATTGGCTTTATCCACCTTTGTTTTTTGAATTGAATCAAGATAGACTTTCGTAGTTGTTTCACTGTCATGACCCAGGCCTTCACTTATAACAGACAATGATATGCCTTTGTCCCTGGCTATTGTTGCCCAAGAATGCCGCATTACATAGGTTGAAAGCGGAATGGATATGCCAGTCATCGTTCCAATCTTTTTCAGATGGCGGTTTATACGTATCAGTTGATTTCTATATTGTTGACGTTCTGTACCATCCTCTTTCGTAATGATGGGCAGAAGATATTGGGTCGAGTTCTGATACTTGCATATAATCGCCTGCATTTCAGGCACAAGGGCTATAGAGAGTTTTTGACCTGTTTTTTTGCGACGATATATTATATAGCCACTTGCCACGTCTTTCTTGCAAAGATATGCCATGTCGACAAAACTCATACCTCGTGTGTAGAAACTGAACATCAGCATATCACGGGCAAAATCGAGTGCGGGACGATGAGAAAGGTCTGCAGATTTTATCTTGCGAATATCAGGAATGGATATTGCCCTTTTCTTCGTCTTATCTACCCCTGTATATACACAATGGAAGGGCTGTCTGTCGATGGTAAGATTCTCTTGGACTGCTAATTTGTAGGCAGAACGTAGATTACGCATATAGAAAGAACTCGTGTTCCGTGTGACACCTCTTGACTTGAGATATGCCTCATATTGCTCCAATATATCTACTGTCATGTTAGAAAAACTAAGATCTATGCCATTACGAAATGTCATAAAGCTTCGTAAGGTGCAATCCATAATCTCCCCACATCTTGTACGTCTTAGCCTATAAAGCCTTGCTGCAACTCTTCTCATGAAATCAAATACGCCCTTTCCTTCAGCCGTGTAACCTTGAAATAATTTTACTATATCATCTATGCCGTGCTGATTCCTTTTAAGATGCTCTATTATAAGGCGAAAGCGTCTCATCTCCCATTCCAAATCATTATATATTGAAACGAGATATTCGTGGCGCAGATTCTCTTTATCCGGAAAAACAAGTGTTCCTCGCTCTTCATCCCACTCATGAGAATAAATACGGAAACCGGAATCAATTTGCTGAATTTTATTATCGTAGGTTATTTGATACAACAACAATCCTTCAGTGACAAAATCTTCGGGTACCTTAAAAAATAAATCTATTGAATCCATAATTATATCTATTTTTTGGCGTAATGGACATTTGGTAGGCTGGAATAACCAGCCTACCAAATGTCCATTACGCCTAATTCTATTATTTTGAAATTAGAGGTTGCTACCCGTTAATTTGAAGCCGATATCTTTATATTAATAGCATCTTGAGCAGGAACGATAACCTTCGCTTCGTGCGGAACTTAAAGATATACGGGAGTAGTTTCCACGCCATAATGCCGGACATGATGGTGTGGAATGGTAACAAGAACCTGTGGGGGTGATATACACGGTTTGACCAATGCTGGATGAGCGAGTTGATTGATTCTTACGAGTTCTATACTTACGTGTTTTCGAACGTTTGTGAGTTTTTCTTCCACTATGCTTCTTCTGTTTCTGTATGCTGATAGATTCAGTATTGATGGTAGAAGTTGTTTCATACGTGAAGCTGCTGGTTCCAATTAGAGTTACCGCAATTAAAAGGATAGAAAGTAAATGTTTCATAACTTTGCTTATGGTTGTTATTAATAAAGATTGTACCTACAAAGGTACAATTTTCCTTTTAGTTTCCCATCGTATGAGTGATTCTTTTCGATGTCTTCAAGTTTTGTGCAAGTGAATAGTCTTGTTTCAACCCCTGCCGAATGCATATTGCATCTCTATTGAATACGTATCTAACTGCTGGCGAACACGTATTCCCTTGCCGACAGATGCGGTGAGCGTTGCTGGCAGATGCGTATCTAGCGTCGGTGCAATACGTATCTACAGGCAGATAGATACGCATTCGCCAGCACGTAGATATGGTGAGCGCAGTGACAGAATATGTATTCGGCAGCGAGCTTTCACTGGGCAATACCTCATGTTATAAGAAAAAATGTTCGCAAACTTTTTATGACTGTCTTAGCAGAAACAATAGACTGATAAAATGGTTTTTACACGCACAAGAAGTACGATTGTATTGCATGGAATGTACCTTTGCCAAAAGGGCATTTGAGCCGGGATATAGTTCGCCAAAAATGCGGATGCTGTTTGCGTGAAATTTCTAACCTGTTTGCAATAAATTTATATATGGTTAGGAATTTACGGGGAACAGGTTAGAAATAAATTTATAACAAATAAAAATTTTCCGCTAACCGTATAGGCTTGGAACTTTGACCTTTGAACTTTAAAAGTAAGTAATATTCCTGCATTTGACGAAATGTACTCCCGTGCCCCACGATATATACTTTTGTCACTTCTAATCCTAGAGCTCTTCTTTAAGAATTCAATTCTTATATTATATAAATTTTTGTATTATCTTTGCACCTATTATCTCGTATTATAAGTCATTGCAGGTGAAATAAAAGGATTGTAGCAAATACAGCAATCTTAGGCAGATTGTCTGGATTATTCATATATAAAAAAATAAAACAGCATGAAAGCAAACATCGTCATCAAGTATCGCCATATGGTACTCTTCTATCTCTTGGCAACCCTTATCCCATGGATATTCTGGTTTGCTGCTAGTTATGTAAGTCATCATGTAGTTTATTCGGAAAGCACATGGGTAGCTCCATTGT
>ENA-OWND01001048-OWND01001048.1-metagenome-genome-assembly--contig:-NODE-1048-length-17639-cov-3.676297_pt1 | contig 17639 bp, 17 predicted proteins | sample MGYA00245342_ERZ651119 | MGnify/ENA primary metagenome ERZ651119 (study PRJEB26857, sample SAMEA4031756) | metagenome | biome: human; feature: oral; material: saliva | place: Philippines | collected 2014...
GCTTAACCTGAAGAAAATTCCAAAAGACGAATATCCGGCTTTGATTAAAGACCTGACGGCACAAATGGAACTGCATAGCGCTAATTTGGAATTTGAAAAAGCGGCAGAACTGCGTGATTTAATTGCAGAAATTCGTCATACGATGTAGAATAAAAATATTATTAGATTAGGAGGGATTATGGCAACAAAAGAACAACCACAGCCAACAAACGTCGCGCAACCAGAAATGCCGATGCAACCAAATGCTTACCAAGCATATCCACAATACGCATATGAAGACCCAAATAAGGGCAAGGCAAAGATGCTAACTTTGGAATACGCTTTAGCAATGGGTTCGGCAATTATTTCAATCATGTTGCTGATTGACATCATAACCAAGGTGTTTGGTTTGTGGACGAATTCAACGTCAATGTTATTAAGAAGTGTTGGCGGATTTTTCGCCCCATCAATGGTAACTCAGGGAACGGGAATTATTGCGGCGTCAGTGTTTGCTGTGCTTTTGGCTGTATTGTCACTAGTTCTATTCTCTCGCGTATCAAAAGCTGTTCCGGAGCGTGAAGGCTACACAAAGCGAACAGCTTACAAATTGGTAACTTACGGCGGTTTGGCGGTTTTGATTATTCCAGCTGTCGACTTGGTTGCTCGATTAGTAAGCATTTTGATCAACTCATTGCTATTTATCGGCGTTGGTGACGGCGGCGAATTCTATAAGAGCTTGTACTTGGGTGAATTCTTGCCATACGCATTAGCTCTTGCAATTGTTGCTACTAGCGCTTACTTCATTTGCCAAATTGTCAAAGGTCGCAACATGTCAAAGGCTTTGTCTTTGATGTTGATTGTGGCTTCTTCTGTCGTACTATTGACTGGCGCTATCACAATCGCTGTTAAAGCACACGACACGGGCAGCTCAGCAAAGACTATTCCGTCAGATTACAGTCGCTACAAGAACTACCAAGATTACTCAATGTAATAAAACTTGGAAAAATAAAGTCGCTCACTTTGATGGGCGGCTTTTTTTAGTGGTATAATATTGGTATGATAACTATTTCTACCAGCGATATTCAGCACTTGGCGAGTTTGAGTAGTCTGGCATTGACTGATGACGAAACCGACGGACTGCGCCAAGATTTGGAAAATATAATTGGCTATATTGAGCAGTTGGGCGAGCTTGATGTGTCGGGTGTTGAGCCGACTTATCAAGTTACGGGACTGAGCAATGTTTGGCGCGAGGATGAAGTTCAGGCGGGAATTCCTGTTGAGAAATTGCTTGATTTGGCGCCAGAAAAACAGAATAACCAAGTGAAAGTTCCTCAGGTATTGTAATGAGTAAGATTAGTGATTTTATTGGCAAGAGCGCGGTCGAGAACGTAAAAGAAGCATTGCGACGAGCGCGTGAAATTGAGGAATATAATGCGCTGCTTAGCTTAACGGAAGAGCGTGCGCTGGAGCGAGCAGAAAAAGTTGATGCTGGCGAGATTCCTGGACGATTGGCGGGCGTGCCATTTGTTGTGAAGGACAATTTTTTGGCGTTTGGTGCGCCGACGACTGCCGCTTCAAAAATGCTAGAAAACTTTAACGCTCCATTACAGGCGACGGCTGTTGAGAAATTGGAAGCGGAAGGTGCGATTTGCATTGGTAAGGCGAATTTGGATGCTTTTGCGCACGGCGGTTCGACGGAAAACTCGGCATTTGGTCCAACGAAGAACGCTGCGGATGAAACGCGAGTTGCTGGTGGATCATCTGGTGGATCGGCGGTAGTTACGGCGCTTGACGTGGTTCCGTTTGCGCTTGGTACGGACACTGGCGGTTCGATTCGTCAGCCAGCCAGCTTTAACGGAGTTGTTGGAATTAAGCCGACTTACGGAGCGGTTAGTCGTTATGGCGTAGTGGCGATGGCATCAAGCACGGACACAATTGGCTGTTTTGCTACGAATGCTGAAGATACGGACTTGGTGATGGAAATTATGACTGGTCGCGATGATAAAGATATGACGACTTTGCCTGATTTTTGGAATAGTCAGCCAGAATTTGCAAAGAAAAAGATAGGTCTGGTCAAGCAGTGTATGACTGATGACGTGGACGCGGAAGTTCGCCAAAAAACGCTTGATTATGCGGAGAAATTGAAGCATCTTGGCTACGAGATTGAAGAAGTGGATTTGAGTATGATGCAACATTCCCTGGCGATGTATTACATAATTGTGCCGGCGGAATTGTCCTCGAATTTGGCGCGATATGATGGCGTGCGATATGGTCATCGAGCGGCGGAAGTGAAAACTTTGGCGGAGCTTTACGGTCGCAGTCGAAATGAAGGATTTATGACTGAAAATAAGCGACGAATTATGATAGGAAGTTTCGTATTGTCAAGTGGATTTTTCGATGCTTATTATATGCAGGCTCAAAAAGCCAGGACGTTGTTGATTGACGAATTTAAGAAGCTATTTACCGAATATGACGCGCTATTGATGCCGGTTGCGCCGACTCCTGCGTTTAAGATTGGGGAAAATGCTAGCGATCCGATAAAAATGTATTTGGCGGACATTATGACTGTGCCGGCAAGTTTGGCTGGACTTCCTGCGGTGGCCGCGCCGGCTGGAAATAGCGATGAAGGATTGCCAATTGGCGTGCAGCTTATTGGCGATTACAAGTCGGACAAGAACTTACTGAAGCTAGTTTCGGAAGTGGAGAAGATTTGATGGACGGATTGATAGTCGCGATAGTTGTTGCGGCGTTGATTATCGGCGCCTTGCTGATGATTTTCATTCAATTGACTTCTCGTGGTCGCGGTCAAATTGACAAGGAAATGTATCAGAGGGTTTGGCGGCAAATTTTGCGCAATGTCGAAACCAGAAAATCGGAAAGTATGCAAATGGCGATAATGAAAGCGGACAAGTTGCTGGACAAAGCTATGCGCGACTGTGGCGTGGCTGGCGAAACGATGGGCGAACGTATGAAATCTCGCAAGGGATATTGGAGCGATGAAAATGGGCTTTGGGCGGCACATAAATTGCGTAATCAAATTGCCCACGAAACCAATGTAACGGTAACGGCGCAGAGTTTTCGTCGAGCTATGGCGAGTTTTGAACAGGCATTAAAAGATTTGGGAGCATTATAATGAGTGTATATGACGATTATGAAATGACAATTGGTATCGAATGCCACGTTCAGCTGGCGACGAAAACCAAGCTATTTAGCCCGGCCGACAATGACGCTCGCGATGCTGAGCCGAATACTAAGACGCATCAGATTGATTTTGGTTTGCCGGGGATGTTACCAGTTTTGAACAAGCACGCTGTTGAGCTGGCGGTTCGTGCTGGAAAAGCTTTGAATTCGCCGATTGCGCACGTTAGCCGATTTGACCGAAAACATTATTTTTATCCAGATTTACCAAAGGGCTATCAGACTTCACAGATGTATAATCCGATTATTTTGGCTGGATATGTTGATGCGCCGCTGGAAGATGGTTCTTTGAAACGCGTGCGAATTGATCATGCCCACATGGAGGAAGATGCTGGTAAATTGACACATCACGATGGCTATTCGTTGGTTGATCTTAACCGCGCTGGCACGCCGCTGATTGAGATTGTTTCTGAGCCAGATATGCATTCGGCTGAGGAAGCCAAAGCTTACGTTTCGGAGCTTCATAAATTGATGGTTTACGCGGGCGTGACTTATGGTAATTTGTACCACGGAAATATGCGATTTGACGTTAATATTTCGGTGGCAAAAAGGGGTGCGACGGAGCTTGGAAAGCGCGCTGAAATTAAGAATCTCAATTCCTTCCGCAGTGTTGAAAGGGCTGCTGAGTACGAATTCAAGCGCCAAGTCGATATTTTGGAGCGTGGCGAAGAAGTTGTTCAGGAGACCAGAGGCTGGAATGATGATAAGCAGATAACTGTTTCTCAGAGGTCAAAGGAGGACGCTCAGGATTATCGTTATATGCCAGACCCAGATATTCCGCCAGTTGTATTGGCTGACGAGGTGATTACTGAAATTCAGTCCAAAGTGCCGATGCTTCCTGGTGAATATAGGGAAAAATGGAGCGCGCTAAACTTGGATAAATCTGTTATCAATTCGCTTTTGTCTAATCAGGATTATGCCCAGATTACATTGGAAGTTCAGGAAAAGTCTGGCGAGGCTTCCGCTAAGCGAGTCGCGCATTGGTTTGCGAGCGCATTGACGGCTTCTGACGAAAGTGACGCGCAAACAGACAATGAATCTATACGCGTGGCGGTTGACGATTTGATAGAATTGGCTGAAATGACAGAGAAGTCTGAAGTTTCCAGCACGAATGCGAAGGAGTTATTCAATGAGCTTTTGGCTGGCGCAAAAAATCCGCGTGAGCTTGCCGAAGAGAAGAATTTGTTGCAGGTTTCTGATGAATCGGCGATTGCTGCAATCGTTAACGAGGTTTTGAATGATCCAGCTTCGGCGGCGTCAATTGCAGATATCAAGGCTGGAAAAGATAAGGCTATTGGTTATTTGGTTGGGCAAGTCATGAAGAAGTCTAAGGGTCAAGCCAATCCAAGCCTTGCGCAAAAACTGATTCGCGAGAAACTTTAGAATTGCTGAAATAATAGGGAATAGGAGCTGAAATATGAGAAAACCAACTAAAGCTATCATCGCTGCTGCCGGTTTTGGTACGCGATTTTTGCCACAAACTAAAGCCATGCCAAAGGAAATGTTGCCGCTGATTGATAAGCCGATTATTCAATACGTCGTCGAGGAATTGGTCGAAGCTGGCATTAAAGACATCATTATTATCGGTAGCGCGAATAAGCGAGCAATTGAGGACCATTTTGACGAGCCGAATGAAGAACTTTTGGCTAATTTGCGCGCTGGCGGTCCTAAAAAACAGCCGTTCATTGACGCGGTGCAGAATCTGGCTGAGATGGCAAACTTTATTTATATTCGCCAGAAAGGTCCGTACGGCAACGCAACACCTTTGGCTTGCGCTTCGCATTTGATTCATCATGATGAGCCTGTGATTTACACATTTGCGGATGACTTTATTGCGGCTAGTCCAAGTCGTTTCAAGCAGATGATTGAGGCGTCAGAAAGCTTAGACGGAGCGGTTCTATCGTGTAAGAAAATCACCGATGACGCGGAATTTGATCGTTATGGAGTCATCAATGGTCAAGGAGTGAAAGACGGCGTTATAAAAATGACGAATATCGTTGAAAAGCCGGGCAAGGAGAACGCGCCTTCTGATTTGGCGAGCGTCAGCAGCTATTTACTCCCAGGTGAAATTTTTAGCTATCTAGACAAAGCCAAGGGAGAATTTGACGGCAACGGCGAGTTTACAATTCAGCCAATTATGCAGCAAATGATTGACGATGGATTTGATTTCTATGGCGTAGAGATTACGAACGGCACTTATTATGATACTGGCGACAAATTGGAATATCTAAAAACGGTGATTGACTTTGGATTGCGTGATCCTAATTTTGGTGATAAATTACGCGCTCATCTGGCGGATCGTCTAAAATAATGTATAATAAATAGCATGAACGGATTGCTTATTATTCTAGTGATTTTGATGGTGATTTTTGTCATCATGATGATCGCTATGACAATTTCTATCATCAAATTAACGCGTCAAATTCGCCAAACTCAGCAGAACGTGGAGGCGATAAGCCAGAGAATTGCTAACTTAAATGGAATCGTAAGTACGGTTTCAGTTGGCGTGGAACTAGCCAAAAGCTTCGCTTCAAAGAGCGGATTTTTCTCAAAATTTTTCTCAAAGAAGAAGGTAAAAAAGAGTGAAAAAGTCAGCCAAAGAACAGTCAAATAAGCTAGCAAAAAAAGTTGTTCGTGATAACGAAAATGGTGCCCGCAAGGCGATTTTGGAGGATTTGTTCTTTGATTTTCATAAATCTCGCCATCAAGTTTACTGGGTGAATTTTGTTCGCGGAATTTTCTTTGGCCTTGGAAGTGCTTTGGGTGCGACGTTATTGATTGCGATATTGATTTGGATTTTGGGGCAATTTGCCGACATTTTCCCACCGTTGGCTGATTTTATCAACCACTTAATTGAGACAATGCAACGTCGTCAATAGCGTGCTATAATTGTTATTAATGACTGAGGGGACGAGCGAACAATCATCGTCGGCGGCTTTGAAGCCGTCAGATTTCGTGCATCTTCATAATCACACTTTCCACTCGGTGCTGGACGGATTGACTAAGATTCATGACTTGGTCGATAAGGTTAAGGAGCTCGGGATGGAGGCCGCTGCCGTAACTGATCACGGCACGATGAGTGGCATTTTGGACTATTACAAGACTGCCAAAAAAGCGGGAATTAAGCCGATTATTGGAATTGAAACTTACGTGGCGACTCGTTCACGATTTGACCGCGATCCGGGCAAGGACAAGCAGCGTTTTCACTTGACCGTGCTAGCGATGAACAACACGGGTTTTCACAACCTGATGAAGTTGTCGACGCGCGCTAATCTGGAGGGAATGTATTATAAGCCGCGAATTGACCATGATTTGCTGGAGGAATTGAATGAGGGATTGATTGTTCTGAGTGGTTGCGCGAGCGGTGAAATTGGTGTGGCGTTGAAAGAGGATGATTATGATCGCGCTCGTGAGATTGCCAAGTGGTATAAGTCAATTTTTGGCGATCGCTATTATTTGGAGCTGCAGGACCACGGACACCCGAAGTCGAACACGCATTGGGATGTGCAGGCGAAGATTAACGAGGGCTTGATTAAGCTTTCAAAAGAGCTTGATATTGAAATGGTGGTGACTTGTGACGGTCACTATTTGACGCACGAATATCAAGACGCGCACGAGATTCTGCTTTGTGTTGGGACGGGCTCGTATCTCAGTGATGAAAAGCGAATGAGCTTGAAGGATTTTGAGCTTCATTTGACGGATCCGCGCGATATTATCGATCACTGGGGCGAGGAATTTCCTGAAGTTATTCGCAACACGAAAAAAATAGCTGATCGCTGCGACGTTGAGATTGAGCTTGGGCGAATTCTTATTCCAAAATATCCATTACCAGACGGCGAGAATGAACATTCGTATCTGCTCAGATTGACATATCAAGGTTTGTTGCAGCGTTACAATGGAGCTTCGAAGGAGGAGGCTGAAAAGTTGGATCCTGACGAGATTATTCCGAAGCTGTCTGATGAGGTTCGTGAGCGCGCTGAGATGGAGCTTGGCGTGATGGGGAATATGGGCTATGAAGGTTATTTCTTGATCGTCCAGGATTTTATCAACTGGGGAAAATCTCAAGGAATTGTTTTTGGGCCTGGGCGCGGTAGTGCGGCTGGTTCGATTATTGCGTATGCATTGAACATTACAGATCTTGATCCTCTAAAATACGGTTTGCTGTTTGAGCGATTCCTTAATCCTGATCGTATTTCCATGCCCGACATCGACGTCGATATTCAGGATACGCGTCGCGATGAAGTGATTGAATATTGTGCGAAAAAATATGGCGAGGATCACGTTAGTAATATTGCAACGTTTGGTAAGATGTTTGGTCGTATGGCAGTGCGTGATGTCGCCAGGGTTTTGGAAGTTCCGTACGCTGAGAGTGACCGCTTGGCGAAGTTAGTTCCGCCACCAAACCAGGGGCGACATATTCCGTTGTCCGTGAGTATTAAAGAAGATGCAGATCTTCGGAATGAGTATGAGAATAATCCGACCGCGAAGGAAGTTTTGGATTATGCGATTCAGCTGGAAGGGACGATTCGTAGCCACGGCGTTCATGCCTGTGGCGTGGTGATTGCGCCAGATACGTTGGTCAATTATATCCCACTTGAAATGGCACAAAAGGGTGTGGTGGCAACTCAGTTCCCGATGGGAGAGGTTGAAGAGCTGGGTCTATTGAAGATGGACTTTTTGGGGCTTTCGAACCTTACGATTATTAATAACGCCATGAGGATTATCCGAAAAGCTTACAAGAAAGAAATTAATCTTTCAGAGTTGCCGCTTGATGATAAAAAGACCTACGAGCTGTTCCAGCGCGGCGACACGACTGGCGTGTTCCAGTTGGAATCGGCGGGAATGAAGCGATATTTGCGCGGACTGAAGCCGACTACATTTGAAGATATTATTGCTATGGTGGCTCTTTATCGTCCGGGCCCAATGCAGTTTATTGACAGCTTTATTAGGCGTAAACACGGCGAAGAAGAGATAACTTATTTGCATTCTGGAATGAAAAACTCGCTGAAAAATACTTACGGAATTTTGGTCTATCAGGAGCAGTTTATGCAGATTTCTAAGGAATGGTGTGGATTTACTGGCGGTCAGGCCGACACGTTGCGTAAGGCTGTTGGTAAGAAGAAAATTGACTTGATGAAAAAGGTCAAGCCTGAATTTGTCGAAGGCGCGGTTAAAGTTGGTGGCGCAACTAAGGAAATTGCGGAAACTTTCTGGACTCAGCTGGAAGAATTCGCCAACTATTGTTTCAATAAGTCGCACGCCGCTTGTTATGGTTTGATCGCCTATTGGACGGCTTATTTGAAAGCGCATTATCCGGACGCGTTTATGGCGGCGCTTATGACTAGCGACCATGATGATACCGATCGTCTGGCAATTGAAATCACCGAATGTAAGCACATGGGAATTAGCGTGCTGAGTCCTGATGTAAACGAGTCGTTCGTTGAGTTTGCTGTGGTGCCGAATGAGAATAAAATTCGTTTCGGAATGTCGGCGGTGAAAGGCGTTGGTGTTGGCGCGGTCGAGGAAGTCCTGCGCGCGCGCGAAGATGGACCGTTTACGTCGGTTGAGGATTTTGCTAGGCGCGTTTCAACCAGCAAATTCAACAGGAAATCCTGGGAGTCGCTTATTAAGTCTGGTGCGTTTGATGATATGGGCGATCGATCTGATTTGCTATTCAATCTGGACTCCATTACGTCATTTGCGTCCAAACTCCAAAAAGAAGCCGCCAGCGGGCAGACAAACTTATTCGGAATGCTGGGCGGCGATGACGCGGCGAGTGTCCAATCGACTCTTCATCTACAGAAGGCTCCTGTGAAACACGACGATAAAGAACGCTTGATGTGGGAGCGAGAATTGTTGGGGTTGTATATCTCAGCGCATCCGCTCGATAGGTATGAAACGTATTTGAGCGAGCAAACTCAGCCGTTGACGCAATTGGTTCCCGAATATGACAGCCGGATGATGACGGTCGGGGGGATTATTAGCACCGTTCGTACAATTGTCACAAAAAGCGGTTCGAAAATGGCGTTTGTGGGAATTGAGGACAAGTTTGGTGAGGGCGAGATAATCGTCTTTCCAAATCTGTATGAGAAAGTTGGTGCTAAGCTGGTTCAGGACGCAGTGATTCGAGTTTCTGGTAAAAACTCAGCTCGAGATCGTGACGGAAATTTGGGCAATGAAAGTAAACTAATTGCCGATGACATTATTGCGATTACGGATAACGATATCAATGGCTATGAGTCGACTGGACGTAAAATGGAAGCGCCAAAAATTAGCTCTGCTGTAAAAAAAGAGCGCCGTGAAGCTTATCGTAATCAGAAAAATGGAGTTTCTCCGAAGTCTGCCGTAAAGAATGACGTCGCCAAACCGCAGCCAAAAACTCATTCGGCGCCTGTTAACGTTGCACCAGAAATTCCCGCCTCAAAGTTATTTGTGTACATCAAAGATCCGAATGATCATTCACGGTTGGTGAAGATGAAGTCTGTTTGTGGTGAGAATGCTGGCACGACTGACGTGGTTTTGGTGCTGGGCGAGAAAGAAAAATCAGCCATGCGCCTGCCATTTAAGGTGGATGCTAATGACAACCTATTAAGCCAATTAAAAAACACTCTGGGTGAAGAGTGTGTAATTCTAAAGTGATAGTGTTAGCCCGCTGACAGAGGCCTTAGCCGGAGCTGGTTGCTCTACGGCGGGCTAACTTGTCAGCGGGCATTAAGCCCCCTGTTTTCTCGCTAGGCGGCGATTAAGCTACCTTGTCGTTGCGCAACTTGCTCCAGAAAACCACAGCCGTATACAGGCTGCTGAGCTGGAGTAACCCTAACACTATGTTAACTTCAGGGCTACGCATCATGGATCCAAACTGGATCCAGAAACAGGCAAACGTAGCCGCTACTAGGACTAGAGCTACTATGCCTAGGTTTCCCTTGTTAATAAAGCGACCGGTCTTCTCGGCCAGCGTCACGACTTCTGCCGACAAGCAGAGCAATAATAATTGCCCCGCAATAGCGAAAACAAACAGGTTGGAAGCCATCTCGCGCTCCTTTTTGTAGGGACTACTTTCTCCGGGGGATTCCGAAGAAAGCTTTTATAGATATAACACATATAGTTAACAAAGTCAAGCGGCGTGATAAAAATAGATTACTTTTAAATGAAAATAGCCCGCCAAGAGAGCTCCAGCTGAGACCGAAAGTCTCAAAGCAGCTATTTTCTGACAGGGAAGATTAGCCCAAACAGTGCAATTCCGGTCGCCACCGACACGTTGAATGATTCTTTTTGGCCGAACATTGGGATCTCTACAGTGAAATCGCAGTTGTCCAAAAGTTCCGGCGTGATTCCGTGGACTTCTTCGCCGAGCAGTAGTGCGAATTTTTCAGGTGGCTGAAATTCTGATAGCATCACGCTGTCTTTTGATTGCTCCAGTGCAACAATTGGCAGGTTTTCTGTTCTCTCATTTTCCTTAATCCAGTCATTGATGTCTTCGTAAAACTCAAATGGCACCAAACTCTCCGCGCCCAAAGCGGTTTTATGAATTTGGCTGGTGATTTTTTCGCGAATATGTGGCAGGCGAGGATCTTCGGATCGAATTTCTCCATCGATAAGCTCACAGGCGGGCGCCCTGCTACATAAACTCAATTCTGGATACGGTGTGTAGCCGCTAAGAATAATCTTTTTTATACCAAATCCTTCGGCTGTGCGAAAAATTGCCCCAACATTATGCGTCGAGCGAATATTGTGGACTAACAGAGTAATTTCTGGATTCATATCACTATTATATCACTCGTCAAACCGTAAGCTTTTTGGTATAATTTTCACATGGACGAAGATAAAATTCAGGCGCGACGCCGTGAGCAAGATGAGGAAGCTACTCGTCGTCGAGCGTCAATTTTAGGACTTCAATATCTTGACGGGCGGGAATTTGAAGAGACTTTACCTTTGCTTAAGGGTGTTTTGACGATAGAAGAGATGTATAAGGGTCGGCTGGTTCCACTGGCTTTTAATGAGGAGGACCAATCTTATCGATTTGGTGTTACGTCGCAAACTTCTGAGTCGCTGATGAAGCGAATGCAAAGCCAATATGTTGAGAACGGCAAGCGAATCTTCTTTTTCTTAATTTCTGGTTCGGCGTTTCGGTCAATTATGCTCAGGTTTGATCCGCCAAAAAAGGTGATTTACGATAACATCGAAATTGCTAAGGAGGGCGATAGCGATACTCTGGCACAGGTTACGCAGACTTTGGCTTCTGTGGGTACAAATGACGTGTTTAATTATTTGATTGACCAGGCAGATTTGTTGGGCGCGTCGGATATTCACATTGAAAATCAGCGCGAATCGATTCGAATTCGTATGCGTGTTGACGGGGCTCTGCACACGGTGGCGGAGCTTAGCAGAGATAGATATCGAGTGATTATGGCGACTTTGGCGTCGCGTGCGAATATTTCTACCGCTTCCAGAGAGCCTCAGTCTGGACATATGCAGCAGGAAATTCATAGAGATGGCGCATCGCATGTGCTGAATTTGCGTGTGGAAGCCGTGATGACAGTGTATGGCTTGGACTTGGTGCTTCGATTGTTCAATTTCGATGAGTCAATGTTGAACTTGGATCTATTGAGTATTTCAAAGAAAGAGCGCGAGCAAATTGATGAAGTTATTTCTCATCCGCGCGGGATGTTGTTAATGGTTGGTCCGACTGGTTCAGGAAAGTCTACGACATTATATAGCATTCTTAATGCTCTTAATACTCAGGATCGAAAGATTATCACGCTGGAAGATCCTGTAGAAAATACGATTCCTGGGATTGCTCAGATTCCAATCGATACGACAAATGGACAGAGGTTTGCTGACGGTTTGCGCAGTGTTTTGCGTCTTGACCCAGACGTGGTGATGGTTGGTGAGATTCGTGACAATGAGACTGCGAAGACTGCAATTCAGGCTTCAATTACGGGACACTTGGTACTGTCCAGCTTTCACGCCAATTCGACTGCGGCGGCGTTTAGTCGTATGATCGATATGATTGGGCAAAACCCGATTTTTAGCTCGGCGGTTCGGCTGGTGATTGCTCAGCGACTAGTGAGGAGATTGTGGGATGATAGCAAGGAAGAATATGAGCCGGATGAGGCGACTCGTAAGTGGGTGAAAGAAGTCCTGAAGGATTTGCCAGAGAATGTTGATTGCCCAGATTTGGATACGTTTAAGCTTTGGCGTGCAGTGCCGACGGACGACGTTCCGTTTGGCTATAAGGGGCGAATTCCAGTAATGGAGCAATTGGTCGTGAGCGAGAATATTCAGAAATTCTTGCGCGGCGATGTTGAGGATGTTCACACGGAAGCGATTGAGAAGGTTGCAAAAGAAGATGGCATGGTGACGCTACTTCAGGCTGGCGTGTTAGCGGCTCTTCGCGGCGAAACTACATTAGAAGAAGTTAACAGAGTAATATAATTGACTTTATAGCTATAAACTGATAGAATATTAGTTTATGAGCGAAATTCCGGAATATCCTTATCACGATGGTGAATCTTCAGCGTCTGAAAAAGACTCTGTCTATGATTTTTTTGGTACTTTCATTAATTTTTTTGAACTTATATATGAAAAAGTGCCCAAAGATTTACCCAAATTTAAGGACTTGATTGAGAAACATAAGGATGTAATTAGTACGCTTAAGCAGGCTAAGGATGCATATGACCAGTCTCCTAAATATTTGGAGATCCGCTACGATTTTGGCGAAGTAAGTTCTCGATTGACAGAGGAATTTAATAAGGAATACGAAGCCTCATTAAACGCTTTTATGTCGTCATTGGATAAGATTTTTCCTGCTAATATAGCAGAAGTTAATGTTCCGAAATACTGCAATTTTGAGGGGTGCAAAATTCCTAAAGTAAAGAAATTTCAGAGGAATAATAATCTTAACCCAGATGTTGCCGACTCTGAATATATACGACTCGCATTAGGGACTAAGAAGGCTGTGATTGATGGTGTCTATGAGGAAGACGATACTTCTTCATCTATAGAATTTGAAATAAGTCAGCCTGAATATAATCCAGTTCGTGAAAATACGGACAGATTGGTTAAGCTGTTGGCGAATTTTTCGGCGCTTAAAAGCAACGAGTTTGATGCAATGCGCGAGAGCAAGGTTGGTGTACGCATGGAACGTGTTGAAGATTTTTTTAATTATGAAAGAGACCTGAAGTGGGCGAACGCCATACTTGACTGTGTAAACGAGATGAAAGACCTGAATGAGGAGTCATGGGCTCGTAAATATACAGAGATTGTATTCGAGGAAAATTGTTCGAATGTACAAACTTTTGCTAAATCTATGGTGGAAGAAAAAGCTAAGTTAATTTTAGAGAGGGAGCTGAGGGTTCTTTCTGAAAAATTCACAACTTACAAAGTGGCACCTGAAATTGCGCGTAACTCTTTGGGTAAAGCTACCAAGAAGAAAAGGTCAAATAAACCGGAGTCGAGAGCTGAAGAAAGCTCTCGGCCGGTAGAGATTGGGTTAAAGGCGGGAGATGTTGTAGAGCTTGATAATGAGACGTTTCCGTGGCTTAAAGAAGATTCTATTGTGAATATACTGCATATTGAGCAAGGCAACGGCGGCACTGTGGTTGCCGTAGTCGACGCGCGTACTAAAGAGGCTAAAGGGATTGAGCATGAAATGACTGGATATGAAAACAACGAGAAGAAGCAGGATATTCTGCCCATTATTAAGGAAAAATTAATTATGGCCGCCAAATGTGTGGCAACCTCAAGAAATAAGTCTGTCGGTTTGCCGGTTGGTTTAAAAAATAACAAATCAAAAGAGCTTTATCCGTTTATAATTTACGCCTGGAAAGATCGGGCGCATGATGCTAAGAGGGTTTATATGTCAAAAGTCAGCGTTGAGAATATGTCTGATAAAAGTGAGACTAAAAGATCTCTTCAGGAAACTGGAGTGACTGAAGTCATTTTATTCTTAGGAGCTTGCGACAAACAGAATCAGAAATCGTTAGTAGCTCTGTTTATGGATGGAGACGCTCGCGATGCAGCTAAGTACGGTGCTGGTGCCTAGATTTATTTAATAACGTTAGCAACAGCCTCAACAACACCTTCGTCGAATGCGGTTGGGACGACTTTATCGACGGTTGGATTTTCGACCAGGTTAGCTAGTGCTTCAGCGGCCGCCAATTTGTGCTGATCGGTGATTTTCTTAACTCCGTGATCTAATGCGCCGCGGAAAATTCCAGGGAAGGCCAGAGAATTGTTGACTTGGTTTGGAAAGTCACTACGACCTGTGCCGATGATTGCGACGCCGGCTTGCTTGGCGACATCTGGCATAATCTCTGGAACAGGATTTGCTAGTGCAAATACGATTGGATCTTTCGCCATTTTTTGGACTAATTCTGGAGTGAGAAGTCCTGCGCGCGATACGCCGATAAATACGTCTGCGTTGGTGATGGCGTCTTCAATTGAGCCAGATTGCGATGCGTCGACATATTCCAATAGTGCGGTTTTTTCAGCGTTCAAATCTGTGCGTGATTTTCCGACAATTCCTCGGCTGTCCACTGCTACGATGTTTTTTGCTCCATAAAGATTTAACAATTTGATGATTGCTGTGCCAGCCGCGCCCGCGCCGATGACTACGAATTTGCAATCCGTCAGGTTTCGTCCTGTCAATTTAGCGGCGTTAATTAAGCCCGCTAATACAACGACAGCCGTGCCGTGTTGATCGTCGTGGAAGACTGGAATATCTAATTCTGCCTTTAATCGCTCTTCAATTTCAAAGCATTTTGGTGCGGCGATGTCTTCGAGGTTGATGGCGCCGAAGCTTGGCGCGATGGCTTTGACCGTGGCAATGATTTCTTCTGGTTCGTGAACATCTAACACAATCGGCACTGCGTCGACATCGGCAAAATGCTTAAATAGCAAAGCTTTTCCTTCCATGACTGGCATGGCGGCTTTTGGCCCCAAATTACCCAAGCCCAAAATTGCTGAGCCGTCTGAGATTACGGCGACTAGATTGTTTGTCCAAGTGTACTTTGGTAAATTGGCTGGATTTTCGGCAATTGCTTGGCTGACTGCGCCGACGCCAGGGCTGTAATAGGCGCTAAGTTTGTCGCGATTAAGCTCCTCTTTATCTCTGAGGCTAGTCGTAATTTTACCTTTGTATTTTTCGTGTAGTTCGAGTGCTAATTTATTGTAATCCATAACTATATTATACTCCAATTTTATTTAATTGATATTTCTTCAGATTTGTGTTATTATCTTATGTAATTGTACGAGAGTTAAATATTCGAGCCTTGCTTGACGTGGAGCCGCAGAGGTACAACTGCGTGGCCAGTCGGAGCGAGTTCGGAAGATAGGAAAAATTATGAGTTTTGAGTTAATCAACAAAATCAACCAAGCACAAAAAAAGCAAGCAGTTGTCGATGCTCGCAGTGGTGACACAGTTCGTGTTTACCAGAAAATTAAGGAAGGCAACAAAGAGCGTATTCAGATGTTCGAGGGTGTTGTTATTCGTACCGACAATAAAAAATCACACACATCACGCATTACGGTTCGAAAGATTGCTTCAGGCGTTGGCGTTGAAAAGTCATTCTTGATACACAGTCCGCTAATTGAGAAGATCGAGATTGTTCGTCGTGCTAAGGTTCGCCGCAAGTTCTTAAGCTTCCTTCGCCAGCGTAGCGGTAAGTCAGCTCGCTTGACGGCTAAGAATTTCGATCGCGCTGCTGTTAATGACATTCATGACGCTAAGGCAGAAGCGGAAGCTGAACGCTTGAAGGAAGAAGCTGCTCAGGCTGCTGCTGCAAAACAAGCTGAAAAAGATGCCGCTCAGGCTGAACTTGACGCTAAGGCTGCTGAAGTTGCAGCTCGCCATAAAGACGCGTAATTGTCAATTGGTTAATCGCTGAAACCGTCTCTTAATCTGAGGCGGTTTTCTCATGTTATAATCTCAATATGGCAATATTTCATTATATATCCGTCCTTGTTCCGACGACCTTAGCTGTGGCAACACCTTATGTTTTGAAAAGAAACGGCTTTGATAATGAGAAAAAATATCTCTGGGTACTTTACACAGCGTGTTTGTTGTTTTTCATATCTTGGTATTTGCCGTCGCCGTTAATTGACGGGCAGGACACTAGTTTTACGACTCACTTTGTGGGCGGTGGGCTATTTACGGGACTATTCTGGGTGTATTTGGTTTCGTCGATGAAATGGCGAGCGCATTGGCTGGTGATGGCGTTTTCAGTCTTCGCTTTAGTTTCGGCGCTGGGTTGCATTAACGAATTGGCGGAATTATTTATGGTCAAGGCAGGTTTGGCGAGTATAAAATTGGACGACACGAATTGGGATATTTTGGCGAATACGTTAGGCACGGCAACAATTTGGATTGTCTGGATTGTCGTGGATTTTATGACGAAAAAGGGAAGATTGTCGGGTGATTCTGGGAATTGATGAAGTCGGGCGCGGCGCGTGGGCTGGACCGTTGGTGATTGGCGCGGTGGTTTTGGGCGGCGCTGAAATTGAAGGGCTTGATGATAGTAAAAAATTGACCAAAAAACGACGTGAATTGCTCGATGAGGAAATTCGCGAGCAAGCGTCGGCTTGGGCGTTGGGTTGGGTTTCTGCTGAGGAGCTGGATGAAATAGGGATGAGCGAGGCGCTTAAACTGGCGACGCGGCGCGCAGTCAAAGAAATTCAAGCGAAATGTCAGAAAAGCGGATCGAAGTTTGATGAGATTATTATCGATGGGACGGTCAATTTTTTGGCGGGTACACCGCTAGAAAAGTATGTAACAATTATAGCGAAAGCCGACGGTCTGATTCCGAGCGTTTCGGCGGCGTCGATTATTGCTAAGGTGGCTCGCGATAAATTCATGGCAGAGCAGGATGATATTTATCCGGGATATGATTTTTCTTCACACGTTGGTTATGGTGTGGCAAAGCACCGAGCGGCTATTGATAATCTGGGTGTAACTCCGCTGCATCGGCTGAGTTTTGCGCCGTTGGCTAAATATGCTAATGTTGAGGCGAATTCGCAAAATGTGTCTGACGATAGAAAATCTAAAAACCAGCAAAAAGACACAACGCGTCAAATTGGTGATAAAGGTGAGCAAGCGGCGGCGGATTGGTTGGTGGCTGATGGTCATGAGATTATAGAGCGGAATTGGCGGACGCGGTATTGCGAAATTGATATTGTTAGCAAAAAAGACAATGTTTTATATTTTACAGAGGTCAAATATCGTAAAAATGACAATTTCGGCGATGGCTTGGCGGCTATTACAAATAAAAAACAGCAGCAAATGCGCTTTTCTGCGGAGATGTTCATTACCAAAAATGCGCAGTATGAAAGCTGTGATATGCAAATGCTGGCAATTTCTGTTGATGGAAATCCGCCTGTAGTTAAAGAGTGTGTGGTGCTGGAATAAATTGTTCGCTTTCGTCGTTTCCGACTCATCAGCATAGACACACATCTATGGAGCGAAC